>ERZ773075.57-NODE-57-length-100025-cov-21.3494_pt1 | contig 100025 bp, 89 predicted proteins | sample MGYA00580614_ERZ773075 | MGnify/ENA primary metagenome ERZ773075 (study PRJEB29015, sample SAMEA2738021) | human oral metagenome | biome: human oral; feature: human-associated habitat; material: dental | place: China | collected 2043 ...
GCGGCCGCGACCGTGTCGACCCAGCGGGTCTCGTTCGTGTTGTTCGCCCCGAACGAGGCCAGGGCGGTCGTGATCCCCGACGTGTCGATGCTGCACCAGGAGCACCTGTCCGCGAAATCAGACAGCGCCCCGTCGAGGGTGCCCTTCTGGGTCGTGACGGTGTCATTGGCGCCGGTCACATTCGTCGAGTAGGTGCGCAGATCATCGGGCCGGGCCGAGGACACGCCCCCCGCCTGGCCCGGGGCGGGTTCGGACCACGGTGTGGTCGTGACCTCGTGGGGCTGCGGGAGTGGCACCTGGGCGGGTCCTGCGGGGGGCTTGTCGCCGTTGGACACCCAGTCCCAGCCCCTCTTGACAATGTTCTCCCGGTCCTGCCGGTCCGCCCACTCCCTGGCCTGCTTCCGGCGGTCGCGTTCGGCCTGGGCGGCGTCCTTCAATGCCTGCACCTCGGTTGCGAGGTCGTCGAGGGCCGACGCGATGTTCGTGCAGTCCGTCGAGGCTGTTTTCGCGTTCGTGTCGAACACGTCCGCGTAGTGGCCCTCGAAATCCGCAGACGCGGTCGTCGCCCACGACGACCTCGAGGCCGCCTGCCCCGTCAGGGTGCCCGACAAGACCGTCGCCGCCGACTTCAGGGTGTCGGCCGTGGCGTCGTCGAACGCCACCGGCTCGTCATAGGCTCCCAGCCTGCCCGAGTACTCGGCCACGACACGATCCTCCCCACACAGGTACAGACAGGCCGACACCGGGGGCGGGCGGCCACACCCCACCGACGCTAAACCGAACGGGCCAGTGGGCACCACCCCTGAGGGGTGACCGGACCGGTGCCCTACATGCCGACGATGACTCGCCGAAACCCCTGGCCATGAGACCATCCGGCCACTCCGAGGCTCGGGGAGAGGACCACGTCGACCGCTCGATTCTCAGGGGCCTGTCAGGGGTGCTCCCAAGGGGCCCTGTGCGGCGAACCGGAGCGGTGGACGCTTTATGCCTGGCGGCATGACAGTTCGTCGGGCCGACCCGGAAAACGCGCTCGGCGATGGATCAGTGGTCCTGTCCCGTGTCGGGAGCCCGGGCGAGCAGCCATTCAGGCCAGGGCCCCGCTCGGCATCGCCTGGACTGCGCCGCGAGCCTCCTGGCTTCACCGGCATGGGTCGAAACCAGCGGAGCGGGGCTGCGGCGGCGGGTGCAGGAGCCGGGAGTCCCGGAGAGGGGAGTGCTCCGTAGCCCTGCGGTTGGGGTGACGAGACCGCCTGGCACCGCGTCGCCCTTGGTCACCGGACAAGGGCGGTGCCCCGCAGCCCTGCGGCTGAGGGGCACCGCCGGCAGGATTCCGTCGTCTGTGGTCCGGGAAGAGGATCACTCCTCCCGCTGGAAGGACATCGTCGCCGCGTAGGTCTTCTCGGAGGGCCAGCGCGTCGTGATCGCCTTGGCGCGGGTGTAGAATTTGACGCCCTCAGGGCCGTGGATGTGGGTGTCGCCGAGCAGCGACTCCTTCCAGCCGCCGAAGGAGTAGTAGGCGACCGGGGTCGGGATCGGCACGTTGACGCCGACCATGCCCGCCTCGGTGTCCAGGGTGAAGCGGCGGGCGACGCCGCCGTCGTTCGTGAAGATCGCCGAGCCGTTGCCGAAGGGCGAGGAGTTGACGATTCGCATGGCGTCGTCGTAGGTGTCGGCGTGGACGATCGTCAGGACGGGGCCGAAGACCTCCTCGGTGTACACCGGGGCGTCGAGCGGCACGGCGTCGATGATCGTCGGACCGAGGAAGTGGCCGTTCTCGTGACCGGGGACCACGAGGGAGCGCCCGTCGAGGACAACGTCGGCGCCGCGCTTCTCGGCGTCGTCGATGAGACCCGTGATGCGGCTCTTGGCCTTCGCACTGATGACCGGGCCCATCTCGACGCCCTCGTCCATGCCGTAGCCGACCTTGATGGCCTGCGCATGGGCCTTGACGCGCTGCGCCAGGTCGGGGCCGATGCCGCCGACCGCGACGACGACCGGCAGGGCCATGCAGCGCTCGCCGGCGGCGCCGAAGGCAGCGGCCGAGATGTGCTGGGCCGCGAAGTCCAGATCGGAGTCGGGCATGACGATCGCATGGTTGTTCGCGCCGCCGAGGGCCTGGACGCGCTTGCCATGGGTGATGCCCGTGTTCTGGATGATGTGGGCGACCGGCGTCGAGCCGACGAAGGAGATCGCGTCGATCCCGGGGTGCTCGAGGATGCTGCTGACGATGTCGCGGTTGCCGGCGACGACGTTGAAGACGCCGTCGGGCAGGCCGGCCTCCTTGTAGAGCCGTGCGGTGAGCATCGCGGCGGAGGGGGTCGGCGAGGCGGGCTTGAGAATGAACGCGTTGCCGGTGGCGACCGCCAGCGGATGCATCCACATGGGCACCATGGCCGGGAAGTTGAAGGGGCAGATGCCGGCGACGACGCCCACCGGCTGGCGCAACGTGTGGATGTCGACGCCGGACGAGACGTCGTAGGAGTACTCGCCCTTGAGGGCGACGTTGATGGCCGTCGCGAAGTCGAAGGTCTCGCGGCCGCGCTGGATCTCGCCGATGGCGTCGGAATAGTTCTTGCCGTGCTCGGCGACGATCAGCTCCGCCATCTCGTCCTGGTGGTCGAGAACCAGCTGACGCATGCGGAACATGATGGCCACCCGCTTGGCGAGGGAGACCTTCGCCCATTCCCTCTGAGCCCGACGGGCCACCTCGACGGCGTGGTCGAGATCGGCGGCCGAGGCTTGGAGCAGTTCGGCCTCCACCTCTCCCGTGCCGGGGTTCTCCACGGGGATGCGCCCCGTCGGAGCGCCGGTGTAGGGGGAGCCGTCGATCCAGTGCTCAATCGTCTTCATTGTCCGTGAACTCCTCTGGAGTGTTGATTTCATGTGCGGATGCGCCTGCTCGCCCGCCCGTCCCGGCAGGAGCCGGGCGGGCGAGCAGGCATCCGTTGGGCAGTCTACTCTGCGCTGACCAGTTTGTAGCCCATGACGAAATTTTGTTCTAACAAATAAAGGAGCTTGTGGGTGGGCAGGCCGCGGCCGGGAGCCGAGCCGCCGCGACGCGCGGACGGGCCACTGTGCGCCCTACTTCAAGTAGTGACGCTGCGGCGCACGATCACGCAGGTAGTCCTGGTAGGCCGCCTGCGTGGACTCGATCCGGGAGACCTGCGAGACGGGGACGTCCCACCAGGACGACGCCGGCGGATTGGGGCCGTACAGGTCGGTCTCGATGTGGATCATCGTCGGACGGTCGGAGGCGACGGCACGCCGGTACGCGTCCTTGAACTCGTCGATGCCGTGGACCTCGATGACGTCGATCCCCCAGGAACGGGCGTTCGCCGCGATGTCGACGCCGAGCAGTTCGCCGTCCGCGGTGTGCGAGGCGCCGGCCCCGCCCTTGCGGTACCGCGTGCCGAAGCGCTGGGAGCCGTGCGACTCGGACAGGGCTCCGATTGAGGCGAAGCCGTGGTTCTGCAGCAGCACGTAGATGACCTTGATCCCCTCCTGAGCGACCGTGGCCAGCTCCATCGGGAGCATCTGGTACGAGCCGTCGCCGACGATCGAGACGACCTCGGAGTCGGGCAGCGCGAGCTTGACGCCCATCGCCGCGGGGATCTCGTAGCCCATGCAGGAGAAGGCGTACTCCACGTGGTACTGGACGGGCGTGCGGGCCCGCCACAGGGCCTGGAGATCGCCGGGCATGGAGCCCGCCGCGTTGATGACGACGTCCTCGTCGCCCATGAGCTCGTTCAGGGCGCCGAAGACCTCGGTCTGGGCCGGCAGCGGGCCGTGACCGAGGTGGTAGCACTCGTCCACGCGCTTGTCCCAGGCCGCCTTCTCCTGCGCGACCTCGGACGCGTAGTCGGGGGAGACCGAGTAGTCGCCGAGCGCCTCCGTGAGGGCCGTGAGCGCCTCGCGGGCGTCGGCCACGAGCATCTCGCCGCCGTTCTTCACGGCGTCGAAGGCCTTGACGTTGACGTTGACGAAGCGGACGTCGAGGTTCTTGAACTGGGTCCGGGACGCCGTCGTGAAATCGGAGTAGCGCGTCCCGACGCCGATGACCAGGTCGGCTTTGTCGGCGATATGGTTGCCCGCATCGCCGCCGGTCGACCCGACGCCGCCGATCGACTGGGCGTGGTCGAAGTTGATGGCGCCCTTGCCGGCCTGGGTGTCCGCGACCGGGATGCCGGTCCGGGAGGCGAACTCGCGCAGCTGCTCGGAGGCCTCGGAGTAGACGGCGCCGCCACCGGCGATGGCCATCGGGCGCTCCGAGGCCCTGATGAGCTTCACCGCGCGCTCGAGTGAGGCGGGATCGACCGGCGGGCGACGCACATGCCACACGCGCCTGCGGAACATCTCGACGGGGAAGTCGAAGGCCTCGGCCTGGACGTCCTGGGGCATCGCCAGGACGACCGCTCCGGTGTCGGCCGGATCGGTGAGCGCGCGCATCGCCTGCATGAGCGAGGGGAGCAGCTGCTCGGGGCGGTTGATGCGGTCGAAGAACGCACTGACCGGGCGGAATGCGTCGTTGCACGTCGTGTCGAGAGTCTGGGCGTTCTCGATCTGCTGGAGGACCGGGTCGGGGTAGCGGGTGGCGAACTGGTCGGAGGGGAACAGCAGCACCGGAAGGCGGTTCGTCGTGGCGAGCGCGGCGCCCGTGACCATGTTGAGCGACCCGGGGCCGATCGAGGCGGTGCACATGAGCGTCTGCAGCCGGTTCCTGCTCTTCGCGTAGGCCGCTGCCGCGTGAACCTGACCCTGCTCGTTGCGGGGCATGATGTAAGGCATCGACCCGCCGTCGGGCTCGGGGTCGAGCTCGTTCTGGAGGAGTGCCTGGCCGAGACCGGCGACATTGCCGTGCCCGAAGATGCCGAAGGCGCCGGCGATGAGGCGCTGCTCGTGCCCGTCGCGTTCGGAGTACTGGTTGACGAGGAAGCGGACGGTTGCCTGGGCCGTCGTGAGGCGGACGGTGGGTACGGGACTGCTGGTCATTGTCTCTCCTGGTCGGGAACGGGTTGTCGGCGTGCTAGTTCATCGGGGTCATGGGCAGTCGGGGATCGACCTGCTCGTGCTCCCACGACCGGCGGATCCACGTGTGCCGAGGATCGTCCGTCATCAACCAGATCGAGTCCTCCGCGGGACCGGCCATGACGTTGAGGTAGTAGAGGTCGTACCCGGGCGCGGCGACGGACGGGCCGTGGTAGCCGTGGGGCATGACGACGATGTCCCCGCTGCGCACCTCGGTGCACACGTCGATCTCGTGGCCGGGTGAGGGGTAGATCCGCTGGAGGGCGAAGCCCTCCGCGGCGCCCTCGTCGCCGGGCCTGATCTCGTAGTAGTAGATCTCCTCCAGGACGCGTTCGACGTCACTGTGGACGTCGTGCTTGTGCGGGGGATAGGAGGACCAGTTCCCGCCCGGGGTCAGCACCTCGCAGGCGAGCAGGTGCGAGGTCTCCAGGTCGTTGCCGAGGGCGTAGTTGTTGACCTGCCGGGAGGACGGGCCCGCCCCGCGCAGCCCCGTGCCGACCTCGTCGCGCCCGCAGTAGCGGACGGGCAGGTCCTTCGTCGCCTTCGCCCCGGGCAGCGCGATGCGCGCGCCGTCCTCGCTGGTCACCCTGATGTCCGTGGTTCGGGGGATGTAGAGATAGTCGGTGATGTCGGTGAACACCGATGCGCGCCCCGCGATGTCGTACGACCGGTCGCCGACTTCGACCGTGCAGCCGCCGGCCAGGGGCAGCACGAGGAACTCGGCCTCGCCCCCCGGCACCTCGACCCCCTGCTCCGGGGCGAGGTCGAGCACGCGCAGGGACGACCACTCCCAACCGGCGCGGGCCGGGCTCAGATCGGTCGCGTAGGAATCATGGGCGGTCTCGCCCGAACGGACGATGTACTTGTTCTCGTTCACAGCAACTCCACTGCATTGTCGACGGCCGCCTCGACGTTGTCGTCCGGCGGATAGAGGAGGGACCGGCCGATGACCAGTCCTCTGACGTTGGGCAGGGCGAGCGCCCTGGCCCACGCGGCCCGTACGGCCTGCGGATCCCGGGAGACCTCACCGCCGAGGATCAGGCTGGGCAGGGTGGTGGACTCCATGACGTGCCCCATGTCCTCGACGCACGGCAGTTTCAACCAGGTGCGGGCCGAGCTGCTTCCGAGCCCCTGGGCCACGGAGATCGACCTGATGACGGCGTCGGGGGTGAGGTCGTTGATGACGCGCCCGTCCTCGCGCCGCGAGACGAAGGGCTCGATCATGGCGTTGAGGCCCCGCCTCGTGAGCGAGTCGACGGCGCGGGCGCTGGCCTCGAGGGTGCGCGCCGTCGCGGGGTCGTCGTAGTCGATGCGGGTGAGCATCTTCCCGCCGTTGAGCCCCGCCGCGGCGATGCCCTCCGCGTCGTAGGCCCCGAAACGATCGTCGAACTCGAAGGCGGCCCCCTGCAGGCCCACCCGGTTCATCGACCCCCACACGAGCTTCCCGTCGAGGGCCCCGAGCAGGGCCAGGTCCTCGATGAGATCGGCGGTGCCCAGGAAGCCGTTGACCCCGGGCCGCGACAGGGCTGCGACGCACCGACGGAGCAGGTCCTCGCGCGAGGCCATGGCCATCGGATCGGGCCCGGCGCCCAGGGCGCTTCTGGCCGGATGGTCGCAGGCGATGACGAGGAGCCGCCCCTCGGACGCGAGATCGGCGCGCGGACGGTCGGCGAGGACCCGTGCGATCCTGTCCGGATCGCACGAACGGATCCTCGTGAGTTCTTCGATCAGAGCTCCCATGAGTGCCCTACCTCTTCTCGATGACTGGTCGGATGTCGGGGTGCTCGGCGATGACCCGCTCGATCTCCGTCGTTGTGGGCATCGCGGTGGAGCACTCGAGGCGGGAGGCCACGATCGCCCCCGCCGTCGAGGCGTACTGGACGGCTCGTGCGAGGTCGAGGCCCGCGAGGAGCGCGTGGCAGAAGGAACCGCCGAAGGCGTCCCCGGCCCCCAGCCCGTTGCAGACCTCGACGGGGGTGACGGGCATGACAATACGCTCCTGCCTGGTCTTGGCGAGGGTGCTGAGGGGCCCCTGCTTCACGACGGCGATGTCCACGCCGCGGTCGAGCAGCGCGTCCGCGGCGCGATCCGGCTCGGTCTCGCCGACCGCGATCCGGCACTCCTCCTTGTTGCCGATCGCCACGTTCGCCTTGCCCAGAGCCCGCCCGACCTCCCTCGAGGCGATCTCCTCGTCCTGCCAGAACATGGGGCGGTAGTCCAGGTCGGCGATGGTCCACTTCGAGCCCTTCCGCAGGTCGAGCGCGAAGTGGTGCGCCGAGCGGGACGGCTCGGCCGACAGGCCGGTGACGGAGAACCAGAAGATCCTGGCCGCCCGCACGGCCCTGATCGGGATGTTCGAGGCGGTGAGCTCGAGGTCCGGGGCCTTCGGCTGGCGGTAGAAGTAGAGGGGGAAGTCGTCGGGCGGGAAGATCTCGCAGAAGGTCACCGGGGTGTTGTAGTCCTCGTTGCGCGCGACGAACCTGTCCGAGACTCCGAGGCGCTTCATCTCGCGGCAGACGAAGCGGCCGAAGGGGTCGTCGCCGACCTCCGTGATCACCGCGCTGCGCGCCCCCTGCCGGGCGGCGGCCACCGCGACGTTCGTCGGGGATCCGCCGAGGAACTTCCCGAAACTCGTCACGTCCTCGAGTCCGATCCCAGTCTGGAAGGGGTAGACATCCACGCCGCAGCGCCCGATCGTCAACAGATCGAGCTCGTCGTCCTCGGTGCGTGCGGTGCGGGCCTGTGTCATCTCTGTTGGGCTGGACATCATCGTTCCTCCTGCGGCCCAGTCATGCCCCGCTCTCCGTGCGGGTGCTCCCTGGATGCTGCTGACCCCAACCTATGACGCGGGGACGAACCCGTCAAGATTTTGTCATGACAAATTGAGGATCAATATGTCATATGGGTTCGATGTACACTGACGCACCCGACGCGGTGCGCCGGTGGGCAAGGTCAGGAGCGGTCGATGGCAGAGGTGAACATGACGGGCACGGCGCAGGCCGAGGGCTTCGACGTCCCCTTCGTCCCGCAGATCGCCCTGGACCGCGACTCGGAGGTTCCGCTCTACCAGCAGATCGCCCACCCCCTCGAGGAGCTCATCCTGGCCGGCCGGCTGGAGCCGGGCCGCCTCATTGAGGACGAGGTCTCCATGGCGAGGCGTCTCAAGGTCTCGCGCCCCACAACGCGCCGGGCGCTGCGCGATCTCGTCGCGAGGGGGCTACTGACCCGTCGGCGCGGTGTCGGGACGCGGGTGACCCCGATGCACGTACGCCGCCCCCTCGGGCTGACCTCCCTCAACGACGACCTCGTGGACGCCGGGTTCACTCCCCGCACCGAGGTCCTCTCCTACGAGGTCATGCTCGCCGGCGAGCAGGAGGCCCGCGATCTGCACACCGGGATCGGCTCCGAGGTGGTGCGCACGACGCGACTGCGCTACATCGACGACGAGCCCTTGGCGATCCTGACGAATCTGCTGCCCTCCGGGGACAGGACGCCGAGCGTCACCCAGCTCACCAGGCAGGGGCTCTACGACAGTCTCGCCGTCCACGGCATCCGTCCGGTCATGGCCCAGCAGTCGATCGGGGCAAGGCTCGCATCCGCGCGCGAATCCCATCTGCTCGCGCTGGACGAGGGCAGCGCCGTGCTCGTCATGGAGAGGACCGCCTTCGACAAGGAGGGCACCGTCATCGAGTACGGCAACCACGTCTACAACTGCGGCATGTACTCGTTCCAGTTCAACCTCGTCGCGGACGGCTGATCCCGGGCCGCCACCCGTGCTGCCCGGAACCGGCGCCGCCCCCCTCGGAGCGGCGCCGGATCGCCGGGTCACAGCGACATGTCGACGACGCCGCGCCCCTGCACCGCGCCCTGCCTCAGCAGCTCGTAGCCCTGCGCGACGTCCTCGAGGGCGAACCTGCGGGTGACGATGTCCTGGTAGCGGATCGTCCCCTCCGCCGCGAGGCGGACGACCTCCGGCAGGTCCTGACGGGTCCGGGCCCCGTAGGACCCGATGATCGACTGCGAGCGGCGCACCGTCCGGTTGATCTCGACCTGCGCCGTCTGCACCCCGGCGCCCAGACCGATCGGCACCATCCGCCCGCCGTCGCGCAGCGCGTCGAGGGCTGACGTCCACGTCTGGGGGCGGCCGAGGGCCTCGAAGGCGACGTCGACGCCTCGCCCGCCCGTGAGCGCGAAGACCGTCTCGTGGACGTCCTGCTTCGTCGAGTTGACGGTGTCGGTGGCGCCCAGTGCGCGCGCCGCCTCCAGCTTGTCGTCGGCGACGTCGATCGCGATGACCTGCTTCGCGCCGAAGGCCCGGCTGATCTGGATGATGTTCGAGCCCACCCCGCCGGTGGCGACGACAGCAACGGACTCCCCGTGGCGCAGGTCCGCGCCGCGGCGGACCGCGCCGTAGGCCGTCATTGCCGCGCAGCCGAGGATGGCCCCGGCGACCGGGTCGATCGAGTCCGGCAGCGGGGCGACCGAGGTCGAGGGGATGACGCAGTACTGCGCCAGGCCGCCCATGGAGTACATGGCGATGGGCGTCCCGTCGAGGTCGAAGAGCCTTGTCTCGCCGTCGTAGAGCCGACCCTGGATCCGGTTGAGGTCGAAGAAGGGGCCGCACAGGTCGTCGCGGCCCTCCGCGCACGCCGGGCACTGCCCGCAGGGCATGAGGAAGGCGCCTGCGACGCGCTGGCCGACGGCCAGCCCGGTGTGGTCGTTGCCGGGGCCGAGCTCGACGATCTCGCCGGCGACCTCGTGCCCGAGGACGCACGGCAGGGGGAAGGCGATGGCCCCGCCGATGACGTGCAGGTCCGAGTGGCACAGTCCGCAGGCGCTCGTTTGCACGAGGACCTCGCCGGTGCGCGGCCTCGGCGTGCGGATCTCCTGGATCTCCAGTCCGCGCGAGACGTCGCGCAGGACCGCGGCGCGCATGGTCGTGGGAATGTGAGAAGTCATGTCGTCCTCCGTCGGTTGAAGCATCGCTGGTTCGCACCCGGACTTCTTCCCCGGGTCAGTTCTGACGCTAGTCACGCGATCCGACGATGTAAAGTATTTGTTAGGACAAATTGCCGGCGAGGGGCGACGCGCCGACGTCCGGGGTGCCGCGGGAGCGGCTGGAGTCCCGGCGGACGAGGGTCGGGGCGCACACCCGGTCGACCTGTCCGGTCCGTCCGTCGATCCGCTCGCCGAGCAGCTCCACGGCGGCATCGGCCAAGTCGGCGGTCCTCTGGTCGATGCTCGTGAGGGAGATCGCCGGGTGCGAGGCGATGCGCGAGTTGTCGAAGCCGGTGATCCCGTGGTCGTGCCCGCCCGCCGGGGCCCGGTCGGCGAGCACCCGCATGACCTCGAGCGCGACGAGGTCGTTGTGGCAGCAGAACCCGATTCCCGGGCCATGTGCGCGGAGCAGCCCCCGCACGGCGTCCTCGACGGTCGTCGTCATGAGGTCGACGGACAGCGGCTCGGTGCCGGCCCGTCGTGCCTCCGCGAGGAAGCCCCGCCGTCTGGCGCCGGCGGAGTCCCCGGGGATGGCGCGGTCGTAGCCGAGGTGGGCGACGGGCTCGAAGCCGTTCTCGAGCAGGTGGCGGGTCGCCATGCGCGCCCCGGTCTCGTCGTCGGTGTGCACGAGGTCGACCGACCCGGGGCCGCTGTTGTGGGTGAGGAGGACGGTGGGGACCTGGGTGCCGATCCGGTCCAGGTCCTCGGCGCCCAGGGGAGGGGAGACCACCGTGAGACCCTCGACCCCCATGTGGACGAGCCGCTCGGCGCAGACGATGCAGCTGTCGCGGTGCCGGCCCGAGATGGCGACGAGCGGGATCAGCCCGCGCTCCTCGCAGCGACTGCGCAGCGCATCGCACAGGTCCGCGTAGAAGGGGTTCGTGATGCCGACGAGGATGATGCCGATGAACCGGGAGTTGTGCGCGGCCAGGGCGCGCGCGGCGATGTTGGGCCGGTAGTCGAGCTCGTCCATGGCCGAGAGGACCCGCGAGCGGGTCTGCGGGGCCACCCGGGGGTCGTCCCGCACGACGAGGGACACGGTCTGCCGCGATGTGCGTGCCAGCCGTGCGACGTCCACCTGCGTCGGCCTGCGCTTCGCGGACATGACCCACCTCTCACCCGTCTCGGCGGGGCGCGGGCGCGGCCCCGGTCCCCGCGTCCGACAACGGGGCGTGCCCATTGTGCCAGTCGCGGGGCCGGGGCCGCATGATCACCGCGCGGGCGATCGGGTCGGGGCCGCTCAGGCGTAGAACGCGGGCTTCTCCATGAGCCTCACCTCGACCATCGGAGCGCTCTCGTCCTCGAGGGAGGCGACGGCGGCGTCGACAACCGAGGTCGCGGCGTAGCCGTCCCATGAGGTGGAGCCGGTGTGCTCGTCGCGGGCCACGGCGTTGATCCACTCCTGGAATTCGCGGTTGAAGGCGGCCTGGAAACGGTCGATGTGGGACTGGCACATCGCATTGCGGTCGCCGTGCTCGTCGCGGACGTGGATCTTCTCCTGGTCGCCGAGGCGCACGGCGGCGGTCTCCAGCACGAGCTCGCACTCGATGGAATAGGCCCACTGGAGGTTGACGTTCACCTCGTCGTCGATGCGGACGCCGGACTCGGTGTACATGACGACGACGACCGGGTCGATGAGGTGGGGGAAGCGGTGGGTGGTCGACTTCGGACGCTCGACGCGGACCCGGACGATCTCCTCGCCGAGCAGCCAGCGCATCGTGTCGATCTCGTGGATGGCCGTGTCGTCGATGGCCATGCGCGAGGTGTAGGACTCGGGCACGGTGGGATTGCGGTGGCGGTTGTGCACCAGCAGCGCCTGACCGTTCCCGCCGGCGTCCAGGACGGCCTTCATCTCGTTGTAGGCCGCGTCGAAGCGCCGCATGAAGCCGACGGTGACCAGCTTCTTGCCGGCCCGCTGCTCCGCCGCCATGATCGCGGCGCAGTCCTCCGCCGTCGTGGCCAGGGGCTTCTCGCACAGGACGTACTTGCCGGCCTCGATGCAGCGGATGACGTCCGGGGCGTGGACCTTGCCGAAGGTGGCGATGATGACGGCGTCGACCCTGGGGTCGTTGATGAGCTCGTCCGAGGTGTCGTGGACCCTGGCTCCGTAGGGCGCGGCCGCTTGGACCGCTGCGTCGTGGTTGATGTCGGCGACGGCGACGATCTCGCCGCCCGACAGCTCATTGGTGATCCGGGCGAGATGGGCCCGGCCCATGCCGCCGGCGCCGATGAGTCCGATGCGGACAGTCATGATGTGTTCTCCTCTTCGAGTGATCGGGTGGCCGCGGATCGGTCAGGCCAGGCCCAGGCCGCACCCGGCCAGGTAGGTGCGCATGTTGATGGCGTTCTGCTTCGGGAAGGACGGCTCGCACGGGTAGCAGTCCTGCTCGCAGATGCAGTAGATCGGCTTGTCCAGATCGGCCAGCGCGTCGACGAAGGCGTGCATCTCGGGCAGCCCGGCGGGCGGGCAGACCGAGGCGCCCTTGGTGACGGCCTCGCCGAAGGGCCAGTCCTTCTCGTGGGCCTCCCTCGTGATGGCCTCGTCGAAGGCCTTGATGTGTACATAGGTGATGCGGTCGGGGTACGTCCGGCAGAGCTCGACGGGATCGCCGCCGCCGTAGACGACGTGGCCGGAGTCGAGACAGAGGTTGACGTACCTCGGGTCGGTGGCGTCGAAGATACGGGCGATCTCCTCGGGCGTCTCGATGTGGGAGTCCCCGTGCGGGTGCAGCACCATCCTGAGGCCGTATTCGTCCAGCAGCATCCGGCCCAGGGCGTTGGCGTGCTCGACGTAGAGCCTCCAGGCGTCATCGCTCAGGACGCGGTCGTCGGTCCACTCCCAGGTCTTGTCGTCACGGTACAGCGGCGGCAGGTGGACGATGTACTCGGCGCCGACGGCGGCGTGTGTCTCGGCGATCTCGCGGAAGTGCGCGACCGTCTCGGGCCAGGCCTCGGCCTTGTGCAGGATGCCCCAGCCGGTGCCCGCCACGACGCGCATGCCGTACTCGTCGCACCACTTCTGCAGCTCCTTCGGGTCCTTGGGGAAGTATCCCCAGGGGCCCGTCTCGATGACGTCGAACCCGGCCTCGGCCATCTCCTGCCAGGCCTGGCGGGGCGGCATCTGCTTCGGATCGTCGGGGAACCACACCCCCCACTGGTCCGGGCACACGCCGATGGTGAGCTTCGAGTACCTCGGATCGTTCGTGTTGCGTGCCTTCGAGGTCATTGTCCCTGTTCCTCCTCGTTGAGGTTCTTGTCCGCTCAAACTCTTATTAGAGCGCGCTAATAGCATAACAAATGGATCAGGGCCTGGCCACCCCCGCGTGGTGACGGATCGATCCGGCGCTTCCGGTGCGGGGGCTCCGTCTCGGGCGCCGCCGATTCCGATCCGGCCAGTGCGGACCTCGGGCCGCGCCGTCGTTCCGGACGATCCGCAGTCCCACCCCGCGGCGCCGGCCGGTCAACCTACCGATGACGCCGAGGGCGCCCCAGACCCGTTCGGCGGGCGCGGATCCCACGGTCCGGACCGCCATTCGGCGTCGCGGAACCGGTTCCTGCGCGCAGGGGGACAATGGGACGCATGCCGTCCGACGCCCATGACCTGCCCGCCGAGGCCGCCCCGCCCGAGGGGACGGTCCTGCCCGAGGGGATCGCCTCCCGGCTGACCTTCGATTCCGCTGGTCTCGTCCCCGCCATCGCCCAGGACGCCACGAGCGGCCGGGTCCTCATGATGGCGTGGATGAACGCCGCTTCGTTGGCCATGACGCTCGCCACCCGCAGGGCGACCTACTGGTCGCGCTCGCGCCGCGAACTGTGGGTCAAGGGCGCCACGAGCGGTCATACGCAGTACGTGTGCGAGGCCCGGCTCGACTGCGACGGCGACACGATCCTCCTGCGCGTCGACCAGGTCGGCGGCGCCTGCCACACCGGCGCAGAATCCTGCTTCGACACCGGCGGCCCGCTCCCGCTCGTCGAGGGGTCCGACGACCGGACCCCGCCGGACGGCCCGGCGGCGGGGGGCGCCGCATGAGCCCCGAGCTGACGATCCTCCCCGGCCGCGATGAGTTCGTCGCCCAGGCGGGCCGGCGGCGCGTCATCAGCGTCCACGCCCGGCTGCGCGCCGACGACCTCACCCCGGTCGCCCTCTACCAGCAGCTCACCCGGGGCCGCGAGGGCGGCTTCCTGTTCGAGTCGGTCGAGCGCGGCGTCTGGTCGCGATGGTCGTTCGTCGGCGTCGACTGCCCCTCGATCCTCGTCGGCGCGGCGGGGCGCAGTCGTTGGCTCGGCCGTCCGATCGCCGGGCTGCCCACCGGCGGGGCCCCGTTGGCCGTGCTCGGCGAGACCCTGGATGCCCTCCACACCCCCGCCGACCCCGCGCTGCCGCCGTTCAGCTCCGGTATGGTCGGCTATTTCGGCTATGACGTGAAGCGCGAGCAGGAGCCGACCCTGGGCGAGCCCCTGCCCGACGACCTGGGCGTGCCCGACATGGTCATGATGCTCGCCGCGGACATGGCCGTCCTCGACCACGACGGCGGCGAGGTCTGGCTCATCGCCAATGCCGTCAACTACGACAACAGCCCGGAGCGCGCCGAGCGGGCCTGGGCGGATGCCGTGGGGCGCGTCCGGGCGATGGCCGCCCGGCTGTGCGCGCCGCGTCCGGCGATGCTCGCGACGACACGCGAGGTCGCCCCGCCCGTGGTCCAGGACCAGCGTGCCCCGGGGGAGTTCCAGCGGCTCGTCGAGGAGGCCAAGGAGCACGTGCGGGCCGGCGACGTCTTCCAGGTGGTGCCCTCCCAGCGCTTCGACGTGCCGGTCACCGCCTCGGCCCTCGACATCTACCGCGAGCTGCGCGTCACGAACCCCAGCCCCTATCTCTTCCTGCTGCGCCTGCCGGGCTTCGACCTGGTCGGCTCCAGCCCCGAGGCCCTCGTCACCGTCAAGGACGGGGTCGCGACGACCCACCCGATCGCCGGCACCCGCCCGCGGGGCCGGGACGAGGCCGAGGACTGCCGCCTGGCCGATGAGCTGCTCGCCGACGAGAAGGAGCGCGCCGAACACCTCATGCTCGTCGACCTCGGACGCAACGACCTCGGCCGCGTCTGCGTGCCGGGCACCGTCGCCGTCACCCGGTTCATGCACATCGGCCGCTATTCGCACGTCATGCACCTCGAGGCCTCCGTCACCGGGGTCGTCGGGCCTGGTGTCTCGGGCCTGGACGTGACGATGGCGTGCTTCCCGGCGGGCACCCTGTCGGGGGCGCCGAAGCTGCGCGCCATGCAGATCATCGGTGAGCTCGAGGTGACGCGCCGTGGCCCCTACGGCGGCGTCGTCGGCTACTTCGACTTCGCCGGCAATGCCGACGCGGCGATCACGATCCGCTCGGCCGTCCTCAAGGACGGCGTCGCCCATGTGCAGGCCGGCGCCGGCATCGTGGCCGACTCGGTGCCCGACAACGAGGACGCCGAGACCCGCAGCAAGGCGGCCGCGATGATCTCCGCCCTGGGGCGGGCCCAGGCGAGCGTGCCGCTCGCCTGGGATTGGGGGGGTTCGAGCGGGGGCACGCGGAGCAGCGACGTCGACGAGGAGCAGTCATGAGTACCGGAACCGTCCTGGACGGAATCATCGCCGGCGTGCGCGCCGACATGGCGGCGCGCATGGCGCGCACCGCCCCCAGCCGGCTGGAGGCGGCCATCGAGCGGCTCGGGCCCACGATCGATCCGCGGCCGCGTCTGCGCAGCGCCGGGTCCGTGCGCGTCATCGCCGAGGTCAAGCGCTCCAGCCCGTCCAAGGGCGCCCTGGCCGAGATCCCCGACCCGGCCGTTCAGGCGCGCGCCTACGAGCGCGGTGGAGCCGGGGCCGTCTCGGTGCTGACCGAGCGGCGTCGCTTCGGCGGCAGTCTCGAGGACCTCGTCGCCGTGCGCGCCGGGGTCTCGGTGCCCGTGCTGCGCAAGGACTTCGTCGTCGACCCCTACCAGGTGCTGGAGGCCCGTGCCGCCGGCGCCGACCTGGTCCTGCTCATCGTCGCTGCGCTCGATGACGCGGACCTGCGGGTGCTGTACGACCGGGCCGCCGGTCTCGGCCTGCTGCCGCTCGTCGAGGTGCACACCGCCGACGAGGCGCGCCGCGCCGTCGACCTCGGCGCCGAGCTGATCGGCGTGAACAATCGGGACCTGAAGACCCTCGACGTCGACCTGGGCCGCTTCGAGCAACTGGTGGGTCTCGTGCCCGACACGGCGATCAAGGTCTGCGAGTCCGGCATCGCCACGGTGGACGACGTCGTACGGGTGCGCGACGCCGGTGCGGATACGGTACTCGTCGGGGAGATGCTCGTGCGCAGCGGCGACCCGGCCGCTGCCGTGCACGCCATGATGGCGGCCACCAGCGCCGCCGGAAGTCGAGAGATGGGGAATCCCAATGAGTGAGATCGTGCCGGACGCGCTGCCCGACGCCCTGGGCCACTACGGGCCGTTCGGCGGCCGGTTCGTCCCGGAGGCGCTCATGGCCGCGCTCCAGGAGCTGACCGAGGCCTTCGAGTCCTCGCAGGACGACCCCCGGTTCGCCGCCGAGCTCGCCGATCTGCAGGTCAACTACGCGGGCCGTCCCACCCCGATCAGCGAGGCCAGCAACTTCGGCGAGCGCTACTGCGGCGGGGCCCGCATCCTGCTCAAGCGCGAGGACCTCAACCACACCGGCAGCCACAAGATCAACAACGTGCTCGGACAGGGCCTGCTGACCCGGCGCATGGGGAAGCGGCGCGTCATCGCCGAGACCGGAGCCGGCCAGCACGGCGTGGCGGCGGCGACGATCGCCGCCCTCATGGGTTTCGAGTGCCGCGTCTACATGGGCAGGGTCGACACCGACCGTCAGGCCCTCAACGTGGCCCGCATGCAGCTGCTCGGCGCCGAGGTCGTGGCCGTCGAGGCGGGCAGCGCCACCCTCAAGGACGCCATGAACGAGGCGATGCGCGACTGGGTCACCAACGTCGGTACCACCCACTACCTCATCGGGACGGCCTCCGGCCCGGCCCCGTTCCCCCGGATGGTCAAGGCCTTCCAGTCGATCATCTCCAAGGAGTCCCGCGCCCAGATGCTCGACCGCTTCGGGGCCCTGCCCGACGTCGTCTGCGCCTGCGTCGGCGGCGGCTCGAACGCCATCGGCTCGTTCGCCGAGTACATCGCCGACGACGACGTCGCCCTCTACGGCTTCGAGGCCGGTGGGCGCGGCGTCGCGACGGGGGAGCACGCCGCCTCGATCAACGGCGGCTCGGTCGGCGTCCTCCACGGGACCCGCACCTTCGTCCTCCAGGACGACGACGGCCAGACGGTCGAGTCGCACTCCATCTCGGCCGGCCTGGACTACCCGGGGGTCGGGCCCGAGCACGCCTACCTCGCCCGGATCGGCCGCGCCCACTACGAACCGGTCGATGACGACGAGGCCATGACCGCCCTCGACCGTCTCGCCCGCTGCGAGGGCATCATGCCGGCCATCGAGTCGGCCCACGCCGTCGCCGGCGCCCAGCGCCTCGCCCTGCGGATGCTCGCCGAGGACCCGGACCGGCGTCCGACGATCCTCGTGACGGTCTCCGGGCGCGGTGACAAGGACGTGGACACCGCGATGAAGTACTTCGGCGTGAACGGCGACGTGGACGCCACGACCGGGAGGATGTCATGACCGATCTCACCAGGCCCTTCCCCGACGAGGCCCGGCTGGGCGTCTCGGGGCGCATGGTGGCCGCCTGCCGGGCCGAGAACCGCGCGGCCCTCGTCGGCTACCTGCCCGTCGGCTACCCCGACGTGCCCGGGTCGATCGCCGCCATGGTCGCCCTCACCCAGGGCACGGGGGGCGGGGGGGTGGACGCCGTCGAGATCGGCATGCCGTACTCCGACCCGATGATGGACGGTCTGGCGATCCAGCACGCCGACACGAAGGCCATCCAGCGGGGGGTGCGTACGCACGACGTCTTCTCCGCGGTCGAGGCGGTCGCCGTCGCCGGTGCGACGCCGCTCGTGATGATCTACTACAACCTCGTCGAGCACTACGGCGCCAGGGGCCGCCGGAACGATCCCGCCGCCTCCGTGCGCGCCTTCGCCCGCGACCTGGCCAATGCCGGCGGCGCGGGCCTCATCACGCCCGATCTGACGCCCGATGACGCCGAGTTCTGGACCGCCTCCTCCGACGAGTTCGGCCTCGACCGCGTCTACCTCGTCGCACCCTCGTCCACGGACGAGCGCGTCGCCCGGACGACGGCGGCATGCCGGGGCTGGGTCTACTCGACCTCCGTGATGGGCGTCACCGGTGCCCGCGCGCAGACCTCCGACGCCGCCCCCCGGCTCGTCGAGCGGGTCCGCGCCATCGCCCCCGATCTTCCGGTGGGGGTCGGGCTGGGCATCTCGAACGGGGCCCAGGCCGGCGAGATCGGCGCCTTCGCCGACCTCGCCATCGTCGGCTCTGCCCTCGTGAAGCAGCTCATCGCGGCCGAGGACGCGGGCACCGCCTCGCTCGACGGGCTGCGCGCCCTCGTCGACGACCTCGCCTCGGGGGTGAGGGCCTCCCGGTGACCGCCCTGTTCCTGCCCAGTCCTCCGGTCAGCTCCTTCGGGATCGGACCGGTCACGATCCACTACTACGCGCTGTGCATCCTGGCGGGCATCTTCCTGGCGTGGTGGCTGGGGCAGCGCCGGCTGCGGGCCCGCGGCGCCGAGCCCGGAGAATTCGACTCGATGATGGGCTGGGCGGTTGCGGCCGGTATCGTCGGCGCCCGTGCCTACCATGTCGTCACCGATCACCAGCTCTATTTCGGGCCTGGCCGCCATCCGGCCGACGTGCTGCGGATCTGGAACGGCGGCCTGGGCATCTGGGGTGCCGTCATCACCGGCGGGCTGGCCGTCTGGGTGTGGTGCCGGGCCCATCGGGTGCGCTTCGGCGCGGTGGCCGACGCCGTCGCTCCCGCCCTGCTCCTGGCCCAGGGCGTCGGACGGCTCGGCAACTGGTTCAACCAGGAGCTCTTCGGCCGGCCGAGCACCCTGCCGTGGGCCCTCGAGATCGACCCGGCGCACCGGCCGAGCGGCTACGGGCAGTACGCGACCTTCCACCCGACCTTCGCCTACGAGCTGATCTGGGACATCGGCGGCGCACTCCTCCTGCTGTGGGCCTCGGGAAGATTCCGTCTGGGGCGGGGCAAGACCTTCACCGCCTACGTCGCCTACTACTGCCTGGGCCGCTTCTTCATCGAGGCGCTGCGCATCGACCCGGTCAACCGGATCGGCGGCATGCGATTCAACAACTGGACGAGCGCCCTCGGCTTCGTCCTCGCCGTCGGGCTGCTCTGCTGGCAGCTGAAGCGCCGTCCGGGCTGCGGCCCCCGACTCGACGAAGCCCGGGACGGCGGTGGGCGCACGGGCTCCTGCCCGGGGGGCAGTGCCGTCGAGACGACCGGTGCGCAGGTTCGTGGCCGGGGGCCCGGCGGCGCTGCCGCCGCCAAGGGCCCGGGGTCGAGCGCCGCCGATGCACGACCGGACCCGGACGAGGGGACGACGAGTCGTTCGTGACGTCTCGCGGTCAGGCCCCGGGGCTGCGGCGAGCGGACCGGAAGGCCGTGCGGGGATGGGCTCTCCGGGCTGCGGAGTGGGCCCGTACGCGACGGCCGTACCGGTCGGGTGAGTCGAGCGTTGCTGGACCGTTGTCGTATCGGCGACCGCTCATCGTTTCATCGTTGCCGATGTGGGCGCCTCGTCGGCGCTGGCGGGCGAGAACGACCGGGCCCTGCGACTCCGGGACGTCTCGGCCGCGTCCGTCGTTGCAGGGGCTCATCGTGATGCGGCTGGTGGTCGGCTCCGGGAACCGACTCCTCGCCGGACGGGCATTCCCTCACCGATCCCGGAGATCCCGGAAGACGCTCCACGGACTGATCGCGGACCGCAGCCGCCCCATGTGCCCGGAGATCTCCCCGAGGCGGGGAAGGCACCCGGGCGGAGACCTCCGGTCGGGTGCCTTCTGCAGGCCTGACAAGGGTTGACACACGGCCTTCCGAGAAGAACGATGGTTCCGTCCCCACGACGTCATGGGAACAGATTCCGAGGGGGAGACGTGCGAGCTGTGCGAGGAGGAAACGATGCGAACTCTCAAAGTCTTTTCCGCGGGCCTGGCCGCTCTGGGTGTGTTCATGATCCCAGCGCCTCTTGCCGAAGCAGCCCCCGACCCTGGGGCGCAGCTTCCGACGGATTCCACCACGGCCGCCCCCGAGACACCGGGGGCTACGCCGTCCAAGTGCAGAGGCCCGAACAGGCGATGGTGACGGCGGATCTCTCCGTCTCAACCGATTCTGCTGTCTCCCTCGCCGAGGACGCCGAGGACGGGTCATTGCTCATGACGTCGCCGACGAGTAGCGAACTGGTCCCCGCCGTTCTGGACCTGGGTTCTGGACGACGGGCAGTGGGGACATGGGAGCTGGTCTCATCGACGCACGCGATCTACTCGGCCTCGGTGAGCACGGGAATGGACTCCGGGTCGGTTCGTGTGATGTCGAGTTTCGACTGGGACTGCAGCAACGAGAGAATTCGTGATGGTTTTATCACGGGGACCATTGGTGGATGCATCGCCGGCTCAGCCGGCGGGTGCATGGTCGGTGGTGTCAGCGGTGTCTTCGGCGGTGCCGTGACGGGATTGATCGACTGTTGGTGACGCACCGGGGAGCGGGGGCAAGAGATGGTGAATGCCGACATCGGTGTGGTGTCGGGGCTGATGGCAGTCGCCTTCGTCATTCTTCTCAACGTCGGGCCGAGGGAGGGGAACTGGAAACTCTGGGTGCTCCTGCTCGTCCTCCTCGCGGCGCGGGGGCTGTACTGGCTGCTCGCTCGGGGCCGGGAGAGACGACTGCTTGCCGAGGACGGGAGCGGTGACCCCTCGGTTCGGGGGGGGGGGGGGGGGACTCTCCTCGACCCGTGGAATGAGCAACGACCAGGTTGAGGACCGTTGCAGGGGCGCGGTCCCCGGACCGGCATGTCCTTGCCGAACCTCTGCCGATGAGCTCCGAGGCTGTTCGCAGAGGCTTGTTCACAGCGTCCGTGGATGGCGTCGTGACATGGATGGGGGCGATGATCGTGATCCGATCCCCATGAACAAGCCGCACAGCATCGATGGACCGAGCCATGACATGGAGCTGTGCCTCCTGCCGAGTCGCCTGTGAACATGTCCCTCTGATGGGAGGATGCGGTGCCCGTCTCCACGGGCACCGCATCCGGTGTCGCGGGAAGGAAACGGGACGCGGTTCGTCCAGGGGCAGTTCGACTGGTTCGTGGAAGATCCCGGATGGCATGCCGGGAAGACGAGAAGCGGTCCGCCCGATGATGATCGATGTCGTCTTGGAGGGCTGGACAACGACGGACGCGCGGAGAGGCGCAGCCGTGGCCTGCTCATGGGACCCGACCAGAGGCGCTGCTCCTTTACGGAATCCCCTTGCCAATGCGCTAAACGAGCCGCAGGAGCCTGCCGACAGGGGCGGCTCGGGGCCCTGTGGGTGATCCCCGCCTGCTTCCGGACGCGCCGGGGTCTAAGAGGGGCAGCAGGAACACAGCGATGGCGAGCGAGTCCCCAGCGAACCACTGATGGTCTGAGCCCGAGTGTCCGTCCGAGGTCATGCGACCTCGACCCCGTTCGACTGTCAACGACAGTCGAAGACCCGATGTCCTCTGGGGCGCAGTGCTCACTGCTCGTGGTGGGCATGCTGTCCGCAGACTTCATGACACGAGTGAATCCCGTCAAGGCCGTGTCAGCAAACTTGGTGTTAGCTGTCACCGAGGCCCAAAGACTATGAGGGGGTTAAGAGGTCAGTCGACAACTGTTGACATGGAAGCTGCTGACTGTTATATTAATAAAAAGAACGTTCATTCTAACTAGTGAGGACAGTAAATGTATCATACGAATAGAAAGGCTGTGACCCCTGAGATCGTCAGGGAGCCGGGTGCGAAGCAAACCACTCATCGAAAGCTGATTGACACCAAGAACGGGGCGGATCGTTTTGTCCTGACCGAATTCGAGATCGAGCCTAGCGGATCGACGCCTCCTCACTACCATGACTGGGAGCATGAAATATATGTCTTGGAGGGTTCGATGACGCTGGTGGCGTCGAACGATGAAACGCCGCTCCACGTCTCCGAAGGGGACGTGGTGTTTATTCCAAGAAATGAGTCCCACGGCTTCGTTACGGCTCCTGATGAGTCGTGCCGGTTCATCGTGGTGGCGCCTGCGGAACGTCCACCGGTGCGGAGTGTCTTCCTCTCCTCAGATCCATACGAATATATCCAGTCCAGTCAATACAGAGAGGCGCTGAACTCTGATCATGACGAGGGATGAGGATAGCAGTGCAGTCCGTGTCCATGGGATGCTGACAGCATATCTCCAGACACAGGTGCTTATCAGTGCGCTTCAGTTCGGTATCTTTGAACAGCTGGAGGGGCGAAGCCTCGACGTCCATGACCTGTCAAGCCGGATAGGCGTCCCAGAACGACCCACGCGTGCACTGCTCATCGCGCTGAGCGGGCTCGGGCTGTTGAGTGAAGATGGGCTGGGATACCGGAACACGCCCGAAGCGTCACGGTATCTTGTCCGGCGGAACCCGGAGTTCATGGGAGATTTTGCCGAGCATCAAAGCGTTCATTTCGCGAACTCCATTGAGCTCCCTGCTGTGATCCGATCGAACAGCTCCATTACGAAGAGGGTCCTCAAGGAGGGTTACAGCGACCAGGGATCGGGTGCCGGAGAAGGGGCCGCCGGTCGAGAACGGCTGATCGGTGCGATGCGGGTCAGCGCGCGTCTTCAGGCTGATCCGCTGGCGAAGCGACTTGATCTACTGAGTGGAAGCACCTTGGTCGATCTCGGGTGTGGTTCGGGCGACTACTCGATCGCCATCGCGCGCCGCCATCCCGAGGTCAGGGTCATCGCCGTCGATTATCCCTCGATCAGTGAAATTGCTTCGAGGAATGTTGCTGTGGCAGGTCTCGAGGACCGTATCGAGTTTCAGCCCGGTGACATTATGAAGGATCTCTTGCCCGAATGCGACGCTGTGCTCCTCTCCCATGTTCTTGACGGGTATGGCAGGGATCGAGTCCGGCATCTCGTGTCCAAGATTTTCGATGAGCTGCGAGGCAATGGTCGGCTTTTCGTCCATTCCCACATGCCCGACGTGTCGAAGGGGCTGTTCCCGAATCTTTTCGGTGTGATCCTTCTGATCAACACAGAAGAAGGTGAGGTCTATGAGGCCGTGGACCTGATGGAAATAATTCGAGGTGCTGGGTTCTCAGATTTGAGGACTCAGCGGGTCTCCTTTCTGTCGGGACTGGTTTCAGCAGTGCGACCCTCCCTTGAGGGGCAGAGCGACCTCTCCTTTTGAGGCGGAGCTCGATGATCGACAATGGTGTCCGTTCGGGGTTACGAGGTTGGCTGGAAGGTTGAGTGGAGTGAATAAGAGTCATTCCATCGAAACTGAGTATAAACTGCTTTCACTCAATTATGGTTACACATTCTCAGCAGTACTCGATGCTGCACTCGAACTGCGGATCTTTGATCAGTTCGGAGACCTTCCCGGCACGGTTGATCGTGTTGCGGGTGCGTCTGGATGGTCCCGAGACGCTGTCCGACGGTTGTTGGACGTCTTGACGTACATGGGTTTGCTGCTCAAGGTGACGGAGTGTGAGTATTGCGTGCCCCACCCCGTCGCTGAGTTGCTCAGCGCTGGTTCCCGGGAATCTATCGCCGCTCATCTTCGAGCAGTTTACGCTGCCCGTCCCCGCTGGGGAGACCACTTGGTTGAGACCGTGTGCACTGGAAATCGGAGGAGTCGGATCAATGACGTAGGGGACCGTCCATCGAACGTGGATTTTTTCGTCCGCGGTGGGTTCGGGGTGCTCGAGGATGCTCGCAAGGTGGCAGCGCTGTCCTCTGATGTGTGTGCGGAGACCGTTGTCGTACTGTATTCAGGTGGCGGTGAGTGGGCACTGGCGCAGGCCGAGAGTGGTTCGGGAAGAACGGTCTACGCCTTGGATACACCTGAATTCATCGATCGAGTTGTCCTTCGTGTCGGTGCGCTGCCGGCCCTCAATCATCTCAGATTCGTACCGTGCGGCGACGGGGTGCAGTCCTGCGATATCGGTGCCCAGTTGGTCCTCGTACCGCCGGTCACTCGTTTCTTCAGCATCGAGATCGTCCGACAGATGCTGTCAGGTGCGATTGCGAGCCTTGCCGGGGACGGCGAACTCCTGCTGGTCGACATCATGGCTGATCTGCAGACCAAGGAGCAGTCGTTGATCTCTGTCTTCGATCTGAGTCTTCTGGTCAACACGTCCGGTGGTGCCATAAGAAGTTCTGGATTCTACGGAAAAATGCTTGAGAGCATGGGGGTAGAGGTGACGAAAGTGGAGGGGATCGGGTTGTTGACGGTGCTAAGGGCCAGACGCGGGAGGTAATTATGACTGGGGTCGTTGTCACGGGTATAGGTGCTGTGAGTCCAGCCGGCGTCGGAATAATTCCGCTGTGGAAAGCGGTTTCCAGTGGACGCTCACTGCTGAAAGGGATGATGGATTCGGCTAACGAGGCCGTACTTGGTGGGTTCGAGTTCGGTTCAGTCGCCATTGGCGAGGTGCCGGATCTCGAGAAGCACCTCGACTCCCTGCCGCGGGAGGTGAGGAGACTCGATCGATTCGTCCAGCTCGCTGTACTGGCCGCCTCGGAGGCAGTGCAGGATTCTGGCTTGGAAAACAAGATGCTCTCTGATGCGAGGGCTGGCATTGCCTTCGCAACCGCGATCTGTGGAACTACAACCTTGGAACGTGAGTTCGTTCGGGTTACGGGCTCAGGCATGAACCCGGTGGATCCGAACGCAGTTTCTCATGACTTGTACTTGGCGGCGATGTCCAACACCCCGGCGATCGTTCTCTCTGCGATGCTCGGTACCCAGGGGCCAGTACTCGCCTTGTCTACCGGCTGCGTCGGTGGGATCGACGCTGTTGGAGCTGCTTGCGCGGCCATCGAGGACGGGGAGGCGGACGTGATGATCGCAGGTGCCTCGGAGGCCCCGATCACTCCGATCACGATTGCCTCTTTCGAAATCATCAACTGTCTCTCCAGGAGGACACAGGGTCCTCCCAGTACTGCATCGCGACCATTTGACGCAGAACGGGACGGTTTTGTTCTGGCCGAGGGCTCTGGATTCTTGGTTCTCGAGAGTGCTGACCATGCACGGGCGCGCGGCGCAAGACCGTACATGAGAATCGGTGGGTTTGCGCTTGCCTCCAATGCGAGACATATGACTGCTCTGGAAGCAGGCGGCAGAGACTTGGCCAGGGCGATGGGATTCGCCGTGGACCGTTCCGGTGTAGACCCACGCGACATCGAACACGTGAGTGCCCATGGGAGCTCGACCATTCAGAACGACAGGTGCGAGACGACTGCCATAAAGAAGACCTTGGGTGACCATGCCTATGAGGTGCCTGTCACCTCTGTCAAGTCGATGATCGGCCACCCGCTCTCAGCGGCATCGACGATCGAGCTGGTCGTCTGCGCGAAATCTTTCCAAGAAGACTTCTTATCGCCAACCGCGAATTATGAGGCCTTCGATCCCGAATGCGACTTAAATTATGTCCCGGGCTCAGGAGTCGAGTGGCTCGGAAGAAGTGTTCTCAAGCAGGCCAGCGGGTTCGGTGGGCTGCATGCTGCCATGACCCTTCATGCAATTGGCTGATCGGAGATGATTCTACATGGCTGATGATGTGGCGATCACGGGGATCGGGTGCGTGACCCCCTATGGACGCGGATATCAACTTTTTTGTGAGGGGGTGGCAACAGGACGCGATGTGATCGGACCCATCTCCCGTTTCGATGCGACGCCCTATCTCTCCAATGCGGCCGGTGAGGTCCCTGGAGGCCTCGTGGAGGAGTTCCTGACTCCCCGGCTTCGGAAGCGCACTGACCGGTTCACTCATCTCGCGCTGCTTGCTGCTCATGACGCGTTGGTGGACGCTGGATTAGAAGTCGACACTAATGTGGATGGGGATCGTGTCGGCCTGTCCATTGGAAATGCTCTCGGTGGTTGGGAGTTCGCCGAACGGGAGCTCCGTGCACTGTGGACTCAGGGGCCACGGGAAGTTAGTCCCTACCAGGCAACGGCTTGGTTCCCGACGGCGGCCCAGGGAAACGTGACCATTCAGAATGCAATCAGAGGGCCGTCGAGGACCTTCGCCCTCGACCGCGCGAGCAGTGCGTACGCCCTGATTGATGCGATCCGACTGCTTAGGCACGGACATGCTGATGCGGTGCTTGCGGGGGGCACAGAGGCGCCGATCTCCCCCTATGGGTGGCTCTGCCTGCAGACCAGTGGGCTCGTTGCACGTCGCCCGACTGATTCGGATGACTCCGTCGCGTACCATCCCTATGATCATCGACACAGCGGGTCGGTCTTCGGAGAAGGCGCCGGGTTCCTCGTTCTCGAGCGGGGCGAGTTTGCTCATTCGCGTGGGGCGGTCATACTCGGCTGGCTCTCCGGTTGGGGGCGCTCCACCGATGGCTACATGCCCTACTACACCGTTGAACCCTCAGGAGAGATATACGCAAGAGCCATCGCCGACGCTCTACACCGTGCTGGTGCCGGGATAGATAGCCTCGGTGTTGTGTATTCCCATGGTTCCGGTCTCCCCATTGAGGACGTCACTGAGTTGAGGGCACTGAGCATCGCCTTGGGGAATGGTGCAGAGCAGGTTCCCATCACGGTGCCAAAGCCACTCTTCGGTCATCTTCTGGGTGCCGCCTTCGTCTTGGATGTCATTCTTGCCCTTCAGAGCCTCAGAACACGTTTCGTTCCCCCCGTGGCGCACTTCGAGCAACCAGCGCCCGGCCTTCCTCCAAGTGTGAGCCTGGCTCGTCTGGGATCATCCATGAGAGCTGGCTGCACAGCCGCTCTGGTCACCGCGCGCGGTACCGGGGGAACCAATGCAGCTGTCGTCATCAGTGTCTGAGAACAGGTCGTTACGGCCGATTGAGAGGATAATTGTGAGAGAAGAGAGCCGTGTCAGTAAGGTGTTGTCCACCATGAGCATCCCGACTGCGGGACTGAGTGGCGCGACCCTGTTGCACGATGATCTCGGTATCGACTCGGCAGAGCGTGTCGAACTCATCGTCGGATTGGAGAAGGAGTTTGGACTCAAGTTAGGCCCGGAGGCCGAAGGGATCAAGACGTTTGGTGAGTTGTGCACCTATCTTACTGCTCTTCAGTCAAGGGATGCGGGGGAAGGGCGGGTCAATGCCACGTCTTGAGAACTCTGTCTTCGTTGATGCACCGGTGGGCAGGGTCTTCAGCATCACGAACGACATATCGCGCTGGCCGACATACTTTGATGAGTACAAGCACGCAACTGTACTCAGGATCACCTGCTCGGGGTCATTCACTGAATTGGTTTTCGAACTCAACAATGGCGTGACTACGTGGCGGTCGTGGAGGCTGCTGAACAACAGCTCCCATGTCGTCATTGCAGAACGTCTAGACCCTTTGTTCCCCTTTGTCTTCATGCACCTGCGCTGGAACTACGTCGAGGAGGCCGGTGGGACGCGGATGACCTGGATTCAGGATTTTGAGCTTGACAAGGCCTTCGGCATGCCTCTGGAGAAGGTGTTGGAGAACATGCAGAACCATACTCGACGGAACCAGATTAATATCAAAAAATTCATCGAGCAGCTTCCCGGTTAGATGAAGCTTATTCACGGCTCGGCAGAAAGAAGATCCGACAAGGGGAAACGTTCCTGTTGACGACTTCTGTGAATAAGCCCCGATGTATGGTTTCGTTTCCTCGTTGTGATGACAGCGACTCGGTCCGGACCCGGCTCGTGGAGGACTTTGCGGCGCACATGTTCACGGTGGGCCTGCCCGGGAGGGTTGTCCGTCATGTTCGCAGGAAGCTGAGGAGGATGCTGCGAAAGAGGGTGGATGATAGCGATGGGATTGAGTGATGTTGGTTGATTTGAGTCTCCCCGTTGGGCCTGGCACTGCTGGGGTGTCATACCGTCGATGGACGCATGAACGTGGACACAGGATTATTTCACGCCGTGCTAGGAGACTCCCGGGCGATGGTTTTTTCAAAATTCTTCGCAACTATGTCCTGTGGTTGAGCGGGATGCGGGTCGTCAGGCCGGAGGATCTTCCGGACCGTTGTTTTCTGTCGAATGAGTTCTTCTCGTTGTCTGTGCACACTGGGACGCACATCGACGCCCCGTTCCATTATGGTCCGATGAGTGAAGGCACGAAGGCGAAGAAAGTTCTCGAAGTGCCGCTTGAACTGCTTCATGCCCCGGGGGTCATCATCGACGGGACCCGGGCCGGAAGGATCGTTACGCGTGGATACGTCAGAAAACGCCTCGATGAGTTGCGCATCGATTCGCTTGAGGGAGTCATACCCCTGCTCCGAACAGATCTTGATCTGGTAGCCGGGACCTCCTCTTACCATCTGGATTCGGTGGCTCTTGCGCCATCGGCGATAGATGAACTCCTCGATAGGGGAGCGAAAGTCGTTGGAACAGATTCATGGAGCCTGGATGCGCCTGCCAGAGACATGCTCGAGCGATACTTCAAGACCGGTGACGGCAGTTGTCTTTGGCCGACGCACATGCATGGCAGACAACGCGAGTTCATCGCGATCGAGTGTCTCGCGAATCTTCGTTCCCTGCCTTCCTCCGGGTTCGTTTTCTCTGCCTTCCCGGTCGCGCTGCGCGAGGCAGGAGGGTCGTGGACCCGGGCGGTCGCCGAACTTCCCGACCAGTAGGAACGACAGCGCTCGACTGCTCATCCGGTCTCTGTCCTCGAAGCTCTGTTCCTGCAGTCCCGACTTTTCCGGAGAAGCGGGTCGACAGGGCTGGTGAGGAAGGGCGCGATCCGGTCTCAGGACCGTCTTGGGTACGTCTCGGACTCAGGGAGGAGCGTTGGGCATGTTGGCGTTATTCTGCATAATCTATGCGGAATTTCATCTCTGTGGCTCCTGGCCATGTTCTCCAGCCAGTGTCATCTGGGCTTGCTCAAGCATCTTTTTCTTCACTGGGTGCAGACTCAGACCGAGAGTGTCGTGATCCCTCGGGCTGGCAGACTACGGCCTTGGTGACTAGGGGAACGAGGCTCGATGTGAAGACCTCACAGGTGCACTCTGCGCAGCAGCCATCGAGCCACGGGACATGGAAGAGGTTCAACCGAAGACTGCTCGGGTCCTTCGCAGGGACTCCTGGCGATTCGCGCTGAACGACCTGAAGGTTCCGCTGCTGCGTGCTGATCATCGGGAGCATGGCTGTCATGAAACGAATTCGTTTTCGGTTTCGCGGGGTGGGAGGTGGTCGAGGGCACGGCCGGTGGCGTGGGAGGCGAACGCGCCGAAGGTTTCTTCGGGGATCTCGCGCTGAATGTTCGCGATGTTGTTCTTGGCCGCGTTCCAGACGTGCTCGACTGGGTTTTGGTCGGGCGCGTACGACGGCAGGAAAACAGGGGTGATGCGCTCTAGCAGTTGACCCGGCTCGTAGAGGGTGGTCAACTCTTTCGCGTGGTGGAAGCGGGTGTTGTCCAGGACGACTGCGCTCTTCTCGGTCTCGGTTTCTCGTTAGAGCTGTTCCAGGGGGAGGATTGTCTGCTTGGTGTTCTGGGGGCTATTCAAAACTAGCGCGCCGTTAAGGATAAATATTTAGTCGGGGCTGGGTTTGTCGCGACTTTTGAATAGGCTTCTCGGTTCCCCTCGATCGGGTACAGCTTGACGGTCTTGCTGGTCAACGAGAGCGCAACGAAGAACGACTGGGCCCCCTTCTGCCGGTCCACGTACAGTTTGGTTCGCTGTCCTCTTGGGAGCTGCATGCGGCGGGTCTCGGTCTCGTGCTCGAGGCGTGCCTAGTCTGCGGCGTAGACCTCCCAGACCTGGCTTAACAAGTTCTTGACTTGGGTTTTCACCTCGGCCATGCGCCGGGTGGTGGCCGGTTCGTCGCGGTGCTTGTTGAACGGCTCCGGCAGCTTGAGGCTCGGCCCGCACAGGCGCAGGAGCAGCTGGTAGGAGGAGTCCGTCTGGTGTTCGGCGTTGAACAGGATCTTCACGACCTCACGTATCGCCGGGACGTTCCAGAACTCGGCGTGGACGCCCGCTTGGTAGGACGGCTGAGCGAGGATGGTCTTGAGTTCTGGTTCCCAGCGTGCCCGGCCAGGACCGAGCACATCCTGGTGGGCTGCCACTCGGCCATCAGTTCAGCGATGATGCCCACATCGACGCCACTGGGAGGCGTACAGGATCGCCTCTGCTTTCATCCGCACCAACACATGATTGTCAGAACGCTTCTTCCACCTGATCAGGACGACGGTTTCTTCCGGGGTGACCTCAGCCTGCTCGTCCCAATCACATCCGAAACGGCACAAAATCACAAAAATATATGGCCGTCATGAAACAAAATCGTTTCTGGTTTCGCGGAGTGGGAGGTGTTCGGAGTCGTAGTCGAATGTTCGGCTGGCGATGTATGAGGCGAACGCGCCGAAGGTTTCTTCGGGGGTCTCGCGCTGAATGTTCGCGATGTTGTTCTTGGCCGCGTTCCAGACGTGCTCGACCGGGTTGTGGTCGGGCGCGTACGGTGGCAGATGGGTCGGTGTGATGCGTTCCAGCAGCTGACCGGGCTCGTGGAGGGCGGTTAACGCTTTCGCGTGGTGGAATCGGGCGTTGTCCAGGACGACCGTGATCTTCTCTGCCTCGGTTTCTCGTTGGAGTCGTTCCAGCGCGAGGATTGTCTGCTCGGTGTTCTGGTTCCCCTCGATCGGGTACAGTTTGACTTTTTTGCTGGTCAGCGAGAGGGCGCCGAAGAAGGACTGGGACGTCCTCTGCCGGTCCACGGACAGTTTGGTGCGTTGTCCTTTCGGGAGCCACATGCGGCGGGTCTCGGCCTCGTGCTCCAAGCGGACCTCGTCTGCCGTGTAGACCTCCCAGCCGGCGTCCAATAGGGCTTTGACTTGGGTTTTCACCTCGATCATGCGTCTGGTGATGGCTTTCTCGTTGCGGTGCTCGTCGAACGGGTCGGGCAGTTCGAGGCTCGGCCCGCACAGGCGCAGGAGCAGCTGGTACGAGGAGTCCGTCTGGTGTTCGGCGTTGAACAGGATCTTCACGACCTCACGTATCGCCGGGACGTTCCAGAACTCGGCGTGGACGCCCGCTTGGTAGGACGGCTGAGCGAGGATGGTCTTGAGTTCTGGTTCCCAGCGTGCCCGGCCAGGACCGAGCACATCCTGGTGGGCTGCCACTCGGCCATCAGTTCAGCGATGATGCCCACATCGACGCCACTGGGAGGCGTACAGGATCGCCTCTGCTTTCATCCGCACCAGCACATGATTGTCGGAACGCTTCTTCCACCTGATCAGGACGGCGGTTTCTTCCAAGGTGACCTCAACCTGCATGTCCCAATCACATCCGAAACAGCACAGGAAATCCACGAAAAATACGGTTTCGTTTCATGTCAGCCATAGTATGTTTCTTGACAGTCGTAATGTCATGGGGACGGCGCTATGAGCCGGGCTGGCGACGCATGAATTCTTCCAGCGCCTGATGTTCAAGTCAGATGCGTTGTACGGTCAACGACATCTGGATCAAAACTCTCTGGGACATGCCTCGGCTCCTCCATGACCTCGAACTGAACCTGTGACAATCCGAACGAGGGCAGTAGTTGCAATCAGTGCCCTGACCATGCGATCTGGTTCAAATCTTGACGGCATCTTCGTCGGGTCCTCGGAGCCCCGGTTCTCGCGCTACCTGCCGACAGGTGCTGTCCATGGACACCGCTCAGTCTGACTTGTTGGCGAGCAGTCAGGGTTTGAGGGTCGAGGCGATGTGACACTGCTCCTGGCGGACGACAGTATCAGTTGTGTTCCTGGTGACTGGTTGCCAGGATAGGGTTCGAGGAGTATGATGAATGATCATTCATTCAAGGAGGAGAGATGACTGATCACACGATGGCTGGTCAAGAACGGACGGCAGCGCATGTCGTGAGTAGCTGGGGAAGGGTGACATGGGTCGTGGTGCTCGTGTCGGTCGCACTGTCCCTGCTGATCCTCACCTTCGCGTGGCCGAGTTCACGGGCCGAGATGTCGGGCCAGACGATAGCGGTGACCGGGGACGGCGACCTGGTCGACCAGTTCATGTCCGGTGCCGGTGGGAACCTGGGCGGGGTCGCCGACCTGGAGAGGGTCGATGACCGCGACGCTGCCGTCAGAGGCGTGCGGGAGCGTAACTTCATCGGAGCCGTGGTGCTCGTCAACGGGGCGCCCGAGGTGCTGACGGCCTCGGCCAATGGTCAGGTGCCTGCCGCCGTCATGACCGAGGTGGCCTCGCGGGTGCAGACCATGCTCGACACGCAGATCTACGCGGGGATCCGCGACGGGATCGGTTCTGCCGCCGGTCACGGAGTCGATCCGGCGGTTGTGGCGGGACAGCTGCCAGAGGCGCTTCCTCAGGTGACGGTGACCGATCTGGTGCCCTACTCCGAGGATGATGCGAGCGGGGCCGGCGCCACCGCTGCCGGTATTCCGCTCACTGTCGGCGCTCTGCTCGCCGGACTCACGATCGCTTATCTGGTCAAGGGCGTGTGGCGCAAGGCCGCCGCAGTGCTTGGGCTCGGGGTCGGCGGGGGTCTGCTGCTCACCCTGATCCTGGACACCTGGCTCACGGTGTACCCGGGATCGTTCGGCATCCTCTGGCTGGCCCTGGGCCTGTCCCTTATGGCGACGAGTGGTCTGTTCGCTGGTCTGCACTCCGCCTTCGGAGGAGTGGGCATAGGAATCGCGGCCGGAATCACATTGTTCGCCGCGATGCCCTGGGCCGCGTTCGCCATCCCTTACAAGTTCCTGCCCGCAGGTCTGGGATACATCGGACAGTGCCTCATCCCCGGCTCGACGACGACATTGGTCCGCGTCCTCAGCTACTTCCCCGATGCCAGCACGGCGGGCCAGTGGTGCGTGCTGTGCGCATGGGTCCTCGTGGGCGCCACGCTGCTGATCTTCGGGCGCCGCTCGAGCGTGCGGGCGCGCGAGGACGTCTGAGTCCGAAGGCGGGGCCGACGGTTCGGCCGGGTCGGGGCGAGCGGTGCTCCTCGCCCCGACCCGGGGCCGGTGGAGTCGGCAGTTCTCTCGATGGGTGACGCCGGGGAGTCGAGGGTCACGACGGGAGCGCGTCAAAGGGGCCCGGCTGGTCGAGAGCCATCCCGTCTTTGCCGGTACGTCATCGGGGGAGCTGTTCGGTGGATCGTCCCGAGGCACAGGGTACGGCATGCGCCGCCGCCCCGCTCTGGTACTTTGAAACAAGGCTTGTTCACAGGAGGCCCAACAAGAGACGAAACCCCTAGCCATAGCCTTGTTCATTGAGGTTGTGAACAAGCCTCAATGGTTCGTCTCCTTGGAGTGAGGATTGTCGTGGTGAGGGTCAGCAGTGAGTACATGCAGGCGCGGCGCGACCGGATCGCCCGGGCCGCCATCGACCAATTCTCCTTCCGCGGAATTCACCTGACCTCCATGTCCAACATCATCGAGGCCTCGGGGCTCTCCGCCGGCACGATCTACAACCACTTCAAGGGCAAGAACGAGATCATCGCGTACGTCGCCCGGACGACCTTCAGCGAGCTGTTCGCCGAGGTCGAGGCGGCGGCCTCGACGGAGCCGCCGCCTCGACCGAGCGAGCTCATCGGTCTCATCGCGGCGCGCATCGCATCGGCCGACATCCCCACCGGGCTCCTCGTCCAGGTGTGGGGCGAGGCGGTGTCGAACCGGGAGGTGAGGGATGCGGCGAACGACGTGTACGAGCAGGCGCGTGACGCCCTGGGTGAGTACTGCGCGGCCTGGCTGGCCGCGCAGGGCGCGGACCGGCGCGCCGCCGAGCGGAGGGCGCCCGCACGGGCCCACGTGATGGTCAGCCTCATCTACGCGCAGATCCTCCAGATGTCGCTCATTGACGACCACGACCCCGCCGCCCTCGCCGCGGAACTCGGGGAGCTGCTCGACCGGGCATGACGACCGGCGACCGGCGCCCAGCCGTCCGTGCGGGCTCACAGCCAGTCGCGCCGCTTGAAGACGATGTAGAGCACCACGGCCGAGACGACCATGAGGCCGAGGGCCATCGGATAGCCGTAGTGCCAGTGCAGCTCGGGCATCGCCTCGAAGTTCATCCCGTAGATCGACCCGATGAGCGTCGGGAACAGGAGAATGGCGCCCCACGAGGAGACGGTCTTCATGTTGTCGTTGCGCCGCTGGTCCGTGAGCGTGGCGTTGACCGTGAGGATCTGCGTGAGCAGCTCGCGGACCTGGTCGATCTGGAGCCCCACCCGCCGGGTGTGGTCGGCGACGTCGCCGAGGTGGGCGCGCAGCTCGTGGGCCACCTCGTGCTTGTCGAAACCGGCGCGCAGGGCCTCGACGATGTCGGACATCGGGGCGACGGCCTGCTGCAGGTCCATCGTCTCGCGGCCCAGCCGGTAGATGCGCTCGGGCGCCGCGGTGTCGCCGCTGAACACCTGGCGCTCGATCTGGCCCAGATCTGTCTGGACGCCGCGCACGACGGGGAAGGCCGTGTCGACGACGCTGTCGAGGATGCCGTAGAGCAGCGCCTCGGTGCCGAGCGACAGGAACTGGGGACGGTAGTCCAGGGCGGGGCCGGCCCAGACCATGCCGTGCGGGGTGGGGCGGACGAGCATGACGATCATGTTCTCGCGCTTGAGCACGTGCACCTCGGCGACGTCGACGTCCTCGATGTCGTCCAGGTAGAAGGTCGGCTCGACGACCATGAACAGGGTGTCCTCGTAGCGCTCCAGCTTGGGGCGCTGATGGCCCTTGAGGAGGTCCTCGACGAGCAGCGGGTGCAGTCCGAGCGCCGCGCCGAGCTCGCGGATCTGACGCTGGCCGGGGTCCGTGTACGCGACGAGCGCCATGTGCTCGGGGTGCTGATCGAGATAGGGCAGGACGCCGTTCAGTCCGCTGACGCCCTCGGGGTGCACCTGCTCGCCCGCGTCGTACAGCCGCACCGAGACCGCTCCGTCGGTCGTGGGGAGCCCGACCGGTTCCGGCTGTCCCCGGCGGCGCTGGCCGTCCCTGGCGCGCTGGTCATTCATCACGGGCTGCTCCCTCATCGGGAGCCGGCGTCGGCGCACCGGCTCGGACGGTCTGCGGATCCGCACCACACTACTGCCGGTCCGCCCCCCGGGCCCTGTCGCGCCGGGCTGGGCGCCGACCGGCCCGTTCACTCCTCGACGTCGCCCTCGATGACGACCTCGGTCGGGTCCTGCGCCGCCGGGGGGCCGGTGCGCCAGCGGCGCAGCCGCAGCGCCAGCGCGATGAGTCCGGCGCCGAACAGAACCATGACGACGCCGATGAGGACGCCCATGGCGGCGGCGCCGAAGTGCGGGTGCACGAGGAAGACGAGACCGATGACGGCGCCGACGAGACCGCCGATCTGGAGCCAGCGGGTGCTGCCCAGCCAGCCGCGCAGGACGGTGCCGAGCCAGGCCGCCGTGAGGCCGGCCACGAGGATCGCGCCGCCCACGGCGACGATGATGAGCTCGCCGGTCAGGCCCGGGTGCCAGGCCATGAATGCGGCGACCAGCCCCAGGAGGACCCCGGACAGGATCATCGTGCCCGAGCCGGCGAGGCCGCGCGAGCGGTGGCCGGTGACGATCGAGCCGATGGCCTGGACGAGCAGGGCGAGAGCGATGAGACGCACGAGCGCATCGATCGAGTGGCCGGGCCAGATCATGCAGGCGAGACCGGCCGCCGCAGCGGTGACGCCGGTGCCCAGGCAGATGCGCCAGCCACGCTCGGCGGGCCGGGGGTACGGAGGACGGCCCTCGCTCCGTCCCGGGACGCGCATTCCGGTGGTGCTCATGGGAACTCCTGAGTGAGAAGCGATGACTCAATATTGAGCCCATCTGACTCAACTATCAAGTGTCGAGGTGTCGAGCCGGGCTCCGGGCCGCCGTCCGGCGGGCGGACCGGTGCATCGCGGCAGCGCGGAACCAGGGGCGTGACGGAGACGGCCCGGCGCCGGAGCGTTCGAGGCTGGATCACGGGCTCGCGGGCGCCGTCGCTCGTGCCCGTGCGCCGGACCCGAGTAGCCTGAAGCGGACCGCCGTGACCGGCCGCGCTGAGGGGAGCGACATGAGCAGGAGCAACTTCGTCCATCTGCACGTGCACACCGAGTACTCGATGCTCGACGGCGCCGCGAGCAATGCGAAGCTGTTCGCCGAGGTCGCCCGTCAGGGCATGCCCGCCGTGGCCATGACTGACCACGGCAACATGTTCGGCGCCTACGAGTTCTTCCAGACCGCCAAGAAGTACGACGGGACCCAGAACCCGGCCGTCAAGCCCATCATCGGCATCGAGGCCTATGTGGCCCCGAGCACCCGCTTCTCGCGCAAGCAGGAGTTCTGGGGCGCCGGACGGGACTCGGGCGACCCGGTGGTCGAGGGTGGCAAGGACGTCTCGGGCGGCGGGCGCTACACGCACATGACCCTGTGGGCGCGCGATCCCACCGGCCTGCACAATCTGTTCAAGCTCAGCTCCCTGGCCAGCTACGAGGGCTACTACATGAAGCCCCGCATGGACCGCGAGCTCATCGCCGAGCACGCCGAGGGCGTCATCGGCGCCACCGGCTGCCCCTCCGGCGAGGTGCAGACGAGGCTGCGGCTGGGCCAGTTCGAGCAGGCCTGCGAGGCCGCGGCCGCCTACCGGGAGATCTTCGGCAAGGGGAACTACTACTGCGAGCTCATGGACCACGGCGTCCCCATCGAGCACGAGGTGCGCGACGACCTGCTGCGCCTGGCCAAGCGGCTCGGCCTGCCACTGCTGGCCACCAACGACTCCCACTACGTCACCGAGGACCAGGCCGACGCGCACGACAACCTGCTGTGCGTCGGAGTGGGCCGCAACAAGGACGACCCCAACCGCTTCCGCTTCAACGGCTCGGGCTACTTCATCAAGACGAACGAGCAGATGCGGGCGCTGTTCCCGGTCGAGGCCGCCGACAACACCCTGGGCCTCACCGAGATGATCGAGTCCTACGACGAGGTCTTCGCCCACGTCGACCGCATGCCCCAGTTCGACGTGCCCGACGGCGAGACGCAGGAGAGCTGGCTGCGCAAGAAGATCCGGGCCGGTCTCAAGAAGCACTACGGCGACCACCCCCGCCAGGAGGTCCTCGACCGCGTGCGGACCGAGCTCGCCACCATCGAGCCGCTCGGCTTCAGCTCGTACTTCCTCGTCGTCTCCGACATCTGCGACGCCGCCCGCAGGATGGGCGTGCCCGTGGGCCCGGGCCGGGGCTCGGCGGCCGGCTCGATGATCGCCTACCTCACCGACATCATCGCCATCGACCCCCTCGAGCACGACCTGCTGTTCGAGCGCTTCCTCAACCCCGAGCGCGTCAACCCGCCCGACATCGACCTCGACTTCGACGACCGCCAGCGCGACAAGGTCATCGAGTACGTCACCGAGAAGTACGGCGCCGAGTACACCAGCCAGGTGAACACCTTCAGCACGATCAAGGCCAAGGCCGCCGTCAAGGACGCCAACCGAATCCTCGGCTACCCCTTCAGCCTCGGCGACAGGATCACCAAGGCCATGCCGCCGGACATCATGGGCAAGGGCGTCCCGCTCAACGAACTGTTCGACCCCGACCACCCGCGCTACGCCGAGGGCGCCGAGTTCCGCGAGCTCTACGAGGCCGACCCCGACGTCCACCGCGTCGTCGACACCGGCAAGGGCCTCGAGGGCCTCATCCGCGGTACCGGCGTGCACGCCTGCGCCTTCATCCTGTCCAGCGAGAAGCTGCTCGACCTCGTTCCCATGCACAAGCGGGACAAGGACGGCATGATCATCGCCGGCTTCGCCTACCCTCAGCTCGAGGAGATGGGCCTCATGAAGATGGACTTCCTGGGGCTGCGCAACCTCGGCATCATGGACCACTGCCTGAAGATCATCAGGCAGAACCGGGGCGAGGACGTCGACCTGACGACCCTGCCCCTCGACGACAAGGCGACCTACGAGCTGCTGGCCCGTGGCGACACCCTCGGGGTCTTCCAGCTCGACGGTACGGCCATGAGGGCCCTGCTGCGCCAGATGGGCCCCACAGTCTTCGACGACATCATCGCCGTCCTGGCCCTCTACCGGCCCGGGCCGATGGGCGCCAACGCCCACATCGAGTACGCCGACCGCAAGAACGGCCGCCGGCCGATCATCCCGATCCACCCCGAGCTCAAGGAGGACCTCGACGAGATCCTCGCTCCCACCTACCACCTCATCGTCTACCAGGAGCAGATCATGGCGATCGCCCGCAAGCTCGCGGGCTACACCCTCGGGAGCGCCGACCTGCTGCGCAGGGCGATGGGCAAGAAGAAGAAGTACATCCTCGACCAGAACTTCACGCCCTTCCAGGAGGGCATGCGCGCCAACGGCTACTCGGACGAGTCGATCAAGGCGCTGTGGGACGTCATGGTGCCGTTCGCCGGCTACGCCTTCAACAAGTCGCACGCCACAGGCTACGCGCTCGTGAGCTACTGGACGGCCTACCTCAAGGCGAACTATCCGGCCGAGTACGGCGCCGCGCTGCTGACCAGCGTCGGCGACGACAAGGACAAGATGGCCCTCTACCTGGCCGACATGCGCGCTCAGCACATCAGGGTGCTGCCGCCGGACGTCAACGCCTCGCAGAACGAGTTCACGGCCGTCGGCGAGGACGTCCGCTTCGGGCTGGGCGCCATTCGCAACGTCGGCGAGTCCGTCGTCGCCGGCATCGTCGGGGCCCGCACCGAGCACGGCCCCGCCGAGGACTTCTACGAGTTCCTCGACCAGGTGCCGCTGAGCGTCTGCAACAAGCGCTGCATCGAGTCGCTCATCAAGGCGGGTGCCTTCGACTCGATGTGCCGCTCCCGGCGCGCCCTCATGGAGGTCTTCGAGGGCGCCGTCGACGGCGTCATCGACCTCAAGCGCAACCAGGCCAACGGCCAGGACGACCTCTTCGGCGACCTGCTGGGCGGCGACGAGGACGCCGACACCGCGCTGTCGCGCACGGTCCCCGAGGTCCCCGACTGGGACAAGCGTACGAAACTGGCCTTCGAGCGCGAGATGCTCGGCCTGTACGTCTCGGACCATCCGCTGCACGGCCTCGAGCACGTGCTCGGCGCCGAGAGCTCCGTCGGCATCGGCGCCCTCGTCGAGTCCGGCGCCGACCTTGACGGACACGTCGAGACGATCTGCGGCATGATCACCCAGGTCCAGCGCCGACAGTCGAAGTCGGGCGCCTTCTGGGCGACCGTCACCATCGAGGACCTCGACGCCAGCGTCCAGGTGCTCATCTTCCCGAAGGTCTACCAGACCTGCCTCACCCAGCTCGTGCCGGACACCGTCGTGCGCATCCGCGGCCGCATCACGAACAAGGACGAGTCCATCGAGATGCAGGCCAACGAGCTCACCGTGCCCGAGGTGCGCATGAGCGCCGACGGCCCGGTGACGATCCAGATGCCCGTCGTGCGATGCATCCCGCCGGTGATCCAGGATCTGCGCCAGGTGCTCACCGCCCACCCGGGCGGCACCGAGGTGCGCGTCAAACTGCTCGGCCCCGACAAGAGCATGCTCATGCGGCTCTCCGACTCGCTGCGGGTGAGCAACGAGCAGCCGCTCATCGCAGACCTCAAGGCGCTGCTCGGCCCGCGCTGCATCGCGGTCTGACCGGCCGGGGCCGATACCCTGGGGACCGTCCACCGAGCAGTGAGGAGGGGGCGCGTCGTGACCGAGCAGCAGCCCGCGCAGGGCGGCGTCATGCCCGCCGTCGTCGCGTCCATCGAGACGACCGGGCCGCAGCAGGCCGTCGACGATCCGACGCCAGGGCTCCACCGCGTGAGCCTGTGGCGCCCGCACATCAGTCGCCGCGACTGGCTCCGCACCGCGCTCTACGCGGGGCTCATCGTCGTCGTCGGCCTGTTGGCCGGCCTCGTGTGGTACCTGGTGGCGCCGCTGCAGTCGGTCACCGTCACCTCCGACGGCACCGTCACGACGACGAACACGGCGGCTGTGCAGAACTTCGGCCCCGACGCCGCCTTCATCATGATCGGACTCGTCGCCGGCCTCGTCCTGGGCATCTGCGCCTGGCAGTGGTTCAAGGGGGCGGGCTGGCCGGTCGTCCTCTTCGCCGTCCTCGGCGCCGGCCTGTGCGCGCTCGTCGCCGTGAGCTTCGCGTCCGTCATCGGTCCGCACGACTTCGACGAGCGCCTGGCCGGCGCGGCGGCGGGCGAGACCGTCATGCGCGACTTGGCCCTCACGACCCCGACGGCCTGGGTCGTCTGGCCCTTCGCCGCCGTCGTCCCGGTGCTCGTCTACAGCTCTCTCACCCACGACACCGACGACCCGCGCGTGCGCGAGCGCCTCGCCGCCGACGAGGAGCCGGCCGACGGGACGGAGCAGGAACAGCTGCCGCGCTGGTCCGAGGAGGGCCGCACCGGCAGCGGGCACCGGCTGCTGCGCTTCTCGCGCTGGACGAGGATCGGCGGTGACCGGGGCGGCAGGGGGGCCGGCAGCGGCTGATGCGCGCCGGCGCGGACGGGCCCGCGGCGCGCGCCCGCGGTGGAGGGCTCACAGCAGCGAGACGAGCCACACGGCGGCAGGTGCCAGGACGAGCGCGGGCAGTACGTCGACGACCGGCAGCTTCCTGATCCCGGTCATCGTGAGGCCCAAGGACAGGAGGATGATCCCTCCGGCCGAGTCGAGGGCGGCGAGCTCGGCGTCGGGCAGCATGCCGCCGACCAGGTGGCCGATGAGCGTGACCGTGCCCAGGTATACGAGCTGCACGGCGGCCGAGCCCATGACGGAGATTCCGTACGACGAGGCGAGGGCGATCGAGGTGAAGCCGTCGAGGACGGCGTTGATGCACAGCTGGCTCGGCCCGTTGCCCAGGCCGTCCTGGAGCGCGCCGAGCAGGCCCAGCGGGCCGACGCAGAAGATGAGGACCGCGGTGACGAAGCCCTCCAGCTCGTCCCCGGCCCCCGAGGAGGCATCCTTCCGGCGCATCCGCGCGATCGCGCGCCGGCCCCACCGGCCGAGCGACTCCAGCCGCTCCTCGAGACGCAGCGCCCGTCCGATGAGCGTGCCGATGACGAGGGAGAGCATGACGACGACCATGCCGAAGTCGCCGACGACCTCGGCGAGGGCGGCGTCGGAGAAGGCCGTGCCGGACTCGGCGCCGATGACGATGACGACGAGGCTCAGCACGGTGGTGATGGCCCGGCGGGAGTCCTGCGGGAGGTGCTGGCCGACGAGCAGACCGATCGTCGAGCCGACGATGATCGACGAGACGTTGATGACCGTGCCGGCGCCGATGAAGATCTGGGGGACCACCGCCCCATTCCACCATCCCGGTGCGGAGGGTCTCACCCGCGGCGCGCGGGGCCACCGTACCGGGGCTCCGCGGCTAGGCTTGACGGCATGCTGCGGATCATTGATGTGCGCGGGCGGCGGTTGGACGACTACACTGCCGTGCTGCCGCGCGGTTCGTTCGACGTGGAGCGCGCGCTGACCGCCGTCGAACCCCTCTGCCGGGCGGTCCGGGACGAGGGACGGGAGGCCCTGCTGCGCTTCGCCGAGCAGTTCGACCACGTCGTCCCCGAGCACCTGAGGGTTCCCGACGAGGCCCTCCGCGCCGCGCTCGACGGCCTCGACCCCCGGCTGCGCGCCGCCATCGGGGAGTCGATCCGCAGGCGCCGTCTCGTCGCCGAGACCATCGAGACCGAGGAGGCCTACCGCAGCGTCGAGGTCGCCCCGGGCGCCGTCGTCGGCAACCGCATGGTCCCCGTCGGCCGCGTCGGGCTGTACGTGCCCGGCGGTCTGGCCCCGCTCGCCTCCACCGTCCTCATGAACGTCGTGCCCGCCCAGGTCGCCGGCGTCGGGAAGGTGGCGGTCGCCACCCCGCCGCAGGCCGAGTACGGCGGTCTGCCGCACCCGACCATCCTCGCCGTGTGCGCCCTTCTCGGCGTCGACGAGGTCTACGCCGTGGGCGGTGCCCAGGCCATCGCCATGTTCGCCTACGGCGTCCCCGAGCTGTGCCGCCGCGTCGACATGGTCACCGGGCCCGGCAACATCTACGTCGTGGCCGCCAAGCGGCACCTGCGGGGCCTCATCGGCATCGACGCGGAGGCCGGCCCCACGGAGATCCTCGTCCTCGCCGACGGCACCGCCGATCCGCGGTGCGTCGCAGCCGACCTCATCAGCCAGGCCGAGCACGACCCGATGGCCGGCGCCGTGCTCGTCACCGACTCGCCGGACCTGCTCGGGGGGGTCGAGACGGAGCTCGCGGCCCAGGTCGAGCGGCTCGACACCGCCGAGCGGCTGCGCGTCTCGCTGACCGGCGAGCAGTCCGGCGTCGTCCTCGTCGACGACATGGAGCAGGGCCTGGCCGTCACCGACGACTACGCGCCGGAGCACCTCGAGGTCCAGACCGCCGACGCGGCCGGGCTCGCCGCGCGCGTGCGCAACGCCGGCGCCGTCTTCGTCGGCGGCTCCGTGCCGGTGCCGCTGGGCGACTACTCGGCGGGATCCACGCACGTCCTGCCGACCGGGGGCGCGGCCCGTTACTCGTCCGGGCTGACCGCGCGCAGCTTCATGAGATCGGTGCACGTCGTCGACTACACGTCGCAGGCCCTGGCCGATCTCGGCGAGACCGTCCAGCGCTTCGCGCACGCCGAGAACCTTCCAGGCCACGCCAACGCCATCGCGGTGCGCACCGGGGAGCAGGTGCCCTCATGAGCAGGACCGCGCGGACCCCAGGCCCGGGGATCAGTCTCGCCGAGCTGCCGCTGCGGCCCGAGCTCGTCGGTGCGGAGCCCTACGGCGCCCCCCAGCTCGACGTGCCGGTGCGCCTCAACACCAACGAGAACCCCTACCCGCCCAGCGCGCGGGCGAGGGCCCACATGGCCCGGGAGGTCGAGCGGGCAGCCGGCTCGATCAACCGCTACCCCGACCGCGAGGCCCTGGCGCTGCGGGCCGACCTGGCCGCCTACCTCGGTTTCGGGCTCGACAGCTCGAACATCTGGGTCGCCAACGGATCCAACGAGGTCATGACGCACATCCTCCAGGCCTTCGGCGGGCCCGGCCGCACGGTGCTGAGCTTCACTCCCACCTACTCGATGTACCCCGAGTACGCGCGCAACACGCACACCCGCTACGTCACCGCCCCGCGCCGCGAGGACCACACCCTCGACGCCGAGCTCGTCACGGCGGCCGTCGCCGAGCACCGGCCCGACGTCCTGCTCATCACCACGCCCAACAACCCGACGGGCACGCTCACCCCGGTCAAGGTGATCGAGGAGGTCTGCGAGCGGGTCGACTGCCTCGTCGTCGTCGACGAGGCCTACCAGGAGTTCACCGAGGTGCCCGAGGACTCCTCCCTCGCCCTGCTGGCCCGCTTCGGACGGCTCATCGTCACGCGCACGATGTCCAAGGCCTTCGCCCTGGCCGGCGGGCGCGTCGGCTACCTCGCCGCCGCGCCCGCGGTCGTCGACGCCTGCCGCATCGTGCGCTTGCCCTACCACATGAGCGCGCAGACCCAGGCCATTGCGCGCGTCGCCCTGGCGCACAGGGGCGAGATGCTCGCCCAGGTGCAGGCCCTGCGCGAGGAGTGCCAGGGCATGCAGGAGTGGATGCGCCGGGCCGGCCTCGAGGTCGTGCCCAGCCAGTCGAACTTCATCCTGTTCGGCCGGTTCGCCGACCGCCATGGCGTGTGGCAGGAGATCCTCGACGCCGGCGTCCTCGTCCGGGAGGTCGGCCCAGAGGGCTTCCTGCGCCTCAACGCCGGCACCCCCGACGAGATGAGGGCCTTCCGCGAGGCCATCGGGCCGATCCTCGCCCGCCCGGGCGTCCTGGTCCGCTGAGCACCGCCCACAGCATCCGGAAAGGACGACCATGAGCCGCACCGCGAGCGTCCACCGCGTCACGAGCGAGTCCGACGTCCAGGTCAGCCTCGACCTGGACGGCACCGGCGTCTCGCGCATCAGCACCGGGGTGGGCTTCTACGACCACATGCTCACCGCCCTGAGCAGGCACTCGCTCATCGACCTCGACGTCACGACGTCCGGCGACACATGGGTCGACGGCCACCACGGCATCGAGGACACCGCCATCGCCATCGGGCGGGGACTGCGCGAGGCGCTCGGCGACAAGGCCGGCATCCGCCGCTTCGGCGACGCCCTCGTCCCCCTCGACGAGGCGCTCGCCCAGGCCGTCGTCGACGTCGCGGGCCGTCCTTACGCGGTGTGCAGCGGCGAACCCGAGTCGCAGGTCACCGCCCGCATCGGCGGGGACGGGGTCCTGTACCCGGGGTCGATGACCTATCACGTCATGGAGGCGCTGGCCCTCAACGCCGGCGTCTGCCTGCACCTGCGCCTTCTGGCCGGCCGCGAGCCGCACCACATCGTCGAGGCCCAGTTCAAGGCCCTCGCCCGGGCCCTGCGCGCCGCCGTCGAGCCCGATCCCCGCGTCGAGGGCGTCCCGAGCACCAAGGGCCTGCTGTGAGCGGGGACCGGCCGCTGGTCGGCGTCCTCGACCACGGCTCTGGCAACCTCCACTCGGCCTGCCGGGCCCTCGACGCCGCCGGCGCCCGGGTGAGACTGTCATCGCGCCCCGACGGGTTCGCCGACTGCCGGGGCCTCGTCGTGCCCGGCGTCGGGGCCTTCGAGGCCTGCATGGACGAACTCGAGGCCGGCGGGGGAGCGGACCTCGTCCGCGCGTGGGCGGCCGTGTCGCGGCCGCTGCTGGGCATCTGCGTCGGGCACCAGGTGCTGTTCGACTCGGGCGACGAGCACGGCCGGACGAGGGCCGGCCTCGGCGTCTTCGACGGCGTCGTCACCGCGCTCACGAGTCGCCGCCTGCCGCACATGGGCTGGAACCTCGTCGAGGCCGCCCCCGGCAGCCGCCTGTTCGCGGGCCTGGCGTCCGAGCGCTTCTACTTCGTCCACTCCTACGCCGCCCACACCGCACCGGACGGCGCGCTCACGAGCTGGGTCGAGCACGACGGCGACCGCTGCGTGGCCGCCGTCGAACGCGGGCCCGTCTGCTCCACCCAGTTCCACCCCGAGAAGTCGGGCCGGGCCGGGGCCCGCCTGCTGCGCAACTGGCTGGACATCGTCGAAGGGCCGTGAGCGGGCCGCGATGCCATGGGCGCGGCCCGGCCGGTGGGCTAGGGTTTCATCCGTGAGCACTGAACACAGCGAGGCCCTGCAGCTCCTTCCCGCCGTCGACGTCAAGGACGGACAGGCGGTCCAGCTGGTCCAGGGGGTGGCCGGCTCCGGAAAGGTCTTCGGCGACCCGCACCAGGCCGCCAAGCGCTGGGTGGAGGCCGGCACGAGCTGGCTGCACCTGGTGGACCTCGATGCGGCCTTCGGCCGCGGCTCGAACGCCGAGCTGCTCGCCGACGTCATCGGTGAGCTCGACGTCGACGTCGAGCTGTCGGGCGGCATCCGTGATGACGCGAGTCTCGAGCGCGCCCTGGCCACCGGCTGCCGCCGCGTCAACATCGGCACCGCTGCGCTCGAGGACCCGGGCTGGTGCGCCGAGGTCATCAGGGCCCACGGCGACCGCATCGCCATCGGGCTCGACGTGCGCGGCACCAGACTCGCAGCGCGGGGCTGGGTGTCCGAGGGCGGCGAGCTGCTCGACACCCTCGACACGATGAATGCCGCCGGTTGCGCGCGCTACGCCGTCACCGACGTCTCCTCCGACGGCATGCTGTCGGGGCCCAACCTAGAGCTGCTGGCCACCGTCTGCGCCCACACCGACGCCCCGGTCGTCGCCTCCGGCGGCATCTCCTCGCTCGACGACGTGCGGGCCCTACGCGCCATGGTCGGCCAGGGCGTCGAGGGAGCCATCATCGGCACCGCCCTGTACATCGGAAAGTTCACCCTTCCCGATGCCTTGGCGGTGGCCCGATGACCCCGGAGTGGACGGAGACCTTCGTCGACGACCTGCTCGACTGGAGCTTCCTGAGCTTCGACGACCTGCCCGAGCTCGCCGAGCTGCGCGCGGCCATGGAGTACTACGACGACCCGGTGCAGACCATGGGCTACGAGGACCTCGTCGCCGACTGGGAGCGCCCGGGCGCCCACGCCAGTCACCACGCGGTCGTCGGGCGCGAGAAGAGCGGCCGGATCGTCGCCTACGGGTGGAACCACCCCGACCTGTCCGATCCGGCGGCGCCGAAGGTCTGGTTCGACGTCGGCGTCCATCCCGCATGGCGTCACCAGGGGATCCGCCACAACCTCTCGTTGTGGCTCATCGCCCGCGCCGAGCAGTGGTACCTCTACGTCCACGACGAGGGGACCGGGCCGCTGTGGATCGGCTCGCTCGTCGACGAGAAGCGCATCGGCCTCACCGGCTCGATGGTCGGCGCCGGCCTCGTGCCCGAGCGCTGGCAGTTCGACATGCACCGCGACCTGACCGGCACCGAGCTGCCGGAGCTCGTCGTCCCGCCCGAGGTGACGATCGTGCCCTTCGACGAGCGCTACTCCGAGCAGGCCCGCGCCGCCCACAACGAGGCCTTCTCCGCGCGTCCCGGCGCCGGGGAGACGAGCCGCGAGGACTGGGAGCGCTCCCTGAACTCCGAGGGCGCCCGCGCCCGCCTGTCCTGGTTGGCCATCGTGAACAAGCCCGAGCCGAGCCACGCGGACGCCCCGCACGGGCGCGTCGTCGGCTACGTCATCAACCGTGCCTACGAGGACGAGGTCTCCGAGGGCTGGACGGAGCGCATCGGCGTGTGCCCCTGGTGCCACGGCAAGGGCATCGGCCGCGCTCTCATGATCGCCTCGATGCACGGCTTCGTCGCCGCCGGGCTCGACAGCGCCGGCATCGGCGTCGACACGGTCGTGCCGCAGGCCGCCGAGGACTACTTCAACTCGATGGGCTTCGTGGCCACCGAGCGCCTCATCGTCTACGGGCGCACGAGCAGCTACGAGGAGCTCCTGGTCAGGCGCGGCCGGTAGGGCCGTCCCGGTCCGCGCCGCCGGGCCGGGCCGTGGACGGCAGTGGGTAGAATCGGCAGGGTTTGCGACGCCGCCGGCGGTGCGCGCCGCCGATGGGCACGAGCAGTGCACGAGCAGCCGAACGAGTCAGGACAAGAGGGGATCTGCGTATGAGCGGTCACTCCAAGTGGGCCACCACGAAGCACAAGAAGGCGGCGATCGACGCCAAGCGGGGCAAGCTCTTCGCCAAGCTGATCAAGAACGTCGAGGTCTCGGCCCGCGTGGGCGGCGGCGATCCCGCCGGCAACCCGACCCTGTACGACGCGATCCAGAAGGCCAAGAAGAACTCGGTCCCCAACGACAACATCGACCGGGCCGTCAGGCGCGGCTCCGGCGAGGGCGCCGACGCGGTCAGCTACGAGGAGATCATGTACGAGGCCTACGGGCCCGCCGGCGTGGCCATCCTCATCGAGTGCCTCACCGACAACCGCAACCGCGCCGTCGCCGACGTCCGCACGGCCGTCACCCGCAACGGCGCCACCATGGCCGACGGCGGCTCGGTGCAGCGCCTGTTCGATCGCAAGGGCATCGTCACCGTCCCCAGGACCTTCGAGGTCGAGGAGGGGCGCAGGAGCGTCGAGCGCACCGTCGACGAGGACCAGCTCCTCGAGGCGACCATCGACGCGGCCGTCGAGGACCTCCGGGACCAGGGCGACGTCTTCGAGCTCGTCTGCGACCCGAACGACCTGGTCGAGGTGCGCAAGGCCGTCCAGGCCGCCGGCCTCGACTACGACTCGGCCGAGGTCAGCTTCGTCGCCAGTTTCAACCAGACGGTCGACGACGTCGACGAGGCGACGAAGCTCGAGAGGATCATCGACGCCGTGGAGGACCTCGACGACGTGCAGAACGTCTACAGCAACGCCGAGTACTCACCGCAGGTTGAGGAGGCCCTCGCGGAGCAGGAGTGAGCCGCTGGAGTGTTCCGGGCCGGTGCGGCGCCCCGCACGGGTAGACTCGCACATCGAACTGATGTTCGGATCATCCCGGCGGGGCGCCGTCCGCCCCGGCGGGGGTCCGGGGCCCAGCGGCCCGGATGCGGAGGAGCGCCAGTGCGTGTCATGGGAGTCGACCCGGGCCTGACCCGGTGCGGGGTCGCCGTCGTCGAGGGACGCCCCGGCGTGCGGCCGACGCTCGTCGCCGTCGGCGTCGTGCGCACCAGCCCGGGGCTGCCCCACGAGTTCCGCCTGCTGCGCCTCGAGGAGGGCCTCACCGCCTGGTACGACCGCTACCGGCCCGGGACGATCTCGATCGAGCGGGTCTTCGCCCAGCACAATCTGCACTCGGTCGCCGGGGTCGCGCAGGCGGTCGGCATCGCCATGCTCATCGGCGCCCGGCACGACACGCCCGTCGAACTGCACAGCCCCAGTGAGGCGAAGGCCGCCATCACGGGCTCGGGTCAGGCCGACAAGAAGCAGGTGGGCGCCATGGTCGCCCGTATCCTCGGCCTCGACGGGCCGCCGCGGCCCGTCGACGCGGCGGACGCCGTGGCGCTGGCCGTCACCCAGCTGTGGCGCGGGGGAGTCGAGAACAGGTACGCGCAGGCCGTCGCGGCCAGGAGGAGGGCCTCATGATCGCCCAGGTGCACGGGACTGTCGCCGCCATCGGCGCCACCTGGGTCGTCGTCGACGTCAACGGGCTCGGGCTGCGCATCGGCACGACCCCGAGGACCACCGCGATGCTGCGCGTCGGCGGCGAGGCCCTGCTCCACACCGCCATGATCGTCCGCGAGGACGACATGAGCCTGTACGGCTTCGCCGAGCGCGACGAGCGCGAGTGCTTCGCCCTGTGCCTGTCGGCCTCCGGGGTCGGCCCGAAGCTGGCGCTGGCCATCGTGAGCGTGCTGAGCCCGGGCCAGCTCGTCGCAGCGGTGCACTCGGAGGACCTGGGCCAGCTCACGCAGGTGCCGGGCATCGGCCGCAAGGGCGCCCAGAAGATCATCCTCGAGCTGCGCGACCGGGTCGCGGCGCTCGGCGTCGAGGACCCGCCCACCGTCCCGACGGCCGGCGCCCAGCCCTGGCGCGAGCAGGTCTGCGAGGGGCTGGAGTCCCTCGGCTGGTCGAGCAGGGACGCCGAGACCGCCGCCGACGCGGTCGCCGGGCTCGCCGAGTCCGAGCCGATGCCCTCGGTCTCGACGCTCATGAAGGCCGCCCTCGCATCGCTGGCCCGCGCATGAGCGCGGCACCGTTCGGCTCCGGTGCGGGCGCGGGTCCGTCGGGCCCGTGCGCCGTTCCTGCCTCTAGGCTGGCCTGATCATGGAGTACTCACCGGTCAGTCCGCAGGCCGAGCCGGCCGAGCGCGCCGCCGAGGCGGCGCTGCGCCCGTCCAGCCTGGTCGAGTTCGAGGGCCAGCCGCGGGTGCGCGAGCAGCTCGGCCTCGTCCTGGCCGCCGCCCGGCACCGCGGCGCGGTGCCCGACCACGTCCTCCTCTCGGGGCCCCCGGGGCTGGGCAAGACGACGCTCGCCATGATCATCGCCGCGGAGATGGGCGTGCCGCTGCACATCACCTCAGGCCCGGCGATCCAGCACGCCGGCGACCTGGCGGCCATCCTGTCCGGGCTCGTCGCCGGCGAGGTGCTCTTCCTCGACGAGATCCACCGCATGTCCCGGCCGGCCGAGGAGATGCTCTACCTCGCAATGGAGGACTTCCGCGTCGACGTCGTCGTCGGCAAGGGCCCGGGCGCCACGGCCATCCCGATCGACATCCCGCCTTTCACGCTCGTCGGCGCGACGACCCGCGCCGGGTTGCTGCCGGGACCGCTGCGCGACCGCTTCGGCTTCACCGCCCAGCTCGACTACTACGAGGTCGAGGACCTCGCCGAGATCGCGAAGCGCTCGGCCGCCAAACTCGGCTTCGACCTCGACGACGAGTCGGCGCGGGTCGTCGCCTCGCGCTCGCGCGGCACGCCGCGCATCGTCAACCGGCTGCTGCGCCGGGTGCGCGACTACGCCCAGGTCAACAACGGGGGACGGGTGACGGAGGAGCTGTCCGTGGCGGCGCTGGAGCTCTACGAGGTCGACGAGCTCGGCCTGGACCGTCTCGACCGGGGCGTGCTCGAGGCGATCTGCCTCAAGTTCGGCGGCGGCCCGGTCGGCCTGTCGACGCTGGCGATCAGCGTCGGCGAGGAGACCGAGACCGTCGAGGAGGTCGCGGAGCCCTTCCTCGTGCGCCAGGGCTTCCTCATGCGCACCCCGCGCGGACGGGTCGCGACGGCCGCCGGCTGGGCCCACCTGGGCCTGAACCCGCCGCAGGGCGCCGGGGAGGGCCTGTTCCCCTGATCCCCGCACGCCCGCACGGGCCCGTCCGGGCCCTGGGAAAGCGTTCGCAGGCCGTGCCCTGATGGGATCGACCGGACTGAACCGGTAAACTCGCCACGGCGTGCCATCGGGGCACGGCTCGACGACGTAAGGAATGCAATGGGTAGTGGCACTCTCCTCATCCTGATCGTGGTGATGTTCGCCCTCATGTACTTCATGGTGATGCGTCCCCAGAAGAAGCAGATGGACAAGCAGCGCGAGATGCTCAACCGCATGGACGAGGGCACGCGCGTCATGCTCACGAGCGGCGTGTTCGGCACCGTCCGGGCCACCGGCGAGACCCAGGCCGTCATCGAGCTGGCCCCCGGCGTCGACATCACCGTCCTCAAGCAGGCCATCAGCAAGATCGTGCGGCCCGAGGACGAGGAGTTCGAGTTCACCGACGGCGGGCCCGTCGACGACGCGACCGAGTCCACCGAGCCCGACGAGGCGACCGGGGCGCAGCCCGACGAGTCCGCGGAGCCGGACGGGGCCGGTTCCGAGGAGCAGGCCGCCCCGGCCGAGGGCGGATGATGCCGAGCACGAAGACGGCGCCGCGGACGAGGCCGCGACCGCCCGGGCCGCGACCGAGGACGCCGAGAACGATCAGAACTGACACCTGAACCGACACCGTTGGAGAGCCCGATCAATGGCCGCTCGAACCACCACTTCCTACTCACCCTGGAAACGACTGGGGGCCTTCGGGCTCATCCTCGTCCTCCTGTACGCCATGATGGCGCTCACCAGGACGTGGACGCCCCGGCTCGGCCTGGACCTGCGCGGCGGCACGACCATCACGCTGACGGCCGAGAACAACGCCGACGGCTCGGCGCCGACGAAGGACAACCTGGAGACCGCCCGCACGATCATCCAGAACCGCGTCGATTCGCTCGGCGTCGGTGAGAGCTCGGTCACCCTCCAGGGCGATCGCCAGATCGAGGTCTCCGTCCCGAACGTGAGCGGCGACGAGCTCGTCGACCTCGTCGGCACGACGGCCAAACTGGCCTTCCGCAACGTCTACTACATGGACTACAGCGCCTCCGCCGCCCAGCAGCAGTCCCAGTCCCAGTCCGGGGACGCCTCGGGCACCACGGGCGGCGACCAGAGCGCTCCGGCCGACCAGTCGGGCCAGCCGGCCGGCGAGGCCACCGACGGGCAGACCCCGGCCGGGCGCGTCCTGCCCGAGCTGCCCGTCTCGCCGTCCCCCACGCCGACGCCGCGCTCGAGCGCCGCGGGCCAGGGCCCCGCCGACTTCGCCGGCCGGCTCGCCTGGACGCCGAGCTCGCAGGACTACAGCGACTTCATGGCCTGGGACTGCGGCACGGCGACGCCCGACGTCGAGGACCAGCCCCTCTTCGCCTGCAGCGAGGACGGCCAGTACAAGTACCTCCTCGGCCCCGTGCTCATCTCCGGCGAGAACGTCACCGACGCCACCGCCGGCATCCCCCAGAACGAGGTCTCCTGGGTCGTCAACCTCGACTTCGACTCGACGGGGGCGGACCGGTTCGGCCAGGCCACCAGCCGTCTGGCCACCCAGCAGAGCCCGCTCAACGAGTTCGCCATCGTCCTCGACGGCAAGGTCATCTCGGCCCCGCAGGCCTCCGAGGCCATCACCTCGGGCTCCGCGCAGATCAGCGGCGGTGGCATCAACCAGGACACCGCCACGACGCTGGCCAACCAGCTCAAGTACGGCGCCCTGCCGATCTCCTTCGACGTCTCCAGCGTCGACACGGTCTCGCCGACCCTCGGCGGCGACCAGCTGACCGCCGGCCTCATCGCCGGCGCCATCGGCCTGGCGCTCGTGCTCCTCTACAGCTTCGTCTATTACCGCGGCCTCGGCATCGTCGTGACCGGCTCGCTCGTCGCGGCGGCCGTCATCACGTGGGCCACGCTGGTCCTGCTCGGCACGACCGTCGGCTTCGCCATGAACCTTCCCGGCATCGCCGGCGCGATCGTGGCCATCGGCGTCACCGCCGACTCGTTCATCGTCTACTTCGAGCGCATCAGGGACGAGATCCGCGACGGCCACTCGCTGGCGCACTCGATCCAGAGCGGCTGGACGAAGGCCCGCGGCACCGTCGTCATGGCCGACGCCGTCCAGCTGCTGAGCGCCGTCGTGCTGTTCTTCCTCGCGATGGGCACGGTCAAGGGCTTCGCCTTCACCCTCGGCGTGACGACGGCCATCGACCTGTTCATCGTCTTCTTCTTCACCCATCCGCTCGTCACGCTGCTCGGCCGCACCCGCTTCTTCGGCCAGGGCAGCCGATTCAGCGGCTTCGAGCCCGAGCACCTGGGCGTCACCCGGGCCTCGCTCATCGGTCGCCGCCGCACGCACTCCGGTCGGCGCACCGGCGGGCGACGGCCCTCCGGCGGGTCGAAGCCGTCCACCGATCCGAAGGAGGCGTGATGAGCACCGCCGCAGCGACGAAGGATGCGCCGAGGACCTCCGAGAAGGCCTCCGGAAACGGCTTCTTCCACAAGCTCTACACCAGTCGGTTCTCCATCGACTTCGTGGGCCGCCGCAGGCTCTGGTACACCATCGCCATCGCGATGATCGTCGTCTCGTTCCTGGCCATCGCGGTCCGCGGTCTGAACCTCGGCATCGAGTTCAAGGGCGGCTCGGTCTTCACCGTGCCGGTCTCCCAGGTCGACGACGGCACCGTCGGGCGGATCCGCTCGGCCGCCGAGGGCTCGGGCGTGTCCGATGTCTCCGACGCGCAGGTGACCACGGTCGGCGGCGGCTCGGTCCGAGTCCAGACCCGCAGCCTGTCGACCGACGAGGTCGTCCAGATGCGCCAGGCGCTCGCCGAGCAGGTCGGCGTCTCCTCCGAGAGCATCAACTACCAGCTCATCGGGCCCTCGTGGGGCTCCCAGATCACGGTGAAGGCCATCCAGGCGCTCGTCGTCTTCCTCGTCCTCGTCGGCGTGATGATCTGGATCTTCTTCCGGAACTGGCGGATGTCGGTGTCGGCGCTCATCGCGCTGGCCCACGACCTCGTCATCACCGTCGGCCTCTACGCCCTCATCGGCTTCACCTTCACGCCGGCCACGCTCATCGGCCTGCTCACGATCCTCGGCTACTCGCTCTACGACACGGTGGTCGTCTTCGACAAGGTGCGCGAGAACACGACGGACATCACCAAGCAGGGGCGCACCTTCTCGCAGGCGGCGAACAGCGCCATCAACGACGTGCTCGTCCGGTCGATCAACACGACCCTGCTCGGCGTCCTGCCGGTCCTGGCCCTGCTCGTCGCCGGCGTCGTCTTCATGGGCGGTGACGGTCCCCTCGCCGATCTCGGCCTGGCGCTGCTGCTCGGCATGGTGACCGGCGCCTACTCGTCGATCTTCATCGCCACGCCGCTGTTCAGCCAGCTGCGCGAGCACCAGCCCGACATGGTCAAGCACCGCGCCGCCCTCGCCAATCGCGCCAAGCGGAGCAGGACCCGCGTCACCATCGCCACGACCGAGGTGGACGGGACCGTCAGCGCGGCCACCGTGAGCGAGGACTCCGCGCCCTTCACGACCGACGAGGAGCGGCCCCGTACCGATGATGGGGAGCGGACCCGCGCCGACGAGAGGAAGTCCCGCGCAGACGAGAGGAAGGCCCGGGGGACCGGCGGCGGGCGGAGCGGATCGTCCGGGAAGCAGGGCCGGACCCGCCGGTCCGGCGGCTCGGGGCTCGATCGGCGGAACTCGGCGGGCCGCGCCCAGCCGACCCGCACCACCCGCTCCCAGCGGAAGAAATGACCGATGGCAGCGAACCAGACCAGGGTCGACCGTATTGAGGCGCTCGTCCGCACGGTCCCAGACTTCCCCAGGCCGGGCATCGTCTTCCGCGACATCACCCCGCTCATGGCCGATCCGGTGGGCCTCGGCGAGACGATCGACGAGCTCGTCGACCGGATCCCCCGCCCGGTCGACGTCGTGGCCGGCGTCGACTCGCGCGGCTTCCTGTTCGGCGCCCCGATCGCCGTCCGGCTGGGCATCGGCTTCGTGCCGATCCGCAAGCCTGGCAAGCTGCCCGCGCCCGTCTACGAGGAGAGCTTCGACCTCGAGTACGGCTCCAGCTCGCTGAGCATCCACCAGGACGCCCTCGAGCCGGGCCAGCGGGTGCTGCTCATCGACGACCTGCTCGCCACCGGCGGCACCCTCGGCGCGGCCGCCCGGCTCGTGCTGCGCGAGGGGGCGGTCCTGGCCCACACCGAGACCGTCCTCGAACTCAAGGACCTGGGGGGACGGGAGCACCTCGCCGCCCAGGGCGTTGATTCGTTCTCTTCGCTGCTGGCCTTCTGAACCCGCTGTCCGGACCCGGGGCGCCCCGGCGGCGGCGTACGCGGGGCCGTCCCGTCGTCGCACTAAGATTGGCGCACCGAGACAGCGAAGGGGCTTCACCATGACGAGCGGGAGCGAGGGAGTCTACGGGCCCTACGGCCGGGGCGAGAACGGAGCACCCTCGTCCCCGGTCTCCGTCGGTGCGCTGGAACGGGTGAACTCGGGCCCCGAGCAGCCGAGGCGCCGCATGCGCCAGCGCATCGCCCGGCTCGGCGCGAGCTCCAAGAACCCGCAGCTGGCGGTGCTCGACCCGCTCTTCTCGGTCGTACGGGTCAACCACCCGAAGGCCGACCTGGGCATGATCGAGCGCGCCTACCGCACCGCCGAGCACTACCACCGAGGCCAGACGCGCAAGAGCGGCGATCCCTACATCACCCATCCGCTCGCCGTCGCGACGATCCTCGCCGAGCTGGGCATGACCGAACCGACGCTGTGCGCGGCCCTGCTCCACGACACCGTCGAGGACACCAGCTACACGCTCGAGCAGCTCACGGCCGACTTCGGCGAGACGATCGCCGCACTCGTCGACGGGGTCACCAAGCTCGACAAGGTGCAGTACGGCGCCTCCGCGAAGGCCGAGACCGTCCGGAAGATGGTCATCGCGATGAGCCGCGACATCCGCGTCCTCGTCATCAAGCTGGCCGACCGCCTGCACAACATGCGCACCCTCGGCTTCCTGCGCCCCGACAAGCAGAACCGCATCGCCCGCGAGACCCTCGAGATCTATGCGCCCCTGGCCCACCGGCTCGGCATGAACGCCATCAAGTGGGAGCTCGAGGACCTGTGCTTCTCGACCCTCCAGCCCAAGGTCTACGACGAGATCGTGCGCCTGGTGGCCCAGGCCGCCCCCAAGCGCGAACAGCAGCTGCGCGAGGTCATCGACCTCGTCAAGGACTACCTGGGGGAGGCCGGGCTGGGCGGGGCCGTCGTCTACGGCCGCCCGAAGCACTACTACTCGATCTACCAGAAGATGGTCGTGCGGGGCCGCGACTTCAACGACATCTACGACCTGGTCGGTCTGCGCATCCTCGTCGACACGGTCCGCGACTGCTACGCGGTGCTCGGCGTCATCCACACGCACTGGAACCCGCTGCCCGGCCGCTTCAAGGACTACATCGCCATGCCGAAGTTCAACATGTACCAGTCGTTGCACACGACGGTCATGGGCCCCGACATGCACCCGGTCGAGTTCCAGATCCGCACCCACGACATGCACCGCCGCGCCGAGTACGGCGTTGCGGCCCACTGGAAGTACAAGGAGCACCCCAACAAGGCCAGCGGCAATGTCGACCCCGAGGGCACCGACCTGGCCTGGGTGCACCAGCTCAACCAGTGGACGCGGGAGGAGAAGGACCCCGAGGAGTTCCTCGACACCCTCCGCTTCGAGTTGGCCACCTCCGAGGTCTACGTCTTCACCCCGAAGGGCGACGTACTGGCCCTGCCGCAGGGCTCCACGCCGGTCGACCTGGCCTACTCGATCCACACCGAGGTCGGTCACCACTGCATCGGCGCCCGCGTCAACGGCAAGCTGGTCCCGCTCGAGTCCAAGCTGTCGAACGGGGACCTCGTCGAGATCCTCACCTCGAAGGCCGAGAACGCCGGCCCCAGCCGCGACTGGCTGAACTTCGTCGTGAGCCCGCGGGCCAAGAGCAAGATCCGCTCCTACTTCACCCGCGAGCGCCGCGAGGAGGCCATCGACCGGGGCAAGGACGCGCTCGCCAAGCAGCTGCGCCGCGCCGGCGTGCCGGTGCAGCGCCTGCTCACCATCGAGCACCTCACCGAGGTGGCCGACAGCTTCCGGCTGCCCGACGTCGACTCGCTCTACGCGGCGATCGGCGAGGGCAACGTGGGCGCCCCCGGCGCCGTCGCGCGCCTCATCGCCGCCGAGGGCGGGATGGAGGAGGCCGTCGGGGAGGGCCTCGAGGAGGCGGCGATCCTGCCCAAGGTCGAGGGGGAACGGCGCCGGCACCGGGCCGGCAGGGGCACCACCGGCGTCGTCGTCGAGGGCGACGCCGACATGTGGGTCAAGCTCGCCAAGTGCTGCACCCCGATGCCCGGCGACGAGATCCTCGGCTTCGTCACGCGCGAGCAGGGCGTCTCGGTGCACCGCCGCGACTGCACCAACGCCGCGAACCTGCTGACGCACCCCGAGCGCATCGTCGAGGTCAGCTGGGCGCCGGACGTCTCCAGCGGCTACCTGGTCAGCATCCAGGTCGAGGCGCTCGACCGCCCCGGCACGCTAGCCGACATCACCCGCACCCTGGCCGATCAGCAGGTCAACATCACCTCGGCGGCGGTCAACGTCACCAAGGACCACCTGGCGAAGATCAGGCTCACCTTCGAGTCGAGCGACCCCGTGCACCTGCACCACGTCATGGCGACGATCCGGAAGGTCTCGGGCGTCTACGACGCGTACCGCCTGAAGCAGTGACGCGCGCAGGCCGGGCCGTCCCGGGGCCCCTGCGCGCGGCCTCAGGCGCTGAACTCGTCGAGCGTCTTCTGGGCCTGGTCCAGCCAGCCCCGGTAGGTGCTGATCGAGTCGCGCAACTGGCCCGCTTCCCGCGTGTCGTCGCGCGCCTCGGCGGCCTCGGCCTGGGCGGTCAGCTTGTCGATCTGCGAGGTGAGCATGGCCACCGTGTCGGCGGCCCGTTCGCGGGCCTGCGGGTCGGTGCGCCTCCACTCGGCCTCCTCGGCCTGCTTGACGGCCTGCTCCAGGGCCCGGACCCGACCGTCGACGGCGCGGATGGCCTCGCGCGGCACCTTGCCGTGGGCGTTGAAGCGCTCAAGGAAGGCCCGCAGCTGGTGGCGGGCCCGCTCGACGTCGGTGACCGGCAGGATCGTCCGCTCCGCCTCGTCGAGCAGGGCCTGCTTGGCGGCGAGGTTCTCCTCGAACTCGGCGTCCTGCTTGCGGAAGACCTCGTTGCGGGCGTCGAAGAAGACGTCCTGGAGTCCCCGGAAGCGCTTCCACAGCTCGTCGTCGACCTCGCGCGGGGCGGGGCCGGCGGCCTTCCACTGGGTCATGAGCTCGCGGAAGGCATGGGCGGTGGGGCCCCAGTCGGTGCTCGTCGAGAGCCTCTCGGCCTCGGCGATGATCCGCTCCTTGGTCCGGCGGGCCGCCTCGCGGTGCTCGGCCTGCTGCGCGAACTGGGCCTTGCGGCGGCGGGTGTAGGTGGTGCGGGCCGAGCTGAAGCGGTGCCACAGCTCGTCGTCGGTGGTCCGGTCAATGCGGGGGAGCGCCTTCCACTGCTCGAGCAGGGCGCGGAAGCGGTTGACGCCGCCGCGCCAGTCATTGCCGGCGGCCAGACGCTCGGCCTCGGCCACCATCTCCTCCTTCGCCGCCCTCGTCTCCTCGTGCTGGCGGGCGCGGGCCTCGCGGCGCTCGGCGGCCTTCGTCTCGAGAACGGGGGCCACTCCGTCGAGGCTGGCGGCCAGGGCGTCGAGGTCGCCCACGGCGTTCGCCTCGAGGATGTTCGTGCGCAGAGTCCTGATCTGCCTGCGGGCCTCGTCGGGACTCACCGAGCCGGAGACGATGCGCTGCCTGAGCAGGTTCACCTCGGTGCTCAGCGCCTCGTAGCGGCGCACGAAGAAGGCCATGGCCTCGTCGGGGCTGACGTCGGGGACTTGACCGACGCGGCGCTCACCGGCGGAGGTGATCACGTAGACGGTCCCATCGGCGTCGACGCGACCGTGATTCGTCGGGCTCGGTGTTTCGCTCATGCTCTTTATCTTGCCCGATAGGCTGGCGCTTGTGTTCATCGCCTACTTCGTGGCCGGCCCGCTGCAGAACAACTGCTATCTCCTCGCGCCGGACGGGGGCGACCGGGGGATCGTCATCGACGCGCCGCTGGGCGCGAGCGAGACGGTCGAGCGCGCCCTGGCCGAGCACGGCCTCGGCCTGGCGGGCGTCCTGCTCACCCACGGTCACATCGACCACTGCGCCGAGGCGGCCCGTCTCGCCGACGCCCACGACGCCCCCGTCCTCGTCTCGGCGGCCGACCGGGTGCTGCTCACCAGGCCCGAGCTGGCGCTCTCGCCGGAGCTCGCCGCCCAGCTCGTGGCCCTGCTGCCCGGGCCGCCGGCCGAGCCCCGCCGCGTCGAGCTCTACGACCCGTCCCGGCCGTTGAGCATCGGCGGGCTCCGCCTCACGGTGCTGCCGGCGCCCGGCCACACGCCCGGTTCGGTGCTGCTGCGCACCAGCACGGGGGACGATGAGGTCGCGTTCACCGGCGACGTCCTCTTCGCCGGTAGCATCGGACGCACGGACCTCCCCGCCGGTGACGATCCCGCGATGCGCGCGAGCCTGCGCGACGTCGTCCGCGAGCTGCCGGCCCGGGTCCAGGTGCTGCCGGGCCACGGCCCGTTCAGCACGATGGCCGACGAACTGGCCACCAATCCGTATCTGACCGATGCCTACGTGGAGGCGCTGAGCTGATGGCACGTCCCAAGCCGTTGTCCGGATTCCCCGAGTTCCTGCCCGACGAGCGGATCGTCGAGCAGACCGTTCTCGACACCCTGCGCGAGACCTTCGAGCTCCACGGGTTCGGCAACATCGAGACCCGGGCCGTCGAGCCGCTCGCGCAGCTGTCCCGCAAGGGGGAGATCACCAAGGAGGTCTACGTCGTGCGCCGGCTCCACGCCGACGAGGCCGACCAGGACGAGCTGGGCCTGCACTTCGACCTCACCGTGCCGCTGGCCCGCTGGGTGCTCGAGCACTCCGGCGCGCTCCAGTTCCCCTTCCGCCGCTACCAGATCCAGAAGGTCTGGCGCGGCGAGCGCCCCCAGGAGGGCCGCTACCGGGAGTTCACCCAGGCCGACATCGACATCATCGGTCGCGGCGAGCTGGCCGCCCACCACGATGTCGAGGTCCCCCTCGTCATGCTCGAGGCCCTCGAACGGCTCCACGAGCGCATCGGCCTGCCGCCGGTGCTCATGCACGTCAACAACCGCAAGCTGTCCGAGGGCTTCTACCGCGGCCTGGGCGTGACGGACACGCCGGGCGTCCTGCAGATCGTCGACAAGTACGACAGGATCGGTGCGCAGGCCACCGCGCAGCTGCTCGTCGACGAGCTCGGCCTCGACGCCGGGGTCGCCGAGCGGTGCGTGGAGCTGGCCACGATCCGCAGCGACGACACGGGCTTCGTCGACCGGGTCCGCGCCCTGGGCGTCGCCGACGAGCTGCTCGACGAGGGCCTGGCCGAGCTCGTCACCCTCCTCGAGGAGGCCAACCGGCGCGTCCCCGGGCGCCTCTGCGCCGATCTGTCGATCGCCCGCGGCATGGACTACTACACCGGCTGCGTCTACGAGACCGAGCTCGTCGGCTTCGAGTCGATGGGCTCCATCAGCTCCGGGGGCCGCTACGACTCCCTCGCCTCCGACGGGCGCAACAGCCACCCGGGCGTCGGCATCTCGCTGGGCGTCACCCGTCTGCTCGGGCCCCTGCTGGCCCGCGGGCAGTTCGTCGTCTCGCGCCCCGTGCCCACCTGCGTGCTCGTGGCCGTCGACAGCGAGGAGACCCGCGACCGGGCCCTCGACGTGGCGGCCGTCCTGCGCGGGCGCGGCATCCCCACCGAGGTCGCCCCGAGGGCCGACAAGTACGGCAAGCAGATCCGTTACGCGGACCGGCGCGGCATCCCGTTCGTCTGGTTCGGGCCGCGCGTCGGCGAGATCAAGGACATCCGCTCCGGCGACCAGCAGCCGGCCGATGCGGCCGACTGGACGCCGGAGGAGGTCGACCTGCATCCGCGCGTGCTGCCCGCGGAGTGAGCGACGATGAGCGGCGAACGAAGCGCCCAGCGCCGTCTGGTGCGCCACGAGGTCTTCCAGACGAGCCTCATGAGCGCCCTGCTCGACGGCGTCTACGAGGGCGAGATGACCCTGGCCGAGCTGCTCGGCCACGGCAACTTCGGCATCGGCACCTTCGAGGCGCTCGACGGCGAGATGATCATCACCGACTCCGTGCCGTGGCGCATGCGGGTCGACGGTGCCGTCGAGCGGGCCGGGCTCCAGGACCGCACCCCCTTCGCGACGGTCACGAACTTCGTGCCCGACGTGAGTCACGAGATCACCGGGCCGACCACCCGCGCCGAGCTCCACGGGATCATCGACCGCCTCATGATCTCGACGAACTACCTGTACGCGCTGCGCATCAGCGGCGACTTCGAATGGGTGAGCACCCGCACCGTCGAGCGCCAGGAGCGCCCCTGGCGCCCCATGGCGGAGACCACCGCCACCGAGCGGGTCGTGCGTCACGAGCGGACGAGCGGGGTCATGGCGGGCTTCCGCACCCCGCTGTTCGAGCAGGGCATCAACGTGGCGGGCTGCCACGTGCACTTCATCGACGACGCCCGCAGCCGCGGCGGGCACGTCATGGACTTCGTCATCGCCGGGGGACTGGTCGAGGTCTGCCTCGGCACCGATCTGCGGGTGGCGCTGCCGCTCACCGACTCGTTCGCCGGGGCCGACCTGGCGCCCGCCGACCTGGACGCCCAGGTGCGGGCGGCCGAGACCCACGAGCGCCCCCGGGGGGCCGCTGGCAGCCGCTCGTGATCGGCCCTACAGTGGGTCTGTCCCCGCACCGCCGACAACGGGTGCCGCGGTGCGCCGGAGCAGTCGGCGGCCGCCCTGCCGGGCGCGCCGCCATCCACGAGGCCCGCAGGGCCCATCGCAGCAACGGAGTGCAGAACAATGACGATCGCCATCAAGTACGGCTCACTGGTCGACGAGCCGCTGGTCGACGATGACGGGAACTTCGCCATCAAGGGCAGCGGCGGCGCCCTCGTCGAGCGGCTGCTCAAGATCTTCCCGGGGTCCTGCCTGGTCGGTTACCAGGACCAGCGGGCCAACGGCTTCGAGATCAAGCGCGTCACCAGCCTCGACCCGGTCTCCGACCTCGTCATCAACCTCGACGTCATGGACAGCGTCGGCACCTTCCAGGTGCTGCACCGCAACGGCGCCGAGCCGAAGATCATGAACCTCCAGTGGCTGCCGCCGCGCCATTACCACCACCGGGTCAACTTCGCCGCCCTCGGCCTGAGCTACGCGCTCTTCCCGACGCTGTGCGCCGGCGAGCGCACCGCCAGCGAGGTCACCGAGCTGTGCCACCGCTGGGGGAGCCCCGCCATCCGCGAGCGGGCCCCGATCTCGTGGTTCTACCCCGGCGTCCACGACGACCTCGTCCAGGCGCACCGGGTCGCCGAGGTGCCCACCGTGCTCTACCCGACGATCCACGTCTCGGACGACAAGCAGCCCAAGGTCTTCATGTCGATCGTCTCGCAGGTCGCCGGCCGCATGAAGCTGCGCATGGAGGCCTGCCTGTCCGAGCGGGAGCTCGTCTCGATGGCCGCCATGCGCATGAGCTCGCACTCGTGGACCCATGTCGGCCCCGTCTTCGGCCGCCGCGAGAACTACTGGGAGTCCCTGGCCGGCATGACCGCCTTCCTGTCGACCGCCCGCGAGGAGGCCTACTCGCTGGAGTACCTGGAGGCGCTGCTGGCCGGCGTCATCGGCGTCCTGCCGCGCCGCGAGTGGGTCAAGGGCGTCGTGCCGGACGCCTACCCGTACCTGTACGGCTCCGAGGAGGAGGCCGCCGACATGCTCGAGGAGGTGCTGCGCGACCCGCAGGGCGCCCAGGCGAGGATCGACGAGGCCTCCGGCGGCTCCATCCACGACTGGATCCTCACCCACCACGCCCGCGCCGCCGGCAACAAGGCCATCTACGAGAAGGCCCGGGACTGGTTCCCCGAGGTCTTCTGAGGCAACCGCCCGCCGCGTCGACGGCCCAGGGGGCATCCGTGGAAGAATGTCCCCTGGCCGCCGTACCGTCCATGCGGCGGCGCAGAAGGGAAGACATCGTGATCCGAACCCGTGGGGCGGGCAGTCTGCGCGCATCCGACGAAGGCAAGACCGTCACCCTGACCGGCTGGGTCGCCCACCGTCGCGATCACGGCGGCGTGGCGTTCATCGACCTGCGCGACGCCAGCGGCACCGCCCAGGTCGTCGTCCGTGACGAGGTGCTGGCGAACTCGGGGGCGCACGACCTGCGCAACGAGTTCTGCATCGCCGTGACCGGGGTCGTCGAGCACCGGCCCGAGGGCAACGAGAACCCCGAGATGCCCACCGGCGAGATCGAGGTCAACATCAGCGAGCTCGACGTCCTCAACCCCTCGGCGCCGCTGCCGTTCCCGCTCGACGGGCACTCCACCGTCGGCGAGGACGCCCGGCTGCGCTACCGCTACCTCGACCTGCGCCGCCCCCGCATGCACGACGCCCTCGTGCTGCGCTCGCGGGTGAGCCGGGCCGCGCGCGAGGTGCTCGCCGAGCACGACTTCGTCGAGATCGAGACCCCGACCCTCACCCGCTCGACGCCGGAGGGCGCCCGCGACTTCCTCGTGCCGGCGCGCCTGGCGCCGGGCTCCTGGTACGCCCTGCCGCAGAGCCCCCAGCTGTTCAAGCAGCTGCTCATGGTGGCCGGCATGGAGCGCTACTACCAGATCGCCCGCTGCTACCGCGACGAGGACTTCCGGGCCGACCGCCAGCCCGAGTTCACCCAGCTCGACATCGAGATGAGCTTCGTCGACCAGGACGACGTCATCGCCCTCGGCGAGGAGGTCATGGCGGCCTGCTGGCGGCTCATCGGCCACGAGATGACCCGCCCGCTGCCGCGCATCACCTGGCACGAGGCCATGGACCGCTACGGCTCCGACAAGCCCGATCTGCGCTTCGACCAGCAGCTCACCGAGGTCACCGGGTTCTTCGCCGACACGCCGTTCCGGGTCTTCCAGGCCCCCTACGTCGGCGCCGTCGTCATGCCCGGGGGGGCCTCGCTGCCGCGCCGCCAGTTCGACGCCTGGCAGGACTGGGCCCGCCAGCGCGGCGCCAAGGGCCTCGCCTACATCACGATCGCCGACGACGGCACCCCCGGCGGGCCGGTCGCCAAGAACATCTCCGAGCACGAGAAGGCCGGCGTCGCCGGGCTCGTCGGCGCGAAACCCGGCGACGCGATCTTCTTCGCCGCCGGCGAGCGCACCGCCTCCCAGGAGCTGCTCGGGGCCGCCCGCCTGGAGATCGGGCGGCGCTGCGGGCTGTACGACCCGTCCGACTGGGCATTCTGCTGGGTCGTCGACGCGCCGCTGTTCAAGCCCGCCGCCGAGGCCCGCGCCGAGGGCGACGTGGCCGTCGGCGCCGGCGCCTGGACGGCCGTCCACCACGCCTTCACGAGTCCGAGGCCCGAGTGCCTGGACACCTTCGACACCGACCCCGGCCGGGCGCTGGCCTACGCCTACGACTTCGTGTGCAACGGCAATGAGGTGGGCGGCGGCTCGATCCGTATCCACCGCCGCGACGTCCAGGAGCGCGTCTTCAAGGTCATGGGCCTGTCGCCGGAGGAGGCGCAGCGCAAGTTCGGCTTCCTGCTCGACGCCTTCCGGTTCGGCGCCCCGCCGCACGGCGGCATCGCCTTCGGCTGGGACCGCCTCGTCATGCTGCTCGGCGGCTTCGAGTCGATCCGCGACGTCATCGCCTTCCCGAAGACCGGCAACGGCTACGACCCGCTCACCGGCGCCCCGGCGCCGATCACCGCGGCCCAGCGCCGGGAGGCCGGCGTCGACCACAGGCCCGAGCAGGAGAAGGGCGCGAAGGCGGCCGACGGGGGCTGAGGCCGTCGGCGCTGATCGGCGACGCGAGGAGAAGACGCCTCGGGCATGCGTCCGGGGCACTGGTCCTCGCCCGGTACGCGCGCCACCAGGCGCTGCACCAGCAGTTCAAGGAGGCCGACGCGCTCTGGGAGGAGGCGGCCGGTGACGCCTGCCTCGCCCAGCGGTGGACGGATGCGCAGACCCGGGTCCTCAGCCGCCGTTCCTTCCGACTGAAGTGGAATCTCCTCGCAGCCGACGAACTGCTCCAGGTCGAGATCGCGCTGGGGGAGATGGGGCCGTCCGAGCCGCTCCTGCCCGAGGCCGGTGGGGCGTACGAAACGGGCGTGTCGCGCTCTCACCGCGATCACGGTGCGGCGGCCCGGAAACGGTCGTTCCTGACCAGCCCACAGCGTCGGCATGCCGGCGCCGGCCGACTACGAGGTTCGGCCGACCAAGACTCTGGCCAGAACCGAACCGGTCAAAACCAGTGGTCCCAGACGTTTTCGCACTAGACTGGCGCACGAGAGGGAGGCGATGATGACCGCGACCGTCAAGACCACGGCCGAGCTGATCCGTGAGGAGAGGGCTTGGAACGTCGCCCAGGCGCGGCACAGCGTGGAGATGGAAGGCCTGTCGGTGACGCCCGCCGGACTCCAGGACGCCCAGGAGTACATCGACGGTCACATCGACTCCGACGAGCTGGTCGCTCGCGCGCGCGCCCGCTATGGCCTCGACAAGCAGTCGTGACCCGTACGTGGACCCCGGGACCGGTGTCCTGCGGAACCTGGCCGGGGCGAGGACTCGCGCCGAGCTCCATGAAGTCGAGGGTGACCTTTCGTTCGCCCGCCTGATGCAGCTCTTGGACCACCCGCCGAAGCCGACCGGCGACCTCGACGAGCTGCGCGCGATCCATCGTGTCCTGTTCCAGGACGTCTACGAGTGGGCCGGCCAGCTGCGGACGATCGACATGCGCAAGATCGCCGCGGCAGGCGAGAGGCCGACCGAGCCGTTCATGCCGGTGAGCATGATCCAGCGTGCCGCCGACCACGCAGCGGCCGAGCTGCGCGCCGACAACAATCTCCGCGCGATGGGCCGGGACCAGTTCATCGAGCGCCTGGCCCACCACTACGACCAGGTCAACTACCTGCACCCGTTCCGCGAGGGCAACGGCAGGACCCAGCGAGTGTTCTGGAGCCGGGTCGCTCGCGACGCGGGCTGGCAGCTCGACTGGCGCACCGTTCAGGGCGCGGTGAACGATCACGCCTCCAGGACCGCGATCGAGGAACGCGATCTCGGGCCGCTCCGCGACATGTTCGACCAGGTCGTCACCGGTGAAGCGCCCACGCAGGCCCGCAGGGACACCGCGTGGAAGAAGATCGAACGCGCACACCTGGCCTTCCACGAGCCGGCACGACAAGAGCCGCCGGCGCCGGAGAAGTCCCACCGCCCGTCCCTGAGACAGAGACCGGGCATGGGCCCGGAGATGTGAGGGGCTGCCGTGGAGATCTTCGATGTTGAGCAGCGGTGGCCGGATCTGTTCGCCGGCCTCGACCAGGAGCAGCGCCGCGTCGTGGTCCGAGTGCTCGCCGCCGGCTGGCACGAGGGCTTCTACCCGACCCGCCGCGAGACGAGGAACGTCGTCGACTTGGCCGCCGGCCGGATCGGCATCGACGAGTACGTGGCCCGCTCTCTCGACCCGGAAGGGGCCTGGCATGGTGTTCAGTGAGGCGTGGCGCGGGTACTTCTACCAGGCACCTGACCTAGACCTCGGTTTCCTCGCCGGGCAGGGCCGGGCCTCCCGTTCGCTCGCCGGCATCATCTGGGCAAGACATCCCTGCCCTTCCCACCTCGGTGCTCGCTTGGCCGCCGATCCCGATCCGCGGGTACGCCGCGCCCTCGCTGAGAAGTTGGCGAGGACCGACCCCACTTCCGAGCAGAGAGATGCCCGGAAGATACTCGCGAACGATCCGGCCCACAGTGTCCGCACGGCCCTGCTGGCGTCCGACGCACCGTGAGTGCCTGCTCCCGGCCCGGGCGCACAGGCTCTTCGATGGCCCCGACGCGCTTCGCCCCATGGTCCGCCGTCTGTCCGCGCCCGGCGCTATCGTTCACCTCGTGAGCGAGGACCTGTTCGGGACGGTGATGCCCGCCGCAGAGCCGCACGGCCGCGGCGGCTCGCTCGGCGACGCCGCCAGCCCCGACGCGCCGCTGGCCGTGCGCATGCGCCCCCGCACCCTCGACGAGATCGTCGGGCAGAGGCAGCTGCTGGCCCCCGGCTCCCCGCTGCGCCGCCTCGCCGAGGGCACCGCCTCGATGAGCGTATTCCTGTGGGGCCCGCCCGGCGTCGGCAAGACGACGATCGCCTCGGTCGTCTCGCACGCCACGAACCGCCGCTTCGTCGAGATCTCCGCAGTCACCGCCGGCGTCAAGGACGTGCGCCGCGAACTCGACACCGCCCGCGCCGAGCTGGCCCACGGCCGGCCCACCGTGCTCTTCGTCGACGAGGTGCACCGCTTCAGCAGGGCCCAGCAGGACGTCCTGCTGCCGGCCGTCGAGAACCGCATCGTCACGCTCATCGCCGCGACCACCGAGAACCCCTCCTTCTCGGTGATCCCGCCGCTGCTCTCGCGCTCGCTGCTCCTCACCCTCGAGCCGCTGTCGCCCGAGGACATCAACGAGCTCGTCGACCGGGCCCTGGCCGACGAGCGGGGCCTGCGCACCCCCGACGGCGGGCCCTACACGATCACCGACACCGCCCGCGCCGACCTGCTGCGCCTGAGCGGCGGGGACGCCCGCCGCGTCCTCACCTATCTCGAGGAGGCCGCCGCCGGCGCCACCGCGGGGGAGAGCGCCGAGATCTCCTCGGCCGTCCTGGCCGCCTCCGTCGACCGCGCCGCCGTGCGCTACGACCGGGACGGCGACCAGCACTACGACGTCATCAGCGCCTTCATCAAGTCGGTGCGCGGCTCCGACCCGGACGCCGCCCTGCACTGGCTGGCCCGCATGATCGAGGCCGGTGAGGACCCCCGCTTCATCGCGCGCCGCCTCATCGTCCTGGCGAGCGAGGACATCGGCATGGCCGCCCCGAGCGTGCTCCAGACCGCCGTCGCGGCGGCGCAGGCGGTGCAGCTCATCGGCATGCCCGAGGCCCGCATCAACCTCGCCCAGGCAACCATCGCCGCCGCCACCGCTCCGAAGTCGAACGCCGTCATCGTCGCGATCGACAGGGCCCTCGCCGATGTGCGGGCCGGCCGGGTCGGGCCGGTCCCGGCGCACCTGCGCGACGCCCACTACGCGGCGGCCGCCGACCACGGCCACGGCGTCGGCTACCGCTACGCCCACGACTGGCCGCACGCCGTGGTGCCTCAGCAGTACCTTCCCGACGAGCTCGTCGGCACCCACTACTACGAGCCCACCGACCACGGCAACGAGGAGGCGATCGCCGCGCGCCTGGAGACGATCCGGCGCCTCCTCGCCCCCGGCGCCGACGGCCCGGACGAGCCGCGCTGAGGGCCGGCCTGCGCGACACGCCTCGCGGCAAGGCCCGTTCAGCGCCCCGCGGTAGTCTTGGCCGCGGCCTCGTGCACCACGGGGCGTCACCCCCGAGGGACAAAGAGGGAAAGGCACCATGAAAGCTGCTGAGATCGGCCGTCGCTTCCAGGACTTCTTCGTCTCGAAGGGGCACACCGCGGTGCCGAGCGCCTCGCTGCTCTACAATGACCCCACGCTGCTGTTCGTCAACGCGGGCATGGTGCCCTTCAAGCCGTACCTCATGGGCGAACAGCCCTCGCCCTGGAAGCGCGCGACGAGCATCCAGAAGTGCGTGCGCACGCTCGACATCGACGAGGTCGGCAAGACGACCCGGCACGGCACCTTCTTCCAGATGCTCGGCAACTTCAGCTTCGGCGACTACTTCAAGAAGGAGGCCATCGAGTACGCCTGGGAGCTGGTCACCGGCTCCCTCGACGACGGCTGCTTCGGCTTCGGGCCCGACAAGGTCTGGGTCACCGTCCTCGGCCCCGGCCACCACCCCGACTACCCCGACGGCGACGTCGAGGCCCGCGAGGCCTGGCTGGGGGTCGGCGTCCCCGCCGAGCACATCCAGGGGCGCACTCTCAAGGACAACTACTGGCACATGGGCGTTCCCGGGCCCGGCGGCCCCTGCTCCGAGATCTACATCGACCGCGGCCCCCAGTACGGCCCCGACGGCGGCCCCGAGGCCGACGAGGACCGCTTCCTCGAGATCTGGAACCTCGTCTTCGAGACCGAGGTGCTCAGCGCCGTCCGCGCCAAGGACGACTTCGACATCGCCGGCCCGATGGCCATGCGCAACATCGACACCGGCGCCGGCCTGGAGCGCATCGCCTACCTCATGCAGGACGTCGACAACATGTACGAGACCGACGATGTCTTTCCGGTCATCGCCCGCGCCTCCGAGCTGTCCGGCCGCGCCTACGGGCAGGACGGCACCGACGACGTGCGCCTGCGCGTCGTCGGCGACCACGTCCGCAGCTCGCTCATGCTCATGACCGACGGCGTGCGGCCCGGCAACGAGGCCCGCGGCTACGTTCTGCGCCGCCTGCTGCGCCGCTCCATCCGCTCGATGCGCCTGCTCGGCGTCGAGAAGCCGTCGATCGTCGAGCTGCTCGACGTCTCGCGCCAGTGCATGCACGTCACCTACCCCGAGATCGACGAGGCCTGGGCCCGCATCCAGGACATCGCCGCGGCCGAGGAGGCCGCGTTCGCCCGCACCCTGAGCTCGGGCACCCAGCTGTTCGACACGGCCGTCGCCGAGACGAGGGCCTCCGGATCCCTCGTCCTGCCCGGCGACCGGGCCTTCCAGCTGCACGACACCTACGGCTTCCCGATCGACCTCACCCTCGAGATGGCCGCCGAGCAGGGCCTGACGGTGGACGAGGAGTCCTTCCGCTCCCTCATGGACGCCCAGCGCGCCCGCTCCAAGGCCGACTCCCTGTCGAAGAAGGCCACGACGGGCGGCGCCGAGGCCTACACCCAGCTGCGCGCCGCCGGCGAGACGAACTTCGTCGGCTACTCCGAGCTCGACGTGCCCACGAAGGTCCGCGGCCTCATCGCCGACGGCCAGGTGGTCGACCGCGTCGCCGCGGGCCAGACGGTCGAGATCGTCCTCGAGGAGACCCCCTTCTACGCCGAGATGGGCGGTCAGGACTCCGACGCCGGCGTCATCCGGGCCCCCGGCGGCGACTTCGAGGTCGTCGACGTCCAGCGTCCGGTGCCGGGCCTCGTCGTCCACACCGTGCGGGCCGAGGGCGAGCTGGCCGTCGGCGACGAGGTCCAGGCCGTCGTCGACGCCTTCCACCGCCAGGGCTCCTGCCAGGCGCACTCGGCCACCCACATCCTGCACGCCGCCCTGCGCCAGCTCGTCGGCCCCACGGCGACGCAGGCCGGCTCCTACAACAAGCCCGGCTACCTGCGCTTCGACTTCGGCGCTACGCACGGCCTGTCCGAGCAACTGGTCTGCGAGATCGAGGCCCGCTGCAACGAGGCCATCCGCGACGACCTCGAGGTGCGCGCCACCCAGATGCCGCTCGAGAAGGCCCGGGCCATGGGCGCCATGGCGATGTTCGGCGAGAAGTACCCCGACATCGTGCGCGTCGTCGAGATGGACGGCGCCTGGAGCCGCGAGCTGTGCGCCGGCACCCATGTCGCCCACTCCAGCCAGATCGGCCTGCTCAACCTCGTCTCCGAGCAGTCCGTCGGCGCCGGCACCCGGCGCATCGAGGCCCTCGTCAGCACGGACGCCTTCACGCACATGGCGGGCGAGCGCGCCCTCGTGAGCCGACTCACCGGCATGCTGCACGTTCAGCCCGACCAGCTCGCCGAGCGCGTCGGCTCCCTCGTCACCGACCTGAAGGCCGCGCAGAAGCAGATCGAGGACATGCGGCGGGCCCAGCTGCTCGCCGGGGCCGGCGCGCTCGTCGAGGACGCCAAGGACATGTGGGGCGTCGCCTATGCCGCCCAGCGCCTGCCCGGCGTCGACGGCGGCCGGTTGAGGACCCTCGCCGTCGACGTGCGCGACCGGTTCGGCGACCGCCCGGCCGTCGTGGCGCTCGTCGGCGGTGCCGACGCCAAGCCCACCATCGTCGTGGCGACCACCCCGGCCGCCCGCGAGCGCGGGCTGCGGGCCGGCGTCCTCGTCCGCGAGGGCGCGACGAGGCTCGGCGGCGCCGGCGGCGGCAAGGACGACCTGGCCCAGGGCGGCGGCTCCGACGCCGCCAGGGCCGACGAGGCGCTCCAGGCCGTCGAGTACGCGATCGGCCATGTCCTCCTCGGCTGAGGAGCGGCCGGCCTGGCGTCCCGGTGCGCGCCTGTGCCTCGACTGGGGCCGGGCCCGCATCGGTGTGGCCGCCTGCGACCGGGATGGCGTCCTGGCCTACCCGGTCGCGACGGTGCCCAACGACGACGAGGTGATGGTTGCCATCCGGGCGCTCATCACCGAGTACGGGCCCATCGAGATCGTCATGGGCCTGCCCACCGACCTGCGCGGTGACAGGGCCGGCGTGGCGGCCCGCGCCGTGCGGAAGAACGCGCGACGGGTCAACGCCGAGACGAACCTGCCGGTGCGGCTCGTCGACGAGCGCCTCACGACCGTCACGGCGGCCCGCCGGCTGGCCTCCACCGGCCTAGACTCCCGGGCCCGCAAACCGGTCATCGACCAGGCAGCCGCCGTGACGATCCTTGAACAGGCGATTGACATGGAGAAACGAGACGGCTCAGCGCCGGGCGAGGTCATCGACAGGGCCTGAAGTCCGATACAGTTCTGGCCAGACCTGATGGGCGCCCGCACGCGGCGGGCGGCCCGGACTCGGCGGGCAGGCCTGAATGATGGGGAGGTGGCGTCATGAAACCGAAACGAGCCGCTGATGACGGCGGCCTCGACGACTTCTTCGCAGCGCCCGGCCCCGCGCGCGCCACGAGCCGCGCCGACGACGATGACGAGCCGCACCGCAGACCCGGCCGCGCCCAGGACCCTGACGAGGAGGAAGAGGAACCCGACGAGGCGCGCGAGGACGAACCGGCCGACGAGGACGACGAGGACCTCGGCGACGACCTGCTCGGCGCCGACGGCGCGACCCCGGGCGGGCGCAGGGGCCGCCGCGGCTCCCGCCTCAAGTCGGTCATCGCGGTGCTCCTGTCGATCGTCATCATCGGCGGCGGCGGGTACCTCGGCTTCCAGAAGGCCTCCCAGGCCTGGACGAGCTACCGCGGCGTCGACTACGAGGGCGCCGGCGACGAGTCCACCTCGGTGCCGGTGACCATCCGGGAGGGCATGACGATCACCGAGATGGGCGACACCCTCGCCGCCGACCAGGTCGTCGCCTCGTCCCGGGCCTTCGTGCGCATCGCAAACCAGGACGAGCGCTCCAGCAGCATCCACGCGGGCACCTACATGATGCGCCAGCACATGTCGGCCAGGGCCGCCCTCGACCTGCTCCTCGACCCCGCCAACCTCGCGACGAACCTCATCACGCTGCGCGAGGGCCTGCGCGACTCCGAGGTCTTCGCCCAGCTGAGCCAGACGACCGGCATCCCCGTGTCCGACTTCGAGGCCGCTGCCGCCGACCCCGCCGCGCTCGGACTGCCCGACTACGCCCAGGGCGACGTCGAGGGCTACCTGTTCCCCGAGACCTACACCTACGACCCGGCGGACACGGCCGCCGACGTCCTCACGAAGATGATCGACCAGTTCAAGCGGATCGCCACCGAGGAGGACCTCGTCGGCAGGGCGGCGGCGCTGGGCCGCTCGCCCCACGACGTGGTCGTCGTCGCCTCGATCATCGAGAAGGAGACGACGAACTTCGACTACGGCCCCCAGATCGCCGAGGTCTTCTACAACCGCCTGGAGCGGAACGTGAAACTCCAGTCGGACGCGACGGTCATCTACGCCAACAACATGACCGGGCGGATCACGACCACCGACGAGGAGCGCTCCGTCGACTCGCCGTACAACACCTACACGAGGGAGGGCCTGCCCCCCGGCGCCATCTCGAACCCGGGCCAGGAGGCGCTGCACTCGGCGCTCAACCCGGCCAGCGGCGACTACATGTACTTCGTCGCGGTCAATCCCGACACCGGCGAGACGAAGTTTGCCGTCACCGAGGAGGAGCACGCCGCCAACGTCGCCGAGTTCCAGGCCTGGTGCCAGGACAACGCCGACCGCTGCGGGGAGTGACCGCACCGGCGGGGACCCTCGCGGCCGGGCCGGCCCGACGTCCGCACCGCGGGTCCGCCGCTCGGCCCCGCGGGCTGCTGGGATACTGGAGAGCATGCTGCGTTATCTCACCGCCGGCGAGTCCCACGGTCAGGCGCTCGTCGCCACCCTCGACGGCATCCCCGCCCACGTCCGCGTCTCCTCGGACGACATCCGTCGGGCGCTGGCCCGTCGTCGGCTGGGCGCCGGCCGGGGGGCGCGCATGTCCTTCGAGGCCGACAAGGTGACGATGCTCGCCGGCCTGCGCCACGGCGAGACCCTCGGCTCGCCCGTCGCGATCGTCATCGGCAACACCGAGTGGCCCAAGTGGCGCACGGTGATGAGCCCCGACGAGGTTGATCCCGACGAGCTGGCCGGTCTCGCCCGCAACGAGGCGCTCACCCGCCCCCGCCCGGGCCACGCCGACCTGGCGGGCATGCAGAAGTACGACTGGGACGAGGCCCGCCCGCTGCTGGAGCGGGCCAGCGCCCGGGAGACGGCCGCCCGCGTCGCCATCGGCCAGGTCGCCAGGAACTTCCTCGCCCAGGCCTTCGGCATCACGATCCTCAGCCACGTCGTCGAGCTCGGCGGCGCCGCCGCCCGGGCCGGCGAGCCGCCGCGCATGGCCGACCTCGAGCTCATCGACGCCGACCCGGTGCGCTGCTTCGACCCGGAGGCCTCACGGGTCATGCAGGCCGAGATCGCGGCCTGCCAGAAGGACGGCGACACGCTCGGCGGCGTCGTCGAGGTGCTCGCCTGGGGCTGCCCGCCCGGGCTCGGCGCGATGCGCGAGGGCGACACCCGCCTGGACGCCAAGATCGCCTACGCCCTCATGGGCATCCAGGCCATCAAGGGCGTCGAGTTCGGCGACGGCTTCGGCCTGGCCCGGGTGCGCGGCTCGCAGGCGCACGACGAGATCGTCAACGGCCCCCACGGCATCCGGCGCGCCACCGGCCGGGCCGGCGGGACCGAGGCGGGCATGAGCACCGGCGAGGTGCTGCGCGTGCGCGCGGCCATGAAGCCGATCGCCACGGTTCCGAGGGCCCTGCGCACCGTCGACGTGCGCACCGGCGAACCGGCCGTGGCCCACCACCAGCGCTCCGACGTCTGCGCCGTCCCGGCCGCCGGCGTCGTCGCCGAGGCCATGGTCGCCCTCACCCTCGCCGAGGTCTGTCTGGAGAAGTTCGGCGGCGACTCGCTCGAGGAGTGCCGCCGCAACCACCGGGCCTATCTCGCCCACCTGGCCGACCGCGGCCTGTCGGTGCTGCCGTGAGCGCGGCCGGGGCCGGGCCCGCCGGGCGCCGTCAGGTCGTCCTCGTCGGTCTGCCGGGCGTCGGCAAGGCTACCGTCGGCACCCTCCTGGCCCGCACCTGCGGCCTGGACTTCGTCGGCGCCGACGACCGCCTCGAGGCCCGGCGGGGCCGCACGATCGCTGAGACCTTCGCCGCCGACGGCGAACCGGCCTTCCGGGTCTCGAGGCGAACGCCGTCGTCGAGCTGTTGTCCCGGCCCGGTGTCATCGCGCTGGGCGGGGGAGCCGTGACGAACGAAACGGGCCGGCGGGCGCTCGCCGGGCACGAGGTCGCCTGGCTGCCGCAGTCGGTGCGGCAGGGGGTCCAGCGCATCGGCGACTCGACCCACCGCCCGCTCATGACCGGCGACGTCGCCGCCGTCCTGCGCCGCCTCAAGGCCGAGCGCGACCCGCTCTACCGCGAGGTCGCCACCATCCGCATCGACACCGACCGCAGGCACTCCGGGTGCGTCGCCGCCGAACTGGCCGCCGCCCTCGGATGGGACGAGGAGAACCGGGCATGACCGTCGTCGACTTCATCACCGAGCGGCCCTACCGGGCCCTCATCGGCCCCGGGGCCCTCGACCGGCTGGGCGAGCACGTCCGCGACGCGGCACTGGTCGGCATCCTCCACGCGCCCCCGCTGGCTTCGGCGGCCCGGCGTGCGGGCGACCTCGTGCGCATCGCGGGGGCCGAGCCCGTCCTCATCGAGCTGCCCGACGGGGAGGCGGCCAAGACCCCGCAGGTGCTCGCCCGGTGCTGGAGCGCCCTGGCCGTCGCCGGCTTCACGCGCAGCGACCTCGTCGTGGGCATCGGCGGGGGAGCGACCACCGACCTGGCCGGCTTCATCGCCGCCACGTGGATGCGCGGCGTCCGCTGGGTGAGCGTCCCCACCACCGTCCTCGCGATGGTCGACGCGGGCATCGGCGGCAAGACGGGCGCCGACCTGCCCGAGGGCAAGAACCTCATCGGCGCCTTCTGGGAGCCCTCGGCGGTCCTGGCCGACACCGGACTGCTCGCCGGCCTGCCGGTCGATGACGTGCGCGCCGGCCTCGGCGAGGTCATCAAGCACGGCCTCATCGCCGACGAGCGTACGCTCGAACTCATCGAGGCGTCCCCCCTCGAGGCCCTCGACCCGACGAGCGCCCTCATGCCCGAGCTCATCGCGCGGTCCGTGCGGGTCAAGGCCGACGTCGTCGGCGCCGACCTGCGCGAGTCCACCTCGGTGGGCGACCGGGTCGGTCGCGAACAGCTCAACTACGGCCACACGATGGGCCACGCCATCGAGGCCGGCGAGCACTACACCCGGCGCCACGGCGAGTGCGTGGGCCTGGGCATGGTCTTCGCCGCCGAGCTGGCCCACCGCGTCATCGGGCTCGCGCCCGAGCACGTGGAGCGTCACCGCCGGATGCTCGGGCTGGTCGGCCTGCCCACCCGCTACCGGGGCATCGGCTGGCAGCGGGCCCGCACGCTCATGGCCCGCGACAAGAAGACCCGCGGCGCCACGCTGCGCTTCGTCGGACTGCGCGAACCGGGCCGCGTCACGGTGATCGTCGACCCACCCGAGCGGGCGCTGATCGGCGCCTGGGAGGCCCTCACCGGCTGAGCCGTGCGGCACCGAACCGCCCGACCGGAGACCGAGGAACAGGAGACTGGCATGTACGTCCCCGAGCACTTCGCGCTCGCCGCCGACCGGCTCGGCGCGCTGCTGCGCCGCGTCGGCGCCGGCGACCTCGTGACGAACGGACCCGACGGCCTCGACGCGACCTTCCTGCCCTGGAGCCTCGACCCGCACGCCGGCCGGCTCGGCTGCCTGCGCACCCACATGGCCAGGGTCAACCCCCAGTGGCGGGCGCAGGGCCCGGCGATGGTGATCCTGCACGGCCCCGATGACTACATCGACCCGTCCGACCACGAGGCCCCCGGTCAGGTGCCCACCTGGGACCACCTCACGATGCACGTGCACGGCACGCTCGTCGCCCACGAGGAGCCGGAGTGGATCATCGCCTCGCTCGGCGAGCTGGTCGACGCCCAGCCGACCGACTGGCGGATGGAGGAGCTCGACCCCGAGCGGCTCCGGGGAATGGTCGCCGCGATCGTCGGCCTCGAGCTGCGCATCACCTCGATCGTCGGCAAGGCGAAGATGAGCCAGAACCGGCCCAGCTCGGACATCGGGGCCATCGCCGACGCGCTCGAGGCGCGCCGCACCCAGGAGGCCGAGCCGCGGTACCGGCGCCCGTCCGCCGGCGCCATCGCCTTCCTGCGCGGGCCCGCCCGGGAGCACGCCCTGGCCCGCGAACGGGCCGTCGAGCGCGCCCGCGCCGCGAAGGGCCCGGGCCGGACCGTCGGCTAGGATGGATCCTCGCGGCCGTGTGCCGCCCGGTTCCGCGACCGCAGGCCGCCCGGCCGGTCGCGCCGACTCCGGCCGCGCACCGCCCCGACGCCAGGAGGGCCCCGCGCCCGGACCGGCCGTTGACAACTGCGCGAAAGGCTTCCATCAGTGGCTACGACCAACGACATCAAGAACGGCACCGTGCTGAACCTCGACGGTCAGCTCTGGCGGGTCCTGTGGTTCCAGCACCACAAGCCGGGCAAGGGCAACACCGTCGTCCGCACCAAGATCAAGAACGTGCTCAACGGCAAGGTCGTCGACCGCACCTTCCCCGCCGACACGAAGATCGAGATGGCCCAGGTCGATCGCCGCGACATGCAGTACCTGTACGCTGACGCCAGCGGCTACGTCGTCATGGACACCGACACCTACGAGCAGCTCACGATCCCCGAGGACGTCATCGGGGACGACAAGGACTACCTGCTCGAGGGCATGATCGTCACCGTCGCCACCAACGAGGGCAACCCGCTGTACGTCGACCTGCCGGCCTCCATCGAGGTCGAGGTCACCTATACCGAGCCCGGCCTGCAGGGCGACCGCTCCACCGGCGGCAACAAGCCCGCCACCGTCGAGACCGGCAAGCAGGTCCAGGTGCCCCTGTTCATCACCACCGGCGAACGCATCAGGATCAGCACCGCCGACGGCTCCTACCTCGGACGAGTCCAGAGCTGATGGACGCAGACGACGAACGGGTCATCGCGCTGGCACCGGGGGAGCACCCCCCGGTGCCCGGCGCGGTGAAGGTGGCCAGCACCGACTTCGCGGGCGCCCACCACTCCACCCGAACCAAGGCCCGCAAGCAGGCGCTCGACGTCCTCTTCCAGGCCGAGCTGCGCGACGAGTCCCTCGACGCGGTGCTCGCGCGCCGTGCCGCCCAGGGCGAGCCCGACGTGCGCGAGTACGCCGCCACGGTTCTGCACGGATACTGGGAGCACGCCGGCGAGGTCGACCGCCGCATCGCCGAATGCCTGAGCGGCGACTGGACGCTCGAACGCATGCCCCGCGTCGACCGCAACCTGGCCCGCATCGCCGTGTGGGAGCTGGACCGCACCGGTATCGCCCCGCGGATCGCCATCAGCGAGGCCCTCGAACTCGCCAACGAGCTGAGCAGCGACGAGTCCGTCGCCTTCCTCAGCGGCCTGCTGAACAGGGCCGCCGACACGCGCCCCGGGAACGACTCCGAGTGAGCCGTCCGGCCGCGCCGTGGCTGTCGGGGCGGGGCCGGCGCACTGGTATCGTTCCCCCGAGAACTCAGCCCAGGTCTCGTACTCGCGGCCCGCTCAGGGCGGGGAAGGATGGTCATGAGCGCGCACGGAAAAGACGCGATCCTGGTTCTCGAGGACGGCCGGGTCTTCCACGGCCGGGCCTTCGGGGCCCTCGGCGAGACCTTCGGCGAGGCGGTGTTCTCCACCGGCATGACCGGCTACCAGGAGACCCTCACCGATCCCAGCTACGAGGGCCAGGTGGTCGTGGCCACCGCACCCCACATCGGCAATACCGGCTGGAATGACGAGGACGACGAGTCCGGTCGCATCTGGGTCGCCGGCTACGTCGTGCGCGATCCCTCCCGGGTTCCCTCGAACTGGCGCAGCAGGCGCAGCCTCGACGAGGAGCTCGTGCGGCAGGGCGTCGTCGGCATCTCCGCCATCGACACCCGCGCCCTGACCCGCCATCTGCGCGAGCGCGGTGCCATGCGGGTCGGCATCAGCTCCCTCGGTGCCGACGTCGACGCCCTCCTGGCCCGGGTCCGGCGCGTCCCGCCGATGGCCGGCGCCGACCTCGTCGGGCGCGTCACGACGGCGAGGCCCTATGTCGTGCCGGCCCGGGGCGAGAAGCGGTTCACCGTCGTCGCCATCGACCTCGGCATCAAGTCCATGACCCCGCACCGCCTGTCCGAGCGCGGCATCGAGGTCCACGTGCTGCCCGCCACCGCCGACTGGGAGCAGGTGCGGGCCATCGGCCCCGACGGCCTCTTCCTGTCCAACGGGCCGGGCGACCCGTCGACCGCCGCCGCCGCCGCCGAGCTGTGCCGCAGGGCGCTCGCCGCGGGCCTGCCGCTGTTCGGCATCTGCATGGGCAACCAGGTGCTCGGCCGGGCCCTGGGCTTCGACACCTACAAGCTCAAGTACGGCCACCGCGGCATCAACCAGCCGGTCCTCGACCGCGCCACTGGCAGGATCGGGATCACGGCCCACAACCACGGCTTCGCCGTCGACGCGCCGACCGACCACCCGGTCGACACGGCGTACGGGCGCGTCGAGGTCTCGCACGTCTGCCTCAACGACGGCGTCGTCGAGGGTCTGCGACTGACCCGCGACGGCCGGCTCGTCGCCTTCTCGGTGCAGTACCACCCCGAGGCGGCCGCCGGCCCGCACGACGCCTCGTACCTCTTCGACGAGTTCGTCGCGATGATGGCCGACAATGCACGCACGACCACGGCGGGGGAGCAGGCCTGATGCCCAAGCGCACCGACATCTCATCCGTTCTCGTCATCGGCTCCGGCCCGATCGTCATCGGCCAGGCCGCCGAGTTCGACTACTCCGGCACCCAGGCCTGCCGCGTCCTGCGCGACGAGGGCTACCGCGTCATCCTCGTGAACTCCAACCCGGCCACCATCATGACCGACCCCGAGTTCGCCGACGCCACCTACATCGAGCCGATCACCCCCGGGTTCGTCGAGAAGGTCATCGCCGCCGAGCGACCGGACGCCCTGCTGGCCACCCTCGGCGGGCAGACCGCCCTCAACACCGCCATCTCGCTGTACGAGTCCGGCGCCCTCGAGCGGTACGGCGTCGAGCTCATCGGCGCGAACGTCGAGGCGATCCAGCGCGGCGAGAACCGCGAGCGGTTCAAGGAGATCGTCGAGGGCCTGCCGGTGGGCGACCCCGAGGTCGCCCGCTCCCACATCTGCCACAGCATCGCCGACGTCGAGCGGGCCGCCGACGACCTCGGCTACCCGCTCGTGCTGCGCCCCAGCTACACGATGGGCGGCGTCGGCTCCGGCCTCGCGCACGATCACGACGAGCTCGTCGCGATGGCCGCCATCGGTCTGGACGCCAGCCCGGTCACCGAGGTCCTCGTCGAGGAGTCGGTGCTGGGCTGGAAGGAGTTCGAGCTGGAGGTCATGCGCGACAAGGCGGACAACGTCGTCATCGTGTGTTCCATCGAGAACTTCGACCCGATGGGCATCCACACCGGCGATTCGATCACCGTGGCCCCGGCGATGACGCTGACCGACCGCGAGTACCAGCGGATGCGCGACGTCGGCATCGCGATCATCCGCGCCGTCGGCGTCGACACCGGCGGCTGCAACATCCAGTTCGCGATCAACCCCGACGACGGTCGGCTCATCGTCATCGAGATGAACCCGCGCGTCTCCCGCTCCTCGGCGCTGGCCTCCAAGGCCACCGGCTTCCCGATCGCCAAGATCGCCGCGAAGGTCGCCGTCGGCTACACCCTCGACGAGATCCCCAACGACATCACCCGGCAGACGCCTGCCAGCTTCGAGCCCACCCTCGACTACGTCATCGTCAAGGTGCCGCGCTTCGCCTTCGAGAAGTTCCCCTACGCCGACGCCACGCTGACCACCCACATGAAGTCGGTGGGCGAGGCGATGGGCATCGGCCGGAACTTCACCGAGGCCTTCGGCAAGGCGCTGCGCTCCACCGAGCAGGGCTCCGGCTTCTGGCTGTCGGACGAGTTCGACGGCGACGCCGATGCGATCCTCGCGTCCCTGGCCCGCCCGCACGACGGCCGCATCCTGGAGATCGGCGAGGCGCTGCGCGCCGGAGTGCCCGTCGAACGGATCCAGGAGATCACCGCCATCGACCCGTGGTTCCTCGACCAGGTCGCCCTCGTCCACGAGGTCGGCGAGCAGGTCCGCACCGCCGATGCGCTCGACGAGCCGCTGCTGCGCCTGGCCAAGCGTCACGGCCTGTCCGACCGGCAGATCGCGGTCCTCCGGGGCATCGACGAGGCGCAGGTGCGCGCGCGGCGCTGGGAGCTCGGCGTGCGGCCCGTCTACAAGACCGTCGACACCTGCGCCGCCGAGTTCGCCGCCCGTACCCCGTACCACTACTCGAGCTACGACGAGGAGACCGAGGTCGCCCCGCGCGAGCGGCCCGCCGTCCTCATCCTCGGGTCGGGCCCCAACCGCATCGGTCAGGGCATCGAGTTCGACTACTCGTGCGTCCACGCCGCCGAGGTGCTCAGCGCCAACGGCTACGAGTCGGTCATGGTCAACTGCAACCCCGAGACCGTCTCCACCGACTACGACACCTCGGACCGCCTCTACTTCGAGCCGCTCACGCTCGAGGACGTGCTGGAGGTCCATCACGCCGAGTGCCAGGCCGGCCCCGTCGCCGGCGTCATCGTCCAGCTCGGCGGCCAGACCCCGCTGCGCCTGAGCCAGCGGCTCGAGGACGCGGGCGTGCGGATCGTCGGCACGAGCCCCGAGGCGATCTTCCTCGCGGAGGACCGGGAGGCCTTCGAGAAGGTGCTCGACGCAGCCGGCCTGCCCGCGCCGAAGTACGGCATGGCCACGAGCTTCGACCAGGCCCGGGCCGTCGCCGAGGGCATCGGCTACCCGGTGCTCGTGCGGCCCAGCTACGTGCTCGGCGGGCGCGGCATGGAGATCGTCTACGACGAGCCCTCGCTGGCCGCCTACATCGAGAACTCCACGCTCATCGGACCCGAGTCCCCGGTGCTCGTCGACCGCTTCCTCGACGACGCCATTGAGATCGACGTCGACGCCCTCCACGACGGCTCCGAACTGTACGTCGGCGGCATCATGGAGCACATCGAGGAGGCGGGCATCCACTCCGGCGACTCGGCCTGCTCGCTGCCCCCGGCCACGCTCGGCGACGCGGTCCTCGAGCAGATCCGCACGAGCACCGAGGCCATCGCGCGCGGCGTCGGCGTGCAGGGCCTCATCAACATCCAGTACGCCCTGTCCGCCGACACGCTCTACGTCATCGAGGCGAACCCGCGCGCCTCGCGCACGGTCCCGTTCGTCTCGAAGGCGACGAACACCCAGCTGGCCAAGGCGGCGACGCTCATCATGCTCGGCTCCTCGATCGCCGAACTGCGCGCGACGGGCATGCTGCGCCCCACCGGCGACGGCGCCGCCCGCTGGCGCGGCATGCCGATCGCCGTCAAGGAGGCCGTCATGCCGTTCAGCCGCTTTCTCACGAAGCAGGGCCGCAGCGTCGACACCCTGCTCGGACCCGAGATGCGCTCGACGGGCGAGGTCATGGGCATCGACCGCACCTTCGGCGTGGCCTTCGCCAAGGCCCAGGAGGCCGTCTACGGCTCGCTGCCCACGAGCGGCGCCGTGTTCGTCTCGGCGGCCAACCGCGACAAGCGCCACATCATTCTGCCGCTCAAGGAGCTCTTGGAGATGGGCTTCCGGGTCCTCGCCACCGAGGGCACCGCGAGTGTGCTCATGATGCACGACATCGACGTGACGCCGGTGCGCAAGTACACCCAGGGCCGCGGGCCCCACGGCGAACCCACCATCGTCGACCTCATCGAGGCCGACGAGGTCTCGCTCATCTTCAACACGCCGACCGGTGAGACCCGCGGAGGCAGGCCTCGAGGCGACGGCTATGAGATCCGCACGGCGGCGATCCTGCACGGCGTGCCCTCGATCACCACCGTCCAGGCGCTCGAGTCGGCCGTCCAGGCGATCCAGGCGGTGCGCGGCGGGGGCATCTCGGTGCGCCCGCTCCAGAAGTGGGGCGCCGACATGGACGAGCACTTCGCCCGACGCGGCTGAAGCAGGCACACGAGAACGAGGAGACCGGTCATGCCCAGTGCCGACGAATTGTACGTGCGGGCCATCCGCTGCGGCTACAGGGAGGTCGTCCGACCCGTGCTGTTCCGCATGCACGGCGGCGACCCGGAGAGGATCCACGGCCAGCTCATCTCGACGCTGGGCCACCTGCCCGAGCCGCTGCTCGGGCTCGTCGAGCGCCTCCTCGGCACCGACCGCGACCCGGTCGACGTGGCCGGCATCCACTTCCCGGGCCGGGTCGGCGTCGCCGCCGGCCTCGACAAGGACGCCGTGGCCGCCGCTGCGTGGGCCTCGCTCGGCTTCGGCTTCGCCGAGCTCGGCACCGTCACCCGCCACGCCCAGCCCGGCAACCCGCGCCCCCGCCTGTTCCGGCTCGTCCGTTCCGAGGCGATCATCAACCGGATGGGCTTCAACAACAACGGCGCCGAGGCGATGGCGGCCAAGCTCGACGCAGCCGGCGTCCGACGCGGCAACAACCGGCTGGGCGCGCCGATGGGCGTCTCCATCGGCAAGACGAAGAAGACCCCGCTCGCCGAGGCCGTGCCGGACTACCTGTTCAGCCTCGAGGCCCTCGCGCCGTACGCCGACTACATCGCCATCAACGTCTCGAGCCCCAACACGCCGGGGCTGCGCAGCCTCCAGAGCCAGCGCGAGATCGAGGAGCTGACCGGCGCGCTCGTCGGCCGCGCCCGCGAGCTCGACCCCGAGCATCCCGTCCCGGTCTTCGTCAAGCTCGCCCCCGACCTGTCCGCCGGCCAGCTCGACGACCTCCTCACGGCCTGCGAGGGCGCCGGCATCGCCGGCATCATCGCGACGAACACCACCATGGGGCGCGAGGGCCTCGCCCCGGCCGACCGACACCTGGCGGGCCAGGCGGGTGGCCTGTCTGGCCGGCCCCTCACGGCGATGGCCCTCGAGCGCGTGGGCTGGATCACCCACCGCACCGGGCTCCCGGTCATGGGCGTCGGCGGCATCATGACGCCCGCGGACGCCCAGGCCATGTTTGACGCCGGGGCCCGGCTCGTGCAGGTCTACACCGGCTTCATCTTCGAGGGCCCCGCCCTCGTCATGGGCATCAACAAGCTGTGCCGCCCGGAATGAGAGCGGGGACGACGATGACGGAGTCCTTCGGTGCGCGGCTCGCCGCCGCCACAGCCCAGCGCGGCCGGCTGTGCGTCGGCCTCGACCCCCACGAGCGGATCGTCCGCGACTGGGGTCTGGCCCACGACGCCGCGGGCATCGAGACGATGGCCCGCCGCGCCGTCGAGGCCCTCGGCGAGCAGGTCGCGGTCTTCAAGCCCCAGAGCGCCTTCTTCGAGGTCTTCGGCCCCGCCGGCCTCGCCGCGCTCCAGCGCGTCCTGGGCGACATCGCCCAGGCCGGCGCCCTGTCGATCCTCGACGTCAAGCGCGGCGACATCGGTTCGACGATGGACGCCTACGCCAGGGCCACCCTGGCCGACGGCGCCCCGCTGGCGGCCGACTCGATCACCGTGAGCCCCTACCTGGGCTTCGAGTCGCTGCGCCCGGCCGTCGACCTGGCCCACGGGACGGGCCGCGGCCTGTTCGTCCTGTGCCGCACGAGCAATCCCGAGGGCGGGGATGTCCAGCTCGCCGACGCCGGGGGCCGCAGCGTCGCCCAGCGGGTGCTCGACGCCGCCCGCGCCGAGAACGACCGGACCGGCCTCGACGACATCGGCCTCGTCATCGGCGCCACGCGCGAGAGCGCTGGCATCGACCTGGCGGGCTTCACGGGTTGGGTGCTGGCGCCTGGCATCGGCGCCCAGGGCGGCACCGTCGAGTCCCTCGCCGGCATCTTCGGCGACGCCGTCGACCGGGTGCTGCCGAGCGCCTCGCGCGGGGTGCTGCGGGCCGGACCCGACCCGGCCGCGCTGCGCGACGCGGCGTCCGCGCTCGTCCTGCGCTGAGCCGTCCCTGTCCGGGCCGGAACGCCGGTCAGGACGCCTTGACGAAGGTGGCCAGCGCGGCCAGCGACTCGTCAGGGATGCACTCGGGCAGCTCCTCGCGCGCGATGAGCTCCGACTCGTCGTCGGGCAGGCCGAGCATGCGCAGGACGCCCGCCGCGAGGGCATCGACGACGTCCTCGGTGCTCTCGCCGGGCTCGGACAGGAGCCAGGAGACCACCCCCAGGAGGGATCCGCCGATCGCCGCGTAGGCGACCTCCGCGCTCGGCAGGGAGAACCGCCCGGACCGGATGCCCCGGCCGATGAGGTGTACGGAGGTCTGGCGCAGGGCGCCGTCGAACAGCAGCGAGGCCGGCCCGGAGCGGGTCACGAGCGAGGCGAAGCCGGGGGCCACCTCGGCGACCCGCCCGATGACGCGGAAACCGATCGCCACGGCCCTGGCCGGGTCGTCGACGCCCTTGATGAGCCGTCCCAGGGTGAGGCTGAAGCCTTCCATCGCCTCGGCGAAGGCCACCGAGAACAGCTGCTCCTTCGTCTTGAAGTGGTTGTAGAACGAGCCGAAGCCCACGTCGGCGAGCTCGGTGATCGTCGAGATCGGGACATCGGTGCGCCCCTCGGCGATGAGCTGCTGCGCCGCCTGGACGAGGGCGGCGCGGGTCGCCGCCCGGCGTCTGCCGTGGCGGCCCTTGCCGACCGTGCCGGCGGCCTTCCCCGCTGCTTCGACGATGTTCATCGCACTCATTGTCGCGCACCCCGTCCCGAGCCGCTCACCCGAGCGTCGGATCCGTGGTCGCGGGGAGTGTCGTCGTGCGCGAACGGCCGGTCAGGACGACGAGCGCGACGACCGCAACCAGCCACCACACCAGGAGCGCCGCGATCATGCCGGCCAGGCCGGCGCTCGTGGGCACCGCCATGGCGCGCAGGAGACCCACCGAGGGATCGGTCGGCAGGAAGCCGGCGACCGACTGCATCCAGGCGGGCTGGGCTGACCAGACGCCGCCGACGACGGCCAGGATGAGCACGGCCAGTGCCACGACGGGCCCCCCGATGCGGTGGACGGAGCCGAGGGCCTGGTTGATGGCGAGGAAGACGAGCTCGATGACGAATGCCGCCGCGGCGACGGCGAAGAAGGCCCCGAGCCCCGGGTGCAGGGCGAGGGCCGCGACGGCGCCGACGATGAGGCCGCAGGCCGCGGAGAACAGCAGGGTCGGGCCGAGCGAGCGCAGCGCCAGCTGCCAGGTCGGCAGGTTCGACTCGAAGGCCGTCCTCGTGATCGCGGGGCTCACCGCGCTGAAGGCGATGGCCGCCACCCACAGGGCCACGACCCCGAACAGGGCGACCGCCGAGCGGGTGTAGGAGCCCAGACCGCTCGTCGTGGAGACGAGAGGGGTCGTGACGACGTCGGAGATCTGGTCGCGCTGGTCGGAGGTGTAGCTGGGCACCTGGTTCGAGGCGTCGCGCAGGCTGCTCGCGAGCGTGCCGGCGCCGTCCTTGAGCCCGGTGGTGCCGTCGTGGAGGCTCCGGGCGCCGTCGGCGAGAGAGTGCGAGCCGTCCCGGGCCGTGTTCATGCCGGTGACGAGCTGGTCGGCCCCGCTCTTGGCCGAGGAGATGGCGTCGACGAGGGACTGCGAGGATGAGGCCAGGGTGCTCGTGGCGCCGGAGAGGCCGTCCGCGCCGGTGGCGACCTGCTGGGCGCCGGACTGGAGGTTCGTCGCGCCGGAGGCGAGGTCGTTCGCGCCGGCGGCGGCCTGGGAGGCGCCGTCGGCGAGCGAGCCCGCCCCGTCCGCGAGCCGGCCGGCGCTGTCGGCCGCCTCGCCGATGCCGCCGGACAGCCCGGCGGCGCTCGTGTTGAGGGCCGAGGTGCCGGTGGCGACCTGGGAGGCCCCGGACTGCAGGGCGCCCATCTGCCCGCCCAGCTGGTCCAGCCCGTCGGCGACGCCCTGGCAGTACGCCGTGACGCCCTGGGCGCAGGCGTTCGCGGCCTGCTGGAGCTGGGTCACGGAGGTGGCGACGGTGTCGACCCCGGTGCTCACTCCGGCGGCGCCGTCGGCGAGCTGCTGGGTCTGGTCGGGCAGACCGGTGAGCTGCTGCTGGGCGCCCGACAGGGCGCCGGCCAGCTGGGAGGCGCCGCCCGACAGGGTGCTCGCCCCGGAGCTGAGGGTCTGGTTCGCGCCGGCGAGCCGGTTCGCCCCGTTCACGACGTCCGTCGTGCCGTCGGACACCTGGTGGGCGCCGGTGGCCAGCCGGGAGGCGCCGTCGGCGAGCTGCTGGGTCTGGTTCGGCAGGTCGGCGGTCCGGGTCTGCAGCTGGCCGAGGCCGTCGGCGAGGCCCTGCTGGCCGGTCGCCAGGGTGTCCATGCCGTCCGCCAGCGTGCCGGCGCCGTCGGCGAGTCGGGAGGCGCCGTCATCGGCGCTCGTCGTGCCGGCGGACAGTTCGTCGGCCCCGTCCGCCGCTGTCGACAGCCCGTCATGCAGAGTCCCCATGCTCGTGAGGACCGTGTCGACGTAGGTCTGGGTGATCTGCTGGCCGAGCGAGCGCTCGGCGGCGTCGGCCAGTGTCGTGCCGACCTGGGCGTCGAGCAGCGGGGAGTCGGCCGCCGTGGTGATCGTCACGGAGGCCTGGGTGACGGCGCCCGCGTCGTTCCCGGCCACCGAGGTGGCCTTCGCCGAGAAGTCCGAGGGGATCTCGACGGCGACCGAGTAGTCGCCGTCGGCAAGGCCCTGGGAGGCGTCGTCTGCGGTGGTGAGCACCCAATTGTAGTCGTCGCCGCTCGCGTTGACGAGCTCCTTGGCGAGCTGGCGGCCCATCGGGCGCACCTGGCCGTCGACGGTGACCGGGGTGTCGTCGTTCACGACGGCGGCGTTCACCTTGTCCAGTTGGGATCCGGGGTCGTGGAAGGCGAGCACGAGGACGCCCATGAGGAGGGCGGGCACGCACAGCAGCGCCACCCAGGTGCGCCAGGAGGCGCGTCCCCGCAGATTGCCGATCGTTCGTGCTCTCATCGTGAGGCCTCCTCGAGAAGGATGGTGGATCGGGCGGACCGCTCGTCCGCGCCGGCGGTGTCACCGGTGCGCTGCGGCGCCGGGCGGGCGTGCTGCGGCGGCGGCTCCATCGGGATCTCGACCGGGACCGCGCCGGCGGGCAGCACGTGAGCGACCGAACCGGGGTTCGCGCCGGTGAGCAGGACGCAGGCTCCGTCCGCGACGAGCCGGCCGATGAGCTCGCGGGCCCGGGCCGTGCGGTTCGCGCCGATGACGGCGTCCGCGTCGTCGACGGCCGCCAGCGCGACCCCGCGGTGCAGCCCCTCGGCGAGGACGCCGTTGACGTCCTTGCCGCCGGAGGCCAGCACGCTGCGGGACCGGACCGCGGCGTTGCGCTCGGGCAGCAGGAGCCCGGCCACCCGCGCGTCGCCGTCGAAGCCGGCGAGTCGGCCGGTGAGGCCGAGCATCAGCTCGGACTTGCCCGAGCCCTCCGGCCCGGTGAGGACGGCGATCCGGCCGGGGTGCAGGTCGAGGTCGATCGGACGGTTGAGCGCCGCGCCGTTGCGGTCTCGCACGACCATGGCGCGCGTGGCGACGGCCTCGCGGGGATCGGCGGGCCAGCCCTCGAGCGAGAGCTGACGGGCCAGGCCCGCGCCCTCGACGTCGAAGCGGGGCAGCGCCCTGGCCAGCCGCTCGGGCATCAACCAGGCCCGGTGTCCCAGCAGTGTGAGGACCGCCGGGACGAAGGTCATGCGCACGATGAAGGCGTCGACGAAGACGCCGACCGTCAGGGCCGTGGCGATCGGCTTGATGATGCCGGAGCTGCCCTCGGGGATGAACATCGCGAAGACGCTCAGCATGATGAGCGCGGCCGTGCTGACCACCGGGGCCGCCTTGCGGAAGCCGTTGTGGATGGCCTGCACCGGGTCGCCGCTGTGGACGTACTCCTCGGCGGTGCGCGAGACGAGGAAGACCTCGTAGTCCATGGCCAGCCCGAACAGGACACCCATGACGATGATCGGCAGGAAGCAGATCAACGAGCCGGTGAAGTCGGCGCCGAGCCGCGACGCCAGGTGACCGTCGACGAAGATGCTCGTCGTCACGCCGAAGGAGGCGAGGATCGACAGCAGGTAGCCGATGGTCGCCTTGATCGGCACGGCGATCGAGCCGAAGACCATGACGAGCAGGACGAGCGAGAGGCCGACGACGAAGACGCCGTAGGGCAGCAGGGCGCTCGTGAGCTTCGCCGAGACGTCGACCGCGACGGCCGTGATGCCGGTCACCGCGAAGTCGCGGAAGCCGTACCGGTCGGCCATGGCCGGGCCCCGGTCGCGCAGCGCCTGCACGAGGTCGGCGGTGGCGGCCGAGTCGGGGGAGCCGGACGGGATGACCTGGACGATGCCGTAGGTGCCCGACTCGTTGGGGGTGGACATGGCGATGTGCGCGACCCCGTCGATCGTCGCCAGGTCGTCGCCGAGCCTGTTCATGCCGTCGATCGGGTCGGTGCTGTCGAGCACGTTCACCACGACGATGAGCGGGCCGTTGTAGCCGGGGCCGAACTCGTCGCTGATCGTGTCGTAGGTGGTGCGCACGTCGGTGCCGGCCTCGGCGGCGCTCTCCATGGGCAACGACAGCCTCAGACCGGTGGCCGGCACGGCGAGGGCGGCGACGGCCGCGACGACGAGGACGATGGTGACGAGCGGGCGCGCGGTGACGAGGCGCACCCAGTGGCCGAAGAAGCCGTCCCGGCCGGAGCGGCTGCGGCGCGCCCGCGGGGTGATGCGGGTGCCGAAGAAGCCGAGCGTGGCGGGCAGCAGCGTGAGGGCCACGCACACCGCCGTCGCGACGCCGAACGCCGAGGCGACGCCCATGATCGTGAGGAAAGGGATGCGCGCCACGAACAGGCCCACGAGGGCGATGACGACCGTCATGCCGGCGAAGAGCACGGCGGTGCCGGCCGTCGCGATGGACCGGGCGACGGACTCCTCCGGGTCGAGACCCTGCGCGAGGTTGTCCCGGTAGCGGGAGATGATGAACAGCGAGTAGTCGATGCCGACGGCCAGGCCGATCATCACCGACAGCAGCACCGTCGTGCTCATGATGGTCATGACGCCGGTGGCCGCGTAGACGAGCGACTCGGTGACCCCCACGCCCACGAGCGCCATGACGATCGGGACGAAGGCGGCCAGGACGTTGTGCAGGAAGATGATGAGGAAGATCAGCGCGAGCACGACGCCGATCGCCTCGGTGACGGAGATCGTCGGGATGACGTTGTCGAAGGCCGAGCCGCCGACCTCGACCCGGGCGCCGTCGCCGATTCTCGACTGGAGCTGGGCCGCCGAGCCCCGCACGGCGTCGAGCGTCGCCCCGGTCAGGTCGTTCTTCTGCCCGTCGAACTGCACGGTGATGATCGCCGTCGTGTCGTCGTCGGAGACGGCGCCGTCGACCAGCGACGAGAACGGGGAGGCGACCGTCGAGACCTGGTCGAGCGCGTCGATCTCGTCCACGGCGGCGCCCACCGCGTCCTTCACCGGCTGGGCGCTCACCGAGGAGCCCTCGGGCATGGCGACGACGATCTTCGCCGAGGTGCCGGAGACCTGCGGGAAGACGTGGTTCAGCGTGTCGAGGGCGTTCTGCGAGGACGAGCCGGGGATGCGCACCGTGTCGTTCGTGCCCTTCGACAGCGTGTTCATGAGGACGATGCCGGTGACGAGGACGAGCAGCCAGGCCAGGACGACGAGAACGCGTCGGCGGTAGGCCGCGCGGCCGAGGCGGTACAGGTGGGAGGACATGGGATGCGGACCTTCAGGGCGGGGACGGAACCATCGGAACTGATGAAACCATCATTTATGGTAAGCCCCTCAGGATCAAATCGGGCCTCAGGGCACCCCGCGAGACGTCCTGAGTCGACCCGTCAGGGTTCCCTGGGGAACCCCCCTGAGGCTGTCTCAGGGGTCGAAGGGGTCCATTTCGTGAGGATTTGCCCAGAAATTGGCCACTAACAAGGCACGGAGGAAGAAAAACCGCCACTCAGGGGGTACCTTGTTCCCAAAGCCGGGTCCAAGGAGTCCCCGGCACGTTCGAATGGAGAGGATCCATGGCCATTCCGACTCTTTCGCCCGAACAGCTCCAGTCAGCTCGTTCGGCCGCCACGCAGGCCCGTCGCGCTCGCGCGGACTTCAAGAACAGACTGCGCAGGGGCGAGCTCACGCTGGGTCAGGCACTCGACCAGGCGGCGGGGGACGACGTGCTGGCCCACATCAAGGTCGTCGACCTCCTCAAGGCCCTCCCGCGCGTCGGCGAGAAGCGCGCCGCCGCCATCATGGAGCGGCTCGACATCGCCCCCAACCGTCGCGTGCGCGGTCTCGGCCGCCACCAGATCGCAGGGCTCAAGAAGGAGTTCCACTGACCCATGGGCGAGCAGCGATCGGTTGCCGGTGCCACCCCTCACGAGCCCGGCGGCCGCATCGGTGCCGCACGACCGGGGGTCTACGTCATCTCGGGACCCACGGCCGTGGGCAAGGGCACGGTCTGCGGCAGGCTGAAGGCGCTCCACCCGGAGATCTTCGTGTCCGTCTCGGCGACGACGAGGAACCCCCGTCCCGGCGAGACCGACGGCTCCGCCTACTGGTTCGTCACCGATGAGGAGTTCGACCGGCTGATCGCCGAGGACGGGCTCCTCGAGTGGGCCGTCGTGCACGGCACCCACCGGTACGGCACGCCGCGCCGCCCCGTCGAGGAGGCCGTCGCCGCCGGCCGCACCGTCATCCTCGAGATCGACCTCCAGGGGGCCCGCCAGGTGCGCGGCTCCTACCCGATGGCCACCCACATCTTCCTCGCCCCCCCGAGCTGGGACGAGCTGGTGCACCGCCTCGAGGACCGCGGCACCGAGACGCCCGAGCAGCAGCAGCGTCGACTTCGCACCGCCGCCCGCGAGCTCGAGGCCCGGTCCGAGTTCGACGAGGTCGTCGTCAACGGCGAGCTCGATGAGACCGTCGACAGGCTGGTACAGTTGATGCGATTGTGAGCCCCGCGCTCACGACGCAGTTGTTCCCGCGGCTCGCACCCGGTGTCGGGCCGTCACACCAGACGGGCGCCGGCGCGCCCGTCGCGACAACGATTCCCCACGGGGATTCAGACGAGGGTTGCAATCTTGACCAGCATGACTCCTGAGGGCTCGACCACGCCGTCCGTCGACGAGTTGCTCGAGCACGTCGACTCGAAGTACCGTCTTGTGCTCGTCGCCGCCAAGCGCGCACGTCAGATCAATGCCTACTACTCCCAGCTCGGCGAGGGCCTGCTCGAGAACGTCGGTCCGCTCGTCGACACCGCGCCGCAGGAGAAGCCGCTGTCCATCGCCATGCGGGAGATCAACGCGGGCGTCCTGGAGTACAAGCAGATCGACCCCGCTGCCGAGGCGGTCGCCCGGGCCGAGGCGGCCAAGGACCCCGACTTCGACTTCGGGGACCCGCTGGCCGACCTCGATGCCTTGGCCGACCCCGTCCCCGCCCCGACCGAGCCGGGCACGGACCCGGCCTGAACCGGCCCGTCGATCGTGCCCGCCGCGGCGCGCACGACGCGGAGCACCACCAGTGTCCCCGGGCCGTCGACGGGGCGTCATGCCCGGCTCTTCGCCGGGCGGAAAGCAGGCAGCAGCCAATGAGCAGGTCGTTCACCTCCGAGTCGGTCACCGAGGGCCACCCCGACAAGGTGGCCGATGCCGTCGCCGACGCCGTCGTCGACGGCATGCTCGCCCAGGACCCCGCCTCGCACACCGCGATCGAGGTCCTCGTGAGCAACGGCGTCGCCGTCGTCGCGGGGGAGGCCACCACCGAGTCCTACGTCGACATCGCCGACATCGCCCGCGCCCGCATGCTCGAGATCGGCTACGACTCGTTCGACAAGGGTCTGGACGGCGCCACGTGCGGCGTCATGGTGTCCCTCAACAGCCAGTCGCCCGACATCGCCGGCGGTGTGGTGAGCTCCTGGGAAGTGCGCTCCGGCTCGGCCGTCGACGAGGCCGACCGGCAGGGCGCCGGCGACCAAGGCCTCATGTTCGGCTACGCCTGCACCGAGACCCCCGAGCTCATGCCGCTGCCGATCCACTTGGCCCACCGCCTGTCCGAGCGCCTGTCGACGGTCCGCCGCGACGGCGTCCTTGACTTCCTCGGCCCCGACGGCAAGACCCAGGTCACCATCGACTACGACGGGATCGTCCCGATCGCCGTGACGAACGTCGTCGTCTCCACCCAGCACGCCGAGGGCGTCGACCTCGACTCCGTGCTCGCACCGGCGATCCGCCGCGAGGTCATCGACCCGGTGCTCGCCGGCTATGCGGTCGCCTCGGACGACGTGCAGGTCCTCGTCAACCCGTCCGGACGCTTCGTCATCGGAGGCCCCCAGGGCGATGCCGGTGTCACCGGCCGCAAGATCATCGTCGACACCTACGGCGGCATGGCCCGCCACGGCGGCGGCGCCTTCAGCGGCAAGGATCCCTCCAAGGTCGACCGCTCCGCCTCCTACGCCGCGCGCTGGGTCGCCAAGAACGTCGTCGCGGCCGGCCTCGCCGAACGCTGCGAGGTGCAGGTGAGCTACGCCATAGGCCGCGCCCATCCGACGAGCCTGCACGTCGCCACCTTCGGCACCGGCGCCGTCCCGGACGAGCAGCTCGTCGCGGCGGTGCGGCGGGTCTTCGACCTGCGTCCGCGCTCGATCATCGCCGCCCTCGACCTCCTGCGCCCGGTCTACTCGCTGTTCACCAACAACGGCCACTTCGGCCGTGAGCTGCCCGAGGCCACGTGGGAGCGCACCGACCGCGCCGACGCCCTCACCGCCGCCGTCCGGGGCTGACCGGGCCGCGCTTCGCGCGGGGCTCACCGGCCGGCGGCGTCCGTGTCGGCGCCCCCGCCTAGGATCGTCACCATGACGACCACCGACGCGCCGGCCCCGACACGGCGCATCGCACGCGTCGCTCTCGACGTCCACCTGCCCCACCTCGACCGCTTCTTCGACTACGCGGTGCCCGAGGCGATGGCCGACGCGGCCGTCGTCGGGGCCCGCGTCCGGGCACGCTTCGCAGGACGCACGGTCGACGGCTTCATCGTCGAGCTGCCCGACGACTCCGCGGTCGAGCGGCTGTCGCCGCTGTCGCGGGTGGTCTCGTCCGAGCCGGTGCTCGACGCCCACCAGATCGCGCTCATCAGGGCGGTCGCCGATCACTGCGCCGGCGCCTTCGCCGACGTCATGCGGCTCGCCGTGCCGCCACGGCACGCCGCCACCGAGGCCGCCGAGCAACACCCGTGGCCCGCGCCGGAACCATCGTACGTGCCCTCCGGGGCCCTCGAGGACGCGCCCGGAGGGCCCCGCTTCCTCGAGGCGCTGCGCCGGGGCGGTCGGTTGCGGGCGCACTGGCAGGTGCCACCGCGCTTCTTCACCGACCGGGACGGGGCCGACGACTGGCGCCGCGGCTTCGTCCAGGCCTGCGTGGCGGCCCTCGACGCCCACCGCGGCGTCCTCGTCCTCGTGCCCGACGTGCACGACGTGCGACGCATGCGCGACGCCCTCACCGCCTGCCTCGGCGACGGCTGCGTCGCCGAGCTCCACTCCGAGTTGGGGCCGGCCGCCCGCTACCGCACCTACTTGGCAGCAAGCAGGGGGCGGGCACGCGTCATGGTGGGCACCCGGGGGGCCTGCTACGCGCCCCTGCACGACCTCGGGCTCATCTGCCTGTGGGACGACGGGGACGACCTGTTCGCCGAGCCCCGGGCCCCCTACCCGCACGCCCGCGACGTCGCCGCCCTGCGCGCCGCGGCCGAGCCGTGCGCCCTGCTCTACGCGTCCTACGCGCGCTCCTGCGAGATCGAGCGCTGGGTCGAGTCCGGCTGGCTGGTCCCTCTGGCCTCGCCCGCCGCGACGACGCGCCGCGTCTGCGCCGTGGTGCGCGTGGCGGCGGACTCGGACGAGGAGCTGCGCCGCGACCCGATGGCCTCCGCCGTGCGGATCCCGCGGCGCGCCTTCGAGACGATCCGCGCCGGTCTTGCCTCGGGCCCGGTGCTCGTCCAGGTGCCCCGCTCCGGCTACCTCGCGGCCCTCGCCTGCGCTGACTGCCGCGCTCCCGTCCGGTGCCGCGGCTGCAACGGGCCGGTTCGGGCCGACCGTCTGCCCGATGGCGGCCGCAGGCTCTCGTGCCGGTGGTGCGGACGCACGATGACCTCTTGGCAGTGCCCGCGGTGCGGATCCGCCCGGCTGCGGGCCCCGCTCGTGGGCTCGCGGCGCACGGCCGAGGAACTCGGCAGGGCCTTCCCCGGGGTCGTCCTCGTCGACAGCTCCGGTCAGACCGTGCGCGAGAGCGTCGGCGAGACGCCGGCGCTCGTCGTGGCGACCCCGGGCGCCGAGCCGGTCGCACGGGCCGGCTACGCGGCCGCCGTCCTGCTGGACGGCTCCCTCATGCTCGGCAGGGCCGACCTGCGCGCAGCCGAGGAGGCGCTGCGGCGCTGGCTCTCCGCCGTCGCGCTCGTCCGCCCCGCGGCAGAGGGCGGCTCCGTCTGCCTCGTCGGCCCCCCGCAGGACGCTCCGGTGCAGGCCCTCGTCCGGCTCGACCCGGCGGGTTTCGCCGCCCGCGAGCTGGCCCAGCGCGCCGAGGCGGGCCTCCCGCCGGCCACGGCCATGTGCGCCGTCGAGGGGCCCGAGCGCGTCATCACCGACTTCGCCCGGCTCGCCGCCTGGCCCGAGTGCGCCGAGGTGCTCGGCCGGGTCGAGCTCCCGCCGTCCGAGCCGGGGGCCGAGCCACTGTGGCGGTTGCTCGTCCGGGCGCCGCGGCGGGCCGGGGGCGAGCTGGCGGCCGCCGCCAAGAAGGCCCTCGCGGTGCGCAGCGCGCACAAGGAGCCGGGGGCCGTAAGGGTGCGCATCGACCCGGTCGACCTGTCCTGACGGCGGGTCCGCCCGGAGCGGCGGTCGGACCGCCCGCCCGGAGCGGAGCCTGGGTAGGCTGTGGCACCGAGCGGGGGAGCGAGAAGGAGGGGCCCATGCGCATCGTCTTCGCCGGCACGCCTGGGATGGCGGTCCCCGGTCTGCGGGCACTGACAGGGGCCGGGTACGACGTCGTGGCCGTCGTCACCAGGCCCGACGCGCCGAGCGGGCGGGGGAGGCGACTCAGGGCCTCGCCCGTCGCCGATGCCGCGCAGGAGCTGGGCATCGAGGTGCTCAAGCCGTCGCGCCCGCGCGACGAGGACTTCGTCGCGCGCCTCACGGCGCTCGCCCCCGATGTCTGCGCCGTCGTCGCCTACGGCGCCCTCATCCCCGAGCACGTCTTGGCCGTCCCGGCCCACGGCTGGGTGAACCTGCACTTCTCCCTCCTTCCCGCTTGGCGAGGCGCCGCCCCCGTGCAGCGGGCACTCATGAACGGCGACACCGTCACCGGCGTCACCACCTTCAGACTCGTCCCGGCCCTCGACGCAGGCCCCATCCACCGCCAGCTGCGCGTGCCCGTCGGCACCGACGAGACGGCCGGCGAGTTGCTCGACCGACTGGCCGTCCTCGGCGCGGACGTGCTCGTCGGCACCATGGCCGACATCGAGGCCGGACTCGCCCCCGTCGAGCAGGACGACGAGGCCGCTACGACGGCCCCGCGGATCGAGGTCGCCGAGGCCCGGCTCGACTGGACCGTGCCCGCCGCCCGGCTCGCGCGCACCGTCCGCGGCACCAGTCCCCATCCCGGCGCTTGGACGCTGCTCGAGGGACGGCGCTTCAAGGTGCTGGCCGCCCGCGTCGACGACCCGGCCTCAGCGGGCCCCCACCCCGGCGCGCTCGCCCCCGGATGCATCGAGGCCGACGCCAGGCACCTGTGGGCCGGCACCGGAGACGGGGCGCTCGAGCTCGTCCGCGTCCAGGACTTCGGCAGGAGGGCCATGAGCGGGGCCGACTGGGCGCGTGGCGCCAAACCAGCCCTCGGCGCCCGCTTCGACAACGGCGGGCGGGAACCGGCATGAACGACCACGGCCGCCCCCGCAGCGGACGCGGGCGGTTCCCGCACAACCCGTCCCGGCACGAAGCCGGACGCGCGCGGGCCCGCCGTCCCCTCGACCGGCCCAGGCGCACCGCGCTCGAGGCACTGCGCGACATCGACCGCGGCGACGCCTACGCCAACCTCGCCTGCAGCCGCGTCCTGGACGAGCAGCGGATCACCGGCCGCGACGCGGCCTTCGTCACCGAACTCGTCTTCGGCACCTGCCGCATGGCCGGCAGCTACGACGCCATCATCGAGAAGGCCTCCGGACGCGACCTCGACGAGCTCGAGCCCGATCTCGTCGACGTGCTGAGGCTCGGCGCCCACCAGGGCCTGACCATGCGCGTGCCCGACCGTGCGGCCGTCGACACGAGCGTCGACCTCGCCGCCCACGTCGTGGGGGAGCGCGCCTGCGGCATCACCAACGCCGTCATGCGCCGGATCGTCGCTCGTCCGTTCGAGCAGTGGTGTGCGCTCATCGCCGGCGCCGATCCGGCCCGCGAGCGCGAACTGCGCACCGGCCACCCGCGGTGGATCATCGACGCCTACGCCGAACTGCTCGACCCAGACGAACTCGAGCCGGCCCTGGCGGCCGACAACGCGGCCGCCGAGCCCACGCTCGTCGTACGCCCCGGCCTGTGCGAGCGCGACGAGCTCGCCGAGGCCGGAGCCGTTCCCACCCGCTGGTCGCCGTGGGGCGCCCGGCGCGCCGGCGATCCGTCCGAGGTCGAGGCGGTGCGCACCGGCCGCGCCGGCGTGCAGGACGAGGGAAGCCAGCTCGTCTGCCTGGCACTGAGCCGCGCCCCGGGCCTGCGCGGACCGCGCTGGCTCGACCTGTGCGCCGGCCCCGGCGGCAAGAGCGCCCTCCTGCGTGGTCTCGCCGACCGCCACGGCGCCTTCCTCGTCGCGAACGAGGCCCAGCCGCACCGGGCCCGCCTCGTGAGGCTCGCCCTGCGCCGCTACGATCGGCGCGGTCACCAAGTGATCGTCGCCGACGGCGGCGAACCGGCCTGGGACGAGGCCGCCTTCCAGACCGTGCTCGCCGACGTGCCGTGCTCGGGCCTGGGCGCCCTTCGGCGACGCCCGGAGTCGCGGTGGCGCCGCGACCCGGCCGACCTCGACGAGCTCGTTCCGCTGCAGAAGGACCTGCTCGACGTCGCCCTCGGCTCAGTGCCCTCCGGCGGGCTGGTGGCCTACGCCACCTGCTCGCCGCATCGTGCCGAGACCGCCGACGTCGTGGCCGGCGTGCGTGACCGGGTCGAGCTGCTCGATGCCCCGGCCCTCATCCCAGAAATACCCGGGGCTGCCGCGGCCACCGATCCCCGCTTCGTCCAGCTGTGGCCCCACAGGCACGGCACCGATGCCATGTTCCTGGCGCTCATGCGCAAGCGATGAGCGATGTCAGGGCCCGGATGGCCCAACCGTGTGAACGGTATCGTCGCAGCCGGGGGAGATCATGTCGGGACGCCAACTGCTGATCGGAGTGATGAACAGGTTCGCAGGGCCGTGACAACTGATGCGGATATGCGGACGGATCTCTGTGCAATCCATGTGCCGAAGCGATCGAAGAAGCAGAAGCAGGGGACGAACCCGCCACTCCATTGAAAAATCAGGGGGATTCCATGGATGCATCAATGGCCGTCATGGAACAGGATCGTTTCTGGTTTCGCGGAGTGGGAGGTGCTCGAAGTCGTAGTCGAATGTTCGGCCGGCGATGTATGAGGCGAACGCGCCGAAGGTTTCTTCGGGTGTCTCGTGCTGGATGGTCGCGATGTTGTTCTTGGCCGCGTTCCGGACGTGCTCGGCCGGGTTGTGGTCGGGCGCGTACGGCGGCAGGAAGATCGTGGTGATGCGCTCCAGCAGCTGATCCGGCTGGTGGAGGCCGGTCAGGGCTCTGGCGTGGTGGGATCGGGCGTTGTCCAGGACGACCGCGATCTTCTCTGTCTCGGTTTCGCGTTGGAGTCGTTCCAGCGCGAGGATCGTCTGCTCGGTGTTCTGGTTGCCCTCGATCGGGTACAGTTTGACTTTTTTGCTGGTCGGGGAGAGGGCGCCGAAGAAGGACTGGGACGTCTTCTGCCGGTCCACGGACGGTCTGGTGCGCTGCCCTTTCGGGGGCTGCATGCGGCGGGTCCAGGCCTCGTGCTCCAAGCGGACCTCGCCGACCGCGTACACCTCCCAGCCCTGATCCAACAGGGCTTTGACTTGGGTCTTCACCTCGGCCATGCGTTTGGTGATGGCTTTCTCGTTGCGGTGCTCGTCGAACGGGTCGGGCAGTTTGAAGCTCAGCCCGCACAGGCGCAGGAGCAGCTGGTACGAGGAGTCCGACTGGTACTCGACATCGAACAGGATCTTCACGACGTCACGTATCGCTGGGACGTCCCAGAACTCGGCGCGGACACCCGCCTGGGAGGGCGGCCGGGCCAAGACGGCCTTGGGTTCTTCCTTCTGGGCACGGGTGAGTTTCGCCGCGTTCTGGTTCCCGGCATGGCCGGTCAGCACCGAGCACATCCTGGTGGCCTGCCACTCGGCCAGCCATTCCTGCACGGTCCGCTCCGTGCGCTCAACCATTTCAGCGATGATATCCACATCAACGCCACGGGAGGCGTACAGAATCGCTTCTGCTTTCATCCGAACCAGCACACGATTGTCGGAACGCTTCTTCCACCTGATCAGGACGGCTGTTTCTTCCGGGGTGACCCCGACCTGCATGTCCCGATCATATCCGGAACAGCACAGGAAATCCACGAAAAATACGGTTTCGTTTCATGTCAGCCATACGAAGCAATGAGGTTTATTCATGGGGTGTAGGTGAATATGATCCCGAGTATTGCTGTGATGGTGTCGGTGGAGCGTCTGCAACGGGGTTTGAGGCTGTGCCAGGTTTTGAGGTGGGCGATGACCTGTTCGATCTGCCATCTGATCTTGTTGATGGCCCGGTTGTAGTTCTTGCCGGTTTCTGGTTGGGGTGGTCCGGCTGGTTTCTTGACGGGGGGGTGGTCATGTCCCAGTCCGACGTATCCCTTGTCTGCGGTGTGCCGGGTGTGAGAGGACATCTGGTCGGATCATTGCTCTGAGGGTCATCGCTGCTGTCGAGGAGGCCGGATTCGGTGAGGGCCCGCGCGTCGTGGGTGCGGCCGGGCACCGGGTCGGGGGCCAGGCGGGGTGTCCGGTCGGGGAGCAGGCCACCTGGAGGTTGACTCCGGTGGTGTGGTGTTCGCCGGAGTGGAGTTCGGGCTTGTCATGCCAGGCCCAGCAAGGTATGGGGGTGCCGTCGATGATCAACCGGGTGCCCGGCTCGAGGTCGTCTGCGGTGGAGGCGTTCTCGGCCGGGGCAGCGGCGATCGGGGGCGTCTGGGCGGACAGGACTCCGGAGACGGTGGGTTGGGAGATTGCGAACGGTTCGGCGAGGGACTCCTGTCCGAGGTTGTGGCGCAGGCTGGCCAGAACGAGTCGGATGCTCCGGTGGGGGCCGAGCCTGCGTGATCCGGCCGCCGGCGGGTCACCGCCGGTTGCCGCGTGGATCTTCTGGCACAGGTCTTGTATCCGGGCGTGAGTCAGTCGTGTGATGGCATGCGGTTCGCGGTCTGCTCCTTGATTGTTTTTGGTCACGCATTAATCATCTCGGGACAGGCCGCCCTTCGTCTTCTGCGACACGCCTCAGCGAAGTCACCGACAACAGCTCAGATCAACCCTATGAAATACGCCTCAATGTCGATGCGGTGCGAGACGCAATCGAGGTCGATGACTCTTCGATCCCTCTCCGAGGGTGCGGTTTCTGGGGCCTGGCCCCGTGCGGTTTGCTCGTGGGGGGTCGACCGAGTCGTGGTTCGAGTGCTGCTGTGGGGGCGTCTGGGGGGCGCACTGGTGGGGCGGGGCGTCTGGCAGCGGGTCCTGAGGGCGTGGGAGGCTGATGACAGTGAGCTTCGGCGAGGGAGATCGGCCGGGGTCCGCAGAAGAGTGGGTGGCCCGGTGCGCGGCGGTGTTCCGCGGACACCACCGTCCTGCCAGAGCCTGTCAATGTTTTTGTGTAAGCGGGGTTGGTTAGAGGTAGGGGTTGATGCG
>ERZ773075.58-NODE-58-length-99173-cov-78.138_pt1 | contig 99173 bp, 91 predicted proteins | sample MGYA00580614_ERZ773075 | MGnify/ENA primary metagenome ERZ773075 (study PRJEB29015, sample SAMEA2738021) | human oral metagenome | biome: human oral; feature: human-associated habitat; material: dental | place: China | collected 2043 ...
CTCGGCGAGCGCGGTGCTGAACAGCGAGTAGCGCTCGTAGACCAGGTCGGCGCCGTCGGCGATGATGCGCGCCGCGATCCGCGAGGAGACCTCCTGCTGGGCGCGTTCCCTGGCCGCGGGGTCGTCGGCTTCGATGCGGGTCTCGATCACCTTCAGGCCGGCCAGGTCGTCGGGGATGTCGCGCCCGGCACGGGTGGTGTGGACGGTGACGTCGTGTCCGCGACGGATCAACTCCCGCACCACCTCCTGGATGTGCACGGAGGCACCCTTCGTGCCGAAGACGGGGATTCCGGGATCGACGGTGACATAGGCGATACGCATCAGTGTCCTCCCTCCCACGCGGAGAGCGTGGCCGCCTGGCGGCGGCTGTTGAACTGTTCCTCGATGAGGGCCCGGGCATTGCGGGCGAGGGTGACCACGGGCACCTGTCCGGCGGCCAGCTCGGCCAGGGAATGGGTCAGGGCGGCGACATCTCCGGGTTCGATGAGGATGCCGGTGAGGTCGTTGCGCACCACCTCGGGCAGGCCGCTGACGGAGGTCGCGACCACCGGGGTGCCGAGGGCCATGGCCTCCAGCACCACCGTCGGCAGGCCGTCGATGTTGCCGTCGTCGGCGGGAATGCAGGGGGCAGCGAAGACGTGGGAGCCGCGAATCAGTTCCGAGACCTCGTTCTGGGTGAGCGGACCCACCAGGCGGACGCGATCCCCCAGGTCGAGGCGTTCGATCTGAGCGGCGAGCTCATCGCGCAGCTCACCGTCACCCGCGATGTCCAGTTCGACGGGGACATCGAGGGCCGCGACGGCGTCGATGAGGTCGGCGAAACCTTTCTTCGGGACGAGCCGCCCGACGGTGGCGATCCGCAGCGGAAGGCTCGGTTGGATCGGGTCGCGGTAGGGGAAACGTTCCAGCTCGAGGGCGTTGTACTGCAGGGAGATCCTCGCCCCGGTGCCGTCGAGAACCTCGTTCAGGTAGCGCTCGTTGAAACGGCTGATCGCGATCACCCGGTCGGCGTCGCCGCAGATCCGCCGCAGCCAGTCGCGGTCCACGGACTCGTGGTAGATGTCCTTGGCGTGCGTGGTGATGGTGTAGGGCACCCCCGTCAACCGGGACGCGAGCCACGCCATCCGGCCCGCCAGGGAAGCGAAGTGGGCGTGGAGGTGGTCGATGCCGTCGTCAATCACGGACGCCGCCAGGGAGATTCCCTGCGCCACCTCGTCGGCGGGCAGGTCGGCGATGTCGGGCGCGAGCTCGGCGAATCGGCGTCGCAGGTCCTCGTGCCGCAGGGAGTTGCTGAGCTGGGCCCAGAAGTCGCTGGCCTTCGCGGGGCGCGGCACCCACGAGACCTGGGCGCGCACCCGCGCGATCTCCGGGTGGAAGCGGGCATCGGTGGTGGGACGCAGCGCGTAGATGCGCAGGTCGTCGCCATGGGCCTCGCGGGCCAGGATCTCGGTGACGATGAAGGTCTCAGAGAAGCGCGGGTACACCTTGAGGACGTATCCGATGCGGGTCATGCCACAACCTCCTGGTCGGCGAGATTGGCGTCGCCCAGCAGGTCGGCGGCGAAATCGGCGGTGGCCGCCAGGCCGTCGCGGGCGATGTGGGAGCGGTCGACGTGGCGCGTCACGGCGTCGGCCACCCAGCCACCGAGGGTCTCGGCGGTGACCTGCGGGGTGCGCATCACGTCGAGGGCGCGGGCGTCGCAGAGGGCCTCAGCGCGGATCAGCTGCTCCAGTCGCGGGGTTTCGCGGGGCACGATCAGCGCGGGGGTGTCGGTGGCGAGGATCTCGCAGACGGTGTTGTACCCGCCCATGGAGATCACGGCGGCAGCCTCGGCGATCTGGCTGCCCAGGCCCGGCCAGGAGCGGTGCACCTGCGTGCCGGGGGCGGCCTGCGAGGCGATGGCCTCGAAACTGGCGTCGTCGAGCTGCGGCCCGGTGACAACGATGTTCTCGTACCCGTCCGGGACGCGCATCGCGACGGCGGCGCGCAGCAGTTCGTGACCGTCGGAACCGCCGCCCGCGGTGGTGAGCACGAAGGGTTTAGGTTCGATCGGTTCGCCGTGGTCGCTGACGCGACGGTCGTGGGCGAGGTAGCCGGTGAAGCGGATGCGGTCGGCCAGAGCGGGCGGGGCCTCTCCGGTGGCGATGGGGTCGTGGACGGCGGGGTCGCCGTAGACCCACACCTCGTCGACGAGGTCGCGCAGCCGGTCGGGGTCGCCGAGGCGTTCCCATTCCGCGGCGGCGACGCGGGGGTCGTCGAGGACCTCGCGCAGCCCGAGGACCACCCGCACGGTTGGGTGTTGCTCTCGCAGCCACATGAGGGGTTCCCGCAGCTCGGACCAGACGCCGTAGATGTGGCGGTCGATGATGACCAGGTCGGGCTTGAAACCGAGCAGGGCGGCCTGCAGCAGCCGCGAACGGAGCTTGATCAGGTCGCCGGTGGCGCCGGACAGGTTGCGCGGCTGGTAGCCGTCACGACCCTTGGAGACGCCCGGGATGGTGACCCAGTCGAAGCCCTCGGGCAGGGGGAAGCGTGATGCGGGTGCCAGCCCGGTGACCAGGAGCCCCGCGACGTCGGCGTCGACGGCTCCCGGCAGACGCCGGGCCAAGTTGTGAGCGATGGCCAGGTTGCGCCGCACGTGCCCCAGGCCTTGGGAGTCGTGGCTGTACAGCAGCACCCGGTAGGTTTCCGCCATGATCGTTGCCTTTCTCTCCAGCCCCGTTGTCCGGGACTGGAGAAAGCATTGCAACCAAAATGAAGCAAGGGATGAGGCCGACGTGAGAGCTTTCTCATCTTGTTGAATTAGCTCTCATCAGCGCCTCTCGCCCGCTGCTCCCCGCACCTCACCCCTCCCCCTATTTTGCTGGCCTTACCCCCTGTTTGCTGGCCCTAATGCCGGTTTGCTGGCCTTGTTCATGTTCGCTGGCCTCACAGCGCAGGCAAACGTGAACAAGGCCAGCAAAACAGGAACAAGGCCAGCAAACCGGGGGGAGAGGGTGAGAGATGGGCGACAATGAGGAAATGCTGAGCGTCCTGTCCCCCGCAAAGTCACTCGACTTCGACTCACCGATCACCGCCATCGGGCACACCGAACCACGGTTGATCGACGAGACCGAGGGGCTGATCGAGATCATGCGCACCACATCACCTAGCGACATCGCGAAACTGATGCGCATCTCCGAGGACCTGGCCCATCTCAACGCGACGCGCTACCGCGAGTTCACCACCCCGCACACCCCCGACAACTCGCGCCCGGCGGTGCTGGCCTTCAACGGCGACGTCTACCAGGGACTGCGCGCCCGCGACCTCGATGCCCGCGACCTCACCGAGGCGCAGAAGAGCCTGCGGATCCTGTCCGGGCTCTACGGGCTGCTGCGTCCCCTCGACCTGATCCAGCCGCACCGCCTGGAGATGGGCACCCGCCTGGCCACCGACCGCGGCCGCAACCTCCGCGACTGGTGGGGCGGGCGCATCACCGACCTGCTGCGTGAGGACCTGGCCGCCTCCCCGGGGGAGAAAGTGCTGGTCAACCTGGCGTCGCAGGAGTACTTCGCTGCCGTCGACGCCGACCGCCTCGATGCGCGGATCGTCACGCCGCGTTTCGAGGACCGCGACCGGAACGGCACCGCCCGCGTGGTCAGTTTCCATGCCAAACGCGCCCGAGGCGCCATGGCCGGCTGGCTGGTCCGCAACCGGATCCGCTCCGCTGCCGGGCTCCCCGACTTCACCGAGAACGGCTACGCCTACGACGACCAGCGCTCGACACCCGATGCCCCCATCTTCGTCCGCTGACCGGATCGCGGAGCTCCAGCCTCGGCGTCACGGCCCCAGCAATGCCAGGGGAACCACCGCCACCCCGTCTTCCCGACGGTAGGCCGTCGGGCCGGTGTTCACGACAACGAGATCCTTGACCTTGTCACCGAGCTGGTCGCGGAGCCAGAGGAGGTGTTTGACGTCTCGATCTGTGACCGACGCCGACAGTTTCACCTCGATCCCCACCAGCGCACCACCACGTCCTTCGACCAGCAGGTCGATCTCGCGTTCTCCCCGGTGTGTCCGCAGGTGCCAAACGCGTGCCTCCAGACCTTGGGCCAGCACCCGCACCGTCAGCGTCACCAGAGACTCAAACAGGACTCCGAGGAGGATCCCGTGCCCGGAGATCACCCGACCCTGTCCGTCGAGGAGCAGGTCCACGTCCACGTCGAGGGCTCGTGCCGCGAGCGCCGGATCCGCCAGGTGGTGTTTGGGTCCGGCGGACAGGCGACGCAGAACGGAACCGGGTGCCCGCCAGGCAGGCACCGGATCGAGCAACCACAGCGCATCCAGCCAGTCGCGGTACCGGATGGCGGTGGTGCGGGCCATGGCGTCGACGTCCCCTGGGGTGGCTGCGTCCCGGATGACCTCGAAGGCCGCGGTGGTCGAGGTTGCGGCTGCGTATGCCCGCAGCCAGTTCCCCAGCGATTCACCTCGGGGAGCCATGCCCTCGCCGTCACCGTCCAGGACCCGGCGTGTGATGCGGGTCAGATACCCGTCGAGCTGGAGACGCCGGGCCCGTTCCCCCAGGCCACGGATTCCCGGCAAGCCTGAGCGGGTGATCTCCTCCGCGTAGTCGGCCAGCCCCAGCCCGGACTCCCCCGCTATCCGGGCACCTCCCCCGAGAAGTTCTCCTAGGCCAACCGTGGGATTTTCCAGGTTTCGTTCCGGGAAGGACATGGGGCGCATGCGCAGCGACACGATGCGTCCCGCCCCACTGTGTCCGGGAGCCTTTGCCAGCGGGGTGCTGCTGCCGGTCAGCAGGAAAGAACCAGCAGGGGCACCGTCATCGACGGCTCTCCGCACGACATCCCAGGAGCTCGGAGCGAGCTGCCATTCGTCGACGAGCACGGGCGGGGCGATTCTCGTGATGCGCTCGGGATCCGCCACGAAAACCTCCCTGTCCCGGTCGCGGTCCAGGGCCACGACGCTGCCGGCACGTCGTCGACAGGTCTCGGTCTTGCCCACCCCCTTCGGGCCATCCAAAGCGATGGCGGGCAGCTCAGGCAGAAGCTCATCCAGCTCCTTGTCAATCGCCCTTTCCGAGTATTCCACCGCTCAAATGCTACAGATTCGCAGGTTGAAATGCTACAGATTCGCAGGTCGAAACGCTACAGATTCGCAGGTCAAGCGCCGAAAGAGGCGGTCTCGATCGGGGGCGTCACGGCCCGGCGCGGTGATGGGACAGGCCGGGTGAGTCAGCACGCAAACGTCAGCGAACGTGCTGGTTCAACGGGGTTCCGGGAAGAACCTCGTCCCCACGACCCCAATTTTTCGGGTTTCCCCACGCCGCCTGGGAATCGGGTCTAGCGTGTGTGGGCAACGGCCAGACAATGAGGAGTCCCCGATGGAGTTGACCGGTTGCTGCTTCGCCCTCGACGTGCCCCCTACTTGGAGGATGGAAACGAACGACGGGGTGGTCATCGCCACCTCGGATGAATCGTTCGCGGGTTTCACCCCGAACGTCGTGCTGCGGGAGTCACGGTTGAGGCGCCCGGAACCCACCTCCCTGGCAGCCGCGTCGCAGGCCAATCTCGCGGTGCTGTCGACCCAGATCCCTGGTTCGTTCTTCTTCCACGTGGAGGCGCTCCCCGACGCCAATGCCGCGCCGGGGCCGGCGGAACGCCGTCGGCTGTGGGCGTTCTCGACGCTGAAGATCCCGGAGGCGCACGGGAACGCTCTGTGCCTGGTGATGATCCAGGACCTCCTCGTGGTGGGCGACGTGATCGCCGAGGTGACCGCGACCGTGCCGCTGATGGCCTGGCACCGCGGCAGCGTGTACGAATCCATCCTGGACAGCCTCCGTCCCCTGCCACCCAGGGCTCGCCGGGTCCCCCACACCGACTCGGACGTCTTCACGGTCGATCTTGACGACTGGGCCAGCAACCGCGACGGCGTTCCCCGGGAGAAATTGGACGTCCAGCCGGATCCCGTTCCGGCGCTGGCCGGGGAGATCGCCACACTCTCGGAGGGCGCGTTCGCCGCCCTCGACGACCTGGCCCTGCTCGGGTACTCGAAGAAGACCGCGAAGTTCTCGGCCCCCGGTCGAGAACTTCGCCGGGCGGGACTGATCGACGATCCCGGCACACTCACGGAAACGGGCGAATGGGTGGCCGTTCACCTGCGAGAGGGGAATCGTATAACGGCCCTAGCGGACACCTCACCACCCCAATTGCTGACCTTCTGGATCAATGACATGACCTCTTTGGTCGTGATTCCTGTGATCGACGATTCTTCGGGACAGGCCGACTACCTAATAGGACACTGCCTAGTGGATGACATATCCAGATTCCTGTTCCTGTGGGCAGATGTTCGCCCCAGTTGGCCCATGGAATTTGAATACAACTTCCCTCAGCCCGAACTCATCGCGAAGCTACTCGCGGACACACCACCCAGATCCGCAGTCGGGAGTGACGCCACCGAGTTCTCCCGTCAGCCGTGGACCACCATCTCCCTCAATGGCCCAGAGGAAGAAGAACCGGGCATCGCCTGGGTCACGACATCGCAGCGAGGTGCGGGAATTTTGTACGAAAAAGATGCGGAGGACAGGGTCACCATCGCCAGAAATTCTACAGAACCGCTATGGCAGATCTTAGGGGGAATGGTAAGAGATTTCACGCAAGGAGGAAAACAATGAGGCTTATTCACAGCCTTCCTCAAGTGCGCCCTGACTAGGGGTTTTACTGGCCGCCACGCTGTCTGTGAATAAGCCTCAATGACATATTACAAAGTAGACCCAGCTGCCTGCAAGGCCATCTTCAGCCAGACGGAAGGGGAGATCTCCACTGGGAAATCAACTCATTCTAATCTGCGCGGAGAGGTCGAGGAACTTGGCTCCTTGTGCGCCAGAGGGGAAGCAGCTCAGATCGCTTCAGCACTGTGCGGGGTTTACAACCGTGTCCTGACTCGAAACATGACCGCGGCAGAACAGAAGGCCTCCAAGGCCGTTGCAGGTGGACGCGGGGCGGTCGCTGCGATCCAGCAGGGCGACCAGGAAATGGCGCGCAGGACCGAGCTCGACGCCAGAAATGCCGGAGAAATCAAAATCATGGATGGAATGGAAATATGACAGTCAACTACGAAGTTCTTCTGGACTGGCCCGACGCCGCCTCAATAGGTTCAGCAGCCGAGAGATTGGCGCAATATGGAACTTCATTCTCCGACACGTTCAGTAGCGCAAATAGCATCTGGGGTAGGCTGGGGAGCTGCTACGAGACCCCTCACCAAGGTTACCTATTCACGGCGTTTGAACCCGCGGTACGAGACGCCGAATCCGCCGCAAAGGGCAGCGCGGTGGCGGCAACAGAAATGGGGGCATTTGCAACCGTTCTGGAAGAATACGAACCGAGAAGAAAACAGCTCGTCGCCGAGGCAGAGGCATTCAATTTAAAGGGTTGTCCGCTAGACGAGGTTGCAGCAGAGGAGCAACGCAAAGAGGGGGAAGCTCTCCAAGGGCAGATTGATGAGCTGGGGGAGCTGTACAGAAAAACAGTTACCGAATGCGTCCAGGGCCTGTCGAAAATTGAAGGCAATGGTGAACTTTCAGATCCCGACTCGAAGGCCTGGCTTCAATTTGTTGGCGAGCAGGCGCTGGGACTCGGGGGTGCAGTCGCGGATTCAATCCGCCTGAGAACCAAAACTTCCATAGGCCACTGGACGTTCTGGATCAAGCCTGGAAACAACTTCCTGGTTCGCATAATGGCTCGATTGGGGAAGAACTGCGAGTGGATACAGAAACTGGCGAGCTGGTCGGCTGTCTGGAACGGGAAACCGTACACCAAGTCCAAGACCAGGCTGGCCGTGAAGGCATTCAGTTACCCAGCAGGAAAAACATGGTGGCAAAGATTCGGTTACATGTTCCGCGAGTCACTCTTCGGCCCCAAGAGCAATGTGACTCTTGGTCCGGTGACCACGAAGACTGCGCCGGGAAGAACCAGCCTCGGAGTGGGCAGGAACCAGACATCGACTGTCAGATTCAGGATACCCACAACAGCCGCCAATGTCGGGAGGGGACTGGGATGGCTCGGAACCGGACTGACCTTCGCAAGCGAGTACAGCCGAGCACAGGAGCGCTACGCCACACAGGAACCGCATCTCAGCGAATCCGAACGCGCACTGAAATCCACCGAAACCGCTACGGTTCGCACAGCAGGCCAAGCAGGCATCTCCTCAGTTGCCGGAGCGTTTGCAGCCGGTGCCACTGGAGCAGCATTTGGATCAACCGTACCCGTGGCCGGCACCGCCGTTGGTTTCGCCGTCGGCCTCGGCGTCGGCTTGGCCCAGATGATCAAGCTCGGCGACGGCAAGACCGTCGGAGATCACATCGGAGATGGGGCTGAAGCAGCTTGGAATTTCGTAAAGGGAATGTTCGGATGATCGGGCTGGAAACATCAACTCAAGGATCTTTGATCACAGCCATCTTTCTGTTGTGCATAGGAATTCCTGCGTTGTCGTTCGGGCTGTATCAGAGATATAAAGCAACACCAGATTTTGTTACATCTTATCGAGGCGGAACCTCAACCGCGTTGGGGCTACCTTTTGGAGGTGCCGCAGTGATCGCCATGGCGGCATTCACACTCACCCCGCAGCCGCCCAGAATACTGGGGCAAATTCTTGGGTTGATCTGGGTGGCGTCAATGCCGATCTGGCTTTCGAGTTTCTTGATCAGGTTTCCCAGATTCCTCACCCCCTCCTGGTACCGACGGGCCCTAAAAGCCGGGGTCCCACGACACGACCCCCACCTCATGGGAAAATTCAAGGCACTCCCCAAGGAAACCCAGAAACAGCTGGTCCTACTCCGACGAGAACACGAGGCCGCACCGAACGAAACCCCAGGAACCGAAACGTCATGAACCCCACCCTGACCGGCACCTGCTTCGCCTTCGACGTGCCCGCCGCCTGGACGGCGGAGGCGAACGACGGGCTGGTCACCGCTACCTCGGACGAGTCGGTCGCGGGCTTCACCCCGAACGTCGTGCTGCGGGAGTGGCGGGTGAAACGTCCCGTCCGATCCTCCTTGGCGCGGGCATCGTGGGCGAACCTCCGGGAGATCTCCTGGAAGCAGACCGTCCTCCACGTGGAGGCGATTCCCGATCGAAAGGCCAACGGGGACATCCGGGAGCGCCGCCGGTTGTGGGCGTTCTCCGCTCCGGACGCTGCCGGAGGTGACGCCGAATCGCCTGGTTTGTTGACGATCCGCGATCTGCTGATAAGCGGAAAAGCGCTGGCGGAACTGACCGTGACCGCGCCCTGGCGCTCCTGGCATCGCGGCGATATGCACGAGACGATCCTGAACAGCCTCCGCCCCCTACCTCGCAAGGAACGCGGGATTCCTCGCGAGGAACTGACCGCCGACGCGCTCCTCTGCGACGAGTGGGCGGAGCGGCGCGACGACGCGCCCCGGGAAAACCTGGAGATCCTCGAACCACCCGAACTTCAGCCGGTCATACCTCATTCCCCGTGGCGAGCCGAACCCGTCGACACCGCCCCCGTCATTCCCTGCCTCTCCACCGAGGTCGTCGAGCTCCCCGAGAAAGCCTTCAAGGCCTTCAACGACCTGGCATTACTCGACCGCTCTGCGAAGAAAACAATGCTGACCTACACCGGCTGGAAGCTGGTGCGGGCAGGGTTGACGGGCTGGGACGGTGTGTTCACAGAGCTGGGGGCGCGGGTGGCTCGGCACCTACGAAACGGACGGCACCTGACATTGCAGGTGAAGGGCTCTTCACCGAGGCTGCTGACCTTCTGGATCGACGGCCCGACCGCCCTGGCTGTCTTGTCCTTCATCTGCCCATACACCACTTCCGACAGGAGCGCCCTCGGTTTCTGCCCCACGGAGCGGATTCCCCGGGTCCTACTGGAGCTGATTGGATTCCATCCCGTCTGGAACATGCGTTTCCGCTACACCGTGACGCGATACGAGCTGCTGGCAAAGCTGCTGGCCGACATCCCACCCAGCACCGCGACCCGGAGGGATGCCGTCGCATTCTCCGCGCAGCCTTGGGTTCCGATGTCCCTGCTCGGTCCGGACGGGGAACCGGCGCTCACCTGGGTGATGACCCCACACCGCGGGGCCGCGATCCTGAGGAACCGGGCGGATGAGGACGAGATCACCGTGACCAGCAACCCACGACGACCCTTCTGGGAGCTCCTCCTGGATGCCTCAATGCGACTCGCCCGGCAGGGATCCAACTCATGATCCTGCTTGATTCCGCACAGCGCGGCACCACATCCCCCGTGTCCTTGGGCATCTTCCTGGTTGTCCTCGGAATCCTGGCGCTCTGGGGAGGGATACGCATGCGGAATGCGCGGATCCCGAATTTCGTCACGACCTACAACGGAAGATCCTCAGGAACCCTGGCCCTGCCCTACACGGGGATCTGTCTGATCTGTTTGGGCGTCGCGGATTCACTTCCCGTGTGGGCAAAAGGACTGATCGGCCTGATCCTCTTCCCCACCGGGGCCATCGCGCTGCTGGGGATGCTTTTCTGGTTCCCACGTTTCCTGCTGCCCACCTGGTACCGCAGAGCGATCAAGGCCGGAATTCCCCGCAACGACCGCCATCTCATGGGCTGGTTCAAAGAACTCTCCGAGAACGGCCAAGAGGAGCTGATCCGATTGCGTGAGGAACACGAAACCCGAACCTCCGCCACTGATTGACCCCACGACCCACAGAAGATAACGTCGTTACCCAACATTGTCGTCGCAACTGCGCGGAGGGGTCGTGAGTCGCAGCTCGGAACTGACGAGACAACGCATCCTGGAGGCAGCCTCGGAGGAGTTCCAGGCCCACGGCTTCCAGGAGGCCAGCATGCGGCGCATCGCGCACGTCGCGGAAACCACAACGGGTGCGATCTACCACTACTTCCCCAGCAAGGAGTTGCTCTTCGACGCACTCGTGCACGAACCCACCGAGCAGCTGTTCGAGCTGTGGGTCACTCTCCACGAGTCACCGGAAACCAACGCCTTCGAGGCCCACGACCGTTCCGCCGACTGCACCGCCGCAGTCCTCACCTTCGTCTACGACCACATCGACGCGTTCCGGTTGGTTTTCTGCCACGCAGCCGGGACGAAGTACGAGGACTATCCCGAACGGCTGATCGCCGTCGAGGAGGTGATCTACCGTCTTCTCCCCGGGCTCGACAATTCCCCTGCGGACGAGCTCTTCCTCCGCACCGTCGCAGCCTCGGGCATCGAGGCGTTGCGCAAAGCGGTTGAGCACGGCCTTTCCCGCAAAGAGGCCCACAAATACATGAATAAAACCCGAGAGTTCCGCCTGAACGGCTGGAGCGCTCTGGCCGCCGCCTGAAACACGAACCACGAGCAACCACGCAACGCCCCGGAGGGCACAATGATATTCGAGACGACGTTCGGCAGGGTGACCTCGGAGGGGGTTGGGGTATCCAGAAGCGGAAAACCCATCCAGCGTTTCCTGGGAATCCCCTACGCCCGGGCCGAGCGATTCCAGGATCCCGAACCCATCGCCCCCATCAAGGGACAGGACGTCAATTCAGGAAAAGGACACTGCTTCCCCCAGCACATGCCCTCCACATTCATGAATTTCCTCCTGAAGAACATCCAGCCTCGACGGGAATGGCAACCGCGGGAGGACATCCAGGGCGAGGACTCCCTGCGCATCAACGTCTGGACCTCCGATCTGGAGACCCAGAAACCGGTGCTCGTCTTCCTCCACGGCGGCGACTGCGGATCCGGCACAACCCCCATCTACGACGGCGCCCACCTCGCCGAACAAGACATCGTCGTGGTCACGATCAACTACCGGATCGGGCTGTTCGGACACCTCCACGTGGTCGACGGGGACCGGATCAGCTGTGACCGCGCCCTCCTTGACCAACAGCTGGCCCTGCGCTGGATCCGAACCCACATCGCGGAACTCGGCGGAGACCCCGACAACATCACCCTGATGGGACACTGCAGCGGCGCGTTCTACGCCCTGCACCAAATCCTCAACCCCTACAACCGGGACCTTTTCCATCGCCTGATCCTGTGCAGCGGACAGGGCATCACACCCAATCCCCTGATCCCGGAAAAGGAACGCGAAGCATTTCAGGATTTCCTCTCCAAGAATCGCCTATCCAGCTATTCCGAACTTCTTTCCTTACCCCCGGAGAAGATTCTCAAACTCAAGCCTCCGCAGACCTTCTTGTCCACCACCGTGGATGAAACATTCTTCCTGGGAGATCCCCTCGAATCACTGGAGGAGGGGTATTTCCCACGCATCCCCGTCATCATCGGTTCGGCCTCCGACGAGCTGTCCATGCTCAAAGTTCCCATGCAGTACAAGCGCTTGGGAATCGCAACCAGCAAATCCAAGTTCCCGTCCGCCGTCGAGAAGATGTTCGGTCCCCGGGCAGGAGAAATCGCGGAGGCGTTGCGCCCGGAGGCGGACGACGTCGCCGACCTCCAGATCAAGATGATGGAGCTGGTGATGTTCCATGGACCCGCCCTCAACCTGATGGACCGGTTCTCACGGTTCACCGACATCTACGGGTACCGCTTCGAGTACATCCCGCAGCTCTACCACGGGTTGCGCGGGGCCTTCCACGGCGCGGAGGTCGCGATGTTCTTCGACAACCTGGACAGACTGAACGTCCCGATCAACGACGAGAACAACTTCGGCATCACCACGATCCAGCAGGATTGGTTGTCGTTCCTCTACGAGGGAGTCATCCGCGAACGCTCCTACTTCGACTCGGAGGACACCATCACCCATTACCGGGGTCAGCCCAAGGACATCGACTTCCCGCATGCCGCTCTCCTGCGGGATCTGGAGGGAAACGACCTCGCAAATCAGCTGTTCAACACTTTCATGCGTCACCGCTGAGGACCGCTGCCGCGGGCACACCCCCGCCGTGGTTTCGGCACGACCCGCTCGCTGACGTCCGCAGGTCGGAGTCAACCCTCAGGAAGAAGTCTCCCCGCGAAGCACCGGGTAGTCGGTGTATCCGCTGGCCCCATCGCCGTAGACCGTCTCCTGGATCGGGGTGTTCTCCGGTGCGCCGGTGCGCCAGCGCTCCACCAGATCCGGGTTGGCCAGCGCAGGCCTGCCCACCCCCACCGCCTCGGCCACGCCGTCGGCAACGAGGGCGGCTGCTTCCTCCCGGTCCGTCACGGTCTCGAAACCCCGATTCGCCACCAGCGGGGCACCGACGGTACGTCGGATCCCCTGCACCAGATCGCCATCGGGGGCGGTGTGGAGGATGTCGATGAACCCCAACCCCAGCGAGGCAAGTTCCCGGGCGAGGTGCTGGTAGGTGGCCTCGACGTCGACGGGATCGGTTTCCTCGATGCCCTGAATGTTGTGCTCGGGCGACAACCGGATGGATGTGCGCTGCCCGCCGATCTCGGCGGCGACCGCACGCGTCACCTCGAGGGCCAGGCGTGCTCGCCGATGCGGATCGCCGCCCCATTCATCGTCGCGCATGTTGGTGTTGGGCGCGAGGAACTGATGGATCAGGTAGCCGTTGGCGCCGTGGATCTGAACGCCGTCCATTCCGGCATCGACGGCGTTGCGGGCTGCCCGCACCCAGGATTCGATGATTCGTTCGATCTCGGGTCCAGTGAGGGCTTCGGCCTGGACGTAGTCGACGCGTCCCAACTGATTGTGCGTGTATCCGGGGGCCGTCGTTGCACTGGCCGAGACCACCCGACCGGTTCCGTTGATCGTCGGGTGGCTGAGCCGTCCGGCGTGCATGATCTGCATGACGATGGTGCCACCGCGTGCGTGCACCGCGTCGGTCACCTTCTGCCACCCCGTCACCTGTCCGGCTGTCTCAATGCCCGGTTGCCCCAGCCAGGTGCGCGCCGCCAGGTCGGGAAACGCTCCCTCCGTCACGATCAGCCCCATCGATGCACGCTGCGCGTAGTACTCGGCGACCATGTCGCTGGGGACACCGTCCCGACCGCAGCGGAGCCGGGTCATCGGCGCCATGACGAGCCGGTTGCGTACACGGTAGGGGCCGAGGTCACAGGGGGAGAAAAGATCCATGGGAACCATCCTCACTCCAACAGTCGGTTCGGGCAACAACCCACGTCGCACAGTCCCCTACATTGTCGGGTTTCTATGGCCTCGATGACCTTCGCAGGGACGAGGGCGAGTCTTCTCAGCCGGCCAGGTCCTTGATCATGATGAGTTCGTCGCCCTCCTCGCGATAATCGACGAAGCCGGCACGCCGGTACAGACGCAGGGCGGGATTCGCCTTCTGCACCGACAGGGATGCCCGCCGATGGCCGAGGGTTCGCAGGTAGTCGAGCAACCGGTCCATCAGGACCGTGCCAATGCCCCGGCCCCGGTGTTCGGGCAGCAGTGAGATCGACAGCAGTGGGGTGGTGTCGTCGATGTGACCGTACGTCCTGACGATGCGCGCCCACGCCGCCCCGACCACCGTCCCCTCGGCCTCCGCCACCAGGCAGTGATCGTCGGGGAGGGTACCGAAACCCTCGATGAACGCGGCGAGCTCGGGTTCACGGATGATCGAACGTGGAATCTCGCCGTCGAAGTCCTCGGGGATGAAAATCGCCTCGTACAGGAAGTCCTCGAGCAGCGGGTATTCCGCCTCCCGCATCTCCCGGATCACGGTTCCCGTGGGCACGGTTGTCTCCCTTCACGTCGAATGGCCTCACCCCAGTAGGGTACTGATTAGGGTCCAGTTGTTGAGCTCCCGGATCATCATCTCCAACCAAGACACACCAAGAAGTTTTGATGACGGCCCCTCGCGCGCTTTGTTCGTGAAACATCTAGGGCGTGTCCATTCGGGCCTCAAGAGCAGTACGGATTGTCCGTAGCTGAGAGGCGAGACCTGGCAGATCTTCTACGGCGGTGGTGTGAATTATTTCGAGGTCAATGCTCCAATACCCATGCACTATCCGGTTGCGCAGAGCCGTTGGTTTCCTCCAGGGCAAACCTGGGTGGACCCGAGTGAGTTCCTCGGAGATCTGGCCCGCGCCCTCTCCCAACACGGTCAGATTCCACAGGAGCGCATCTCTACGCATCCGGTCCCGCGACAATGTCGCAGGATCAGCATCAATGGCTATCGCATGCGCTTGCTCTGCCGCATCGATCATCTCGTCAAGAATGGCAAGATCACGCCGCATAGAAAGGCTCCGCTTCGGCCAGCACATGGTCACGCATCCGACGATGAATGGCTCGACGGGAGACGAGGTCTACTCTCCGCCCAAGAATTTCGGACAGTCCCTCCGTAAGATCCTCGATTTCCCACCCCAAACGCACACCAGGTTTCAGAGAAAACAGGAGATCAATGTCGCTATCAGGGCCAGCATCCCCACGCGCCACGGAGCCGAAAACTTCAAGGCTCGCGATCCCGTAGCGTTCACACAATTCGCGCAAACGTTCTTGGTCCACGACTTGGATCGTCATGCTCAAAGTCTAGATGCCGCCCAACTCATCCCCGCCAGCGGTTCGCCGAGCCACCCCTGAGTTGCGGCGCAGACATCCCGTCGCCCCGCGGTTCGCTGGCCTTCCCGTCGGGAGCGCCTGCCTTACAGGCAAACGCCAGCGCTACAGCGCAAGCAAACGACCACAAGACAAGCGAGCCCTGGGGCGACGCCGGAGGACGGTGGTTTCTACGTGGTGAAGTAGGCCGCGATCGTTTGTTTGTCGGCCTCTACTGCGGATTGTTCGATGAGGGAACTGGCCTGGTCGGTGAGGACCTTGGCGCGGGCGTCGAGGATGGTCTGGGCCACACCGGAGGTGTAGAGCTCCTGCTTGAGGCGGTCGCGTTCCGCCGACACCTTGGTCTCGCCATCCAGGAGCGAGTTGAACCGGTCCACCAGGGCATTCGCCCTCGTTCCGCGTCCGCCACCGTCACCGGGTTGCTGTCTGGCATCCGGGGGCTGCTGGCCTCCGGCGCCACCCGGGGGCTGGCCATTCGACGGTGCACTCCCGTCCCCCGATGGCTGGCCGCCCCCACCGGGGGGTTGGCCGCCGTCGCCGTGCCACCGCTGCCCGACCCCCGCCCCGGGCTTGAGGCCGAAGGCGCAGTTGTGGTCCCATGCGACCACAGTCATCTGGTTTGCCTGTTCCGCCCACCACAGGAAGGAGTTGTTGCCAGGTCCGGTGATGTCGTCGAAGTTGTCGATGACGTCCTCGAAGGCCAGATAGGTGACCATCTTGTCGACGTCGACCCGCTGCGCCAGCCCCAACTGGAAATCGGCGTCGCTGGACTCGTTGATGAACTGCAGGAACTCGATCAGCGGGGTGAGGTTCGCCTTCCCGGTTTCCTGGTCGAAGACGTCCTTGTAGGCCGACTCATCGGTGCCGCGGTAGGTGTAGTCGCCGGTGGATTCCGCCTTGTACAGCAGCCCCGCGACGTCGAAGTTCTGCGCCACCCAGGATTCGTCGAGATCCTGGCAGGTCAGCCGCAGCACCGGGTCGGAGCCGTTGACACTGAGGCTGATGTGGGCAGCCTTCTCGCTGGCCAGCCCGGTTGTGGCGAGCAGATCGAGGGCCACCGCCTCATTCAGGGCGGAGGTCGTCGCACCGGCGCGGATCACCATGCAGGTCATACCCTCGTGGTTCGCGCCGTCGACGAACTTGTCGAATCGCACCAGCCACGACAACTGCTGTGGTGCGGTGTCGGCGGAGACTCCCTGCAGGGACGAATTTCCCTTCAACTTCAGCCCGGCTTTTTCGTGCGCGACCCCATCTACGGTGACCGTTGCCTCGATCCAGTTCTTGGTCTGGTTCGACGTGTAGGTGGTGATCATTTCCTGATAGGCGCTCTGGTCGACGGTGATCTCCACCGAGTGGAGCGAATCCGCGGCGAGATAGCCGTTGGTCACACCGCCCGCCGATGCGCTCGATGTTCCCTGCGACCCCACGGCCTGGAGCGACGCGCATCCAGTCAGGGCGACGGTCCCGACCGCCCCCACACCCAGTGCGGCGAGAACACCGCGACGAGATATCCGTTTCATGAATCCTCCTGCTGCTGTTCGGAGATTCTATGGAACCGAGGGGTCCTGAGCCGCGGCCCAGCCGACGCTGTGCTCCCGCTGTCAATTCGTCGACCCGCACAGAGACCTACCGTTCACGGACAAGAACCTGGCCTGGGGATCGAGCAGAGTTCGAGACCCGGACCGGTATGTCCGGAAGTGTTCCCGCGAGCCGATCCTCCAGAGCGGCTGCGCGACCCCTGAGAAAATCGTACCATAAGCACCAGGAATACCTTTGGATGCGGTATGCGAAATCCTGACTTCAGAGAGGAAGATACACGATTTACATTTCTTCAGAAATTCACCTGACCACCAGCGAACGTCTCGAGATCACCAAGATACATTTCACCACCACTTCGAGGATTTCTTGATGTCCCATGCATCCTGACGTATCGATGAATCCCTGCCTCTCACCTCCCTGGACCTGAATTCCAGCCCCGAGGAGGATCTCACCCCCCCAGGATGGGCTGTGGTGGTCGAGGGACTCCGGGTCCACCTGGCCGAACACATCGTCGTCCACCACCACGCCCATGGTGACCACGCCTGGCTGGAATTGCAGCGGGGTTGCCGGGACAACCCGAACCGCCCCATCCCGGAATTGTTCCTCGAGGAACAGCCCACGATGCGCTTCGACTGTCAGGTTCCAGGAGGCTCCACCAGGCCCACCTCGAATGCCCGCAAAGCCACAGCGAGTCGTGAATCAACCCCGAGCTTTTCCATGATGGTCGACAAGTAGGACTTCACCGTTGCCTCGGACAGGTGCAGAGAGCGAGCAATCTGCCGATTGGAGGATGCACGGCACACCTCTCGCACCACGGTAATCTCCCTCTCGGTCAACCCCAGATCCAGCGGCGGGGATGGCGTGGCCTGCTCGTCCTCATAGTTCGCCATCACACGCTCGAGAAGCCGCTGAGTCGGCTTCGGCGCCACGACGCGACCGCCACCGGCCGCCACCCTGATGGAATCGATCAGGGCCTGCGGATCGATGTCCTTGAGAAGAAAACCGGAGGCTCCGGCCGCCAGCGCACCGAGCAGATAGGAATCCTCATCAAAGGTCGTCAGAACGAGTACGGGCAGATCCGGCGACACCTCCTTGATACGCGCAGTGGCCTCGATACCGTCGAAGCCCGGCATGTGAACATCCATAATCACAAGATCCAGCTCCCCTGCTTCCACCGCACGGATCACCTGGGATGCGTCATCGGTGGACAGGACAATCTGCAGATCCGGAGCCGCCACGAGATAAGTTGACAGCGCCGAACGCACCATCAGATCGTCATCAACCAAAGCAAGTCGTAAAACACCGGTCATAATCACGGCCTCCCTCCCTAGGCACCCATACCCGAGCAATATAAAATTTCAATCACTTGAAAGTTTCCGTGGACAGCTGTCACCTGTCTCAGCTATTCACAGTTAACCGTAGCGCCTTGGTTGACCGAACGGTATTACCGCACCCGCTGGACACTGTGCAGCAGGATACGTGATTGGCGACGCCGATTGCCGCGGTGCCGCACATCAGAGTGGTTGGCGGGAATAGTGGCCAAATCCAGATCGGCGCACTGACACTGGGTGAAGCATCTGCAATTTCGATGGAGCTGGAGCATCCGGATCGTATTGAACGTGCCGGCTGACCACACAGACGTTCTCCACTCCGCGCTCAGCAACCTCCCCTACCAATCGAAATCCACCCCGCAGCTCGAACTCTTCATGCGTCGAGGCGGGAGAGCTGGTTTCCCGTCGTGGGAATACTAACATGCGTGACCCAATGGGCACCCATAGCACGGGCCGTCAACGTGCCCCCCTGGCTCTCGGTGAGTTCCGACATGCCGACGACACCGAGCCGGACTCGCTCCCGATCAGGTTCTGCCTCACCCAGCAAGTTGGAGCACATCAGGTTGATGGTCGACCCGCTGTTCTCAAGCATGAGGGTGACCTCAGATCCCGGCTTGCCGTGACGCAGGACATTGTTGACAATCTCGACAACGAGACGCCCCAAAGTGGCCAGTACTTGTGGAGAAACGTCGGTCAGCATGACCTCGGTCGTGGAGCGAACTGCGAACCCGGCCTGCTCCAAGCGAATCTGTTCCCCGTTGAGTCTTGCTCGGAACCATGCCGCATCGACCGACGGCGCCTCCAGAAACAGGTCATTCTCCCGGAGCGAGGTCAGCGTTTTTCGAAGGGTTCGTGTCGCTTCTCTTCCGGTGTCGGCGATGAACTGGAAATCTCGCCGAGACTGCTCATCGAGCCCCTCACGCAGCAATGCCTGGTTGGCCCGCATCACCATGCTCGTGGTGGCGTGTACGGCCGTGTCATGGAGGTCCCGGCTGAGCGCACGACGGAACAACTCATTCTTGGCCTTCATTTCCTCCTTGACGCGTATCGCGGCTCCCCAGTAACGCCCCGCAAGCATTCCGACAAATCCGGGGGCCCCGAACATCGCGAGCAGGATAGGCACTCGTCCAAAGAGAGCAAGTGGCTCCATCAAACCCTCGCGCCACTGCAGCAGGATCATCGCACCGATCTCCCCGAGCACCACCCATACGAGAGGGCGCAACCCGAGTTTCACCCCCACCGTGACCGGAATCCACAGCAGGGTCGCATAGAGGCCGGACACCACGTTGCCCGGGGAAACCGCATTCAGCACCAAGGCCGCCACGATGAAACCAGCCGCTACCACGGGGCATCGCACCGAAACGATCGCTGCCACCGCAGCCAAAACCGCGACCAAACCCCCGTATACATCGACGATGATCGCGTTGCCGCCCATATTGCCGCTCATCTGGATGGCCAGGAAAACCCAACCCAACCACACTGGCAGGAAAGCAGGCGACCGCGCGGGCAAGAGGAGACGCATGACGACATGCTACACCCTCAAAAATTGGGTCTGATTCCCATCTTTATTGGGGCGTACCGAGTCGCGAGCTCACGTAATATGCCAATGTCAAAGGGACTCCGGAAACGGAAGCACCGCGCCACCGCGAAGGGCAAGAGGAATGAAAAAAAGCATCATAGTCGCCACTGCCATGCTCGCCATGAATCCCCTCGGATATCAAGCTCCGCAGGAGACCACCCACAACCCAGACAACAGCATCGCGATGAGCACAGCGAAAAACAAGTCCTAGAGGATTTTGTGCACGCTTTTCCCTTGCAGGTTGTGGTGGTGAAAACGGTACTGCAATCGCGCTGCGGCCGACTCCTTCAAGGAGTCGGCCGCTTTCTCATGTACAGCGCACCATCTACTTTCTATGGGACCCACCACCACCTTTCTCCGGCAACAACAACCATCCATCGACGGTTTGCGAACACCCTCCGACCTCCTAGATTCGGATCGTCGAGGAAATACCTCGACACATCATCCGAAAGGAACGGAAATGACCAACGATCGCAAGAGGGATCTCTTCTCCGCCGACATCCCGCTCGCCTCCGAACTGTCCGAGTCCGGCATCAATCAGACCGCCGGCGGCAAGTCCGTCGCATACTACTCCGGCGGATACTACTGCACCATCACCAAGGAATGTCAGCGCATCTGCCGTTGGTGGTGAGCAGAGAGGGAGTGCTCGCAGCCGAAACGCCGAGAAGGAGACTCTTCTCGCCCCACGAACGTCGGACCACGAGCATTCCCACCTCTGATGATTGAAACAAGCTGGCGGCAGCTCACACTCCTGTTGACCTGCCGCCAGTCTCGGCGCTCATGATCATTCACAAAGGAGCACCCCCATGACCGCACTCTCTACACCAACCACCATGAATACGCAGGACTCGTTGCTGTTTCAGTCGATCCTTCAGGGCTGGCGCCGAGGCCATGACCTATCCGTCGAGACACACGGCCACTTCGCGCCCGGCGTTGCCGAGGCCACGTTGGAGCATTGGCAGCTCGAGGCACTGCTCAGGCTGCACCTGCGGGCGCTGGTCTGTCATATAGGGCTGCTCTCACGTGAGTCCGCTCTGCCGGGCGACACCCCCGAGGAACGCTATCGCTCCTACTGCGACGCTTTCTTCGCGAATCACAGTTCCGAGTTCGATGACTGCTTCGCACCACTGGTATCGCTGCGTCCGGTGGTCCTGAACCAGCACACCGCAGCATTGGAAGAGCTGGGTGTCGCGCTGAGCGCCGATCGGAACGACCTGGAACGGCATTTCGGCATTCCACGCACTTCCACGGTGACGCACGTGGACAGTGGGGGCGACACCCATAACGGTGCACGGCGGGTCTGCATTCTCACATTCGGCAACGGACAGCGATTGATCTACAAACCTCGTCCGGTGAGCGGCGAAACAGGATGGGAAAAGCTCACCGCATGGTTGGGTCAGGAATCATCTTTTGCACTGCCCGCCGCTCATGCACTCAACCGTGGCTCCCACGGCTGGGTGGAGTACATACCCGCTCTGCCTTCCGCGCAGGAAGGAAAGCTGCTGAACAAGCCCGATTTTCTGCACCGCTGCGGGATCCTGATCGCAGTCATGCACGCCTTGAACGCCAAGGACATGCACCGCGAGAACCTCCGCATCACCGAGACCGGTCCTCTACCCGTTGACCTGGAGACCATTCTGCATGTCTCGCAGCCCGTTGGATCCATCCGCACCGCCGATGACGCATGGATGGAGCTGGGCGCCTCCGTCAGCTCCAACGGGCTGCTGCCGACCGCCATAGTCAACCCTGCCGCTGCGGGCGAGGGCTGGACCGATATTGGTTTCCTCGCCACCGAGGCCGGGGGAGGAAGTTCCCACCGTTTTCTCGCGGTGCTGAATCCCTTCCGGGACGACATGCGCCTGTCATTCGAGTCCGAGGAGAATTGGGAACACCCCTACGAGAATCGCAGCAAGGAGGACGCGGTCGCAGCCGCAGCGGCCGTGGCAAACGGTTTCGAGGAGGCTTACCGGTGGCTCATCGCGCATCGCGAGGAATTCACGAAAGCCGTCACTGAGGCCTTCACCGGCGCACGTCTTCGGTATCTGAACGGGCACACCCAGGACTACGCAAACGTGCTTCAGCTGTCCTGCGCGGCCGAGGCAATGGCCGATGCCACCGCGCGAACCGACCGTCTCAAGCAGATCACGAACCTCGCCGAAAACCCTGACCCGCTGCTCACGGAAGCCGAGATCTCACAACTGTGGTTCGGTCACATCCCCATGTTCATGATGGACGCCGAAGCCACCACTGTGTTGAGCGCCGAAGGACATGCATTGACGAATGCGGCACACAGCCCACTGGACGCAGCCCGAAACAAGATAGCTGCACTGGGTGATGAGGATCTACGCCAACAGCTCGACCTGATCTGGGCGTCCTTCGTCGCGCTGCACCCCGACAATCACCTCGCGCAATCCCTCACGACATCAGCGCCACTGCCCCGGAAACCAGGTGGGCTGCACCAGCTTGCGCACGACCTCGCGGATGATCTCGTCCACCGGGTTCGTCCTGATGGCGCCTCAGATCGTGCCCTCAGCTGGGTCGGCCCGGTTCCATCCGCCGGCACGGTGCGTCCTTGGGCCGCCGGAGTGCTCGGATTCGATCTGTACAGCGGGCGTACCGGAGTCGGACTCGCCTTGGCCCAGGCCGCAGCGGCACTGGATCATCCCGGTGCCCGGCGCGTTGCTGAACAGATCTTCGAGGCGTGCGCAGCATCACTGGAGACCGACCCGAAGGCCCTGACAGACATCATGGGGGCCGGATGCTGGCTCGGGTCGGCAGGTCTGCCGTTCGCACTGGCCCGGGCAGGAATTCTCCTTCAACGCGAGGACTGGCGAAGAATCGCCCAGGAATTCGTGACGCACCTCCCGGTTCCGGAAGGGCTCGACATCATCGACGGGCTTGCCGGTGACCTGCTGGCCCGCGCCGGAGCACATGCCCTCGAGGCAACGGATGGAACCCGTTTGCTCCACGCGGTACTCACGGCCCCGATCGACGATGAGACCCTGACGCACAGCGGCTACGCCCATGGTGTCGCCGGAACCCTTCACGCACTTGCCGTTTCTCCGCTGCCGGACGCCGAGATCACCCCCGCGGTGACCCGTCTGCTGGAACGCCTTGAGGCTCTGCGCGCCCCGGATTCACAGGCTTGGCTCTCGTCGACCCTCCCCGACTCGGGCGTCGCGACCGCGTGGTGCCACGGGGGAGCAGGCATCGCTCTTGGTGTCGCGGCTGCTCACGCCGCCCGACCCGATCTGATACCCACGACACTCGTCGACGCGGCCGTGGCCACCATGGCCTCGGACGGGTTCGGGCGCAACCTCACCTTGTGCCACGGCGATTCGGGAAACTGGGCCATCGCCTCCTGGATCGCCCGACATCTCGGCCATGAACGGGCAGCCGACGCGGTTGCCGACGGGGAGAAAACCCTCACAACCGACGTCCTACGTGCCCAACTCGACGATCGCCGAAACCGCAACTCGTTGAACGACTCCCTGATGGTCGGGCGTTCCGGGGTCCTGCTTCACCTAACCACCCGGCTCGACCCCACGCTGGGATCGGAACCCCTCACCCCGCCATCCCCACTCACCCTTGGAGATTCGCGATGAAACGACGTGTTCCCGTCACAACCCAGGTGGCGGCCACCGAATGCGGCGTCTGCTGCGTGGCATCGCTGCTGGCCGTTTACGGTCGCCAAGAATCCATAACCGAGCTGCGCACGGACCTCGAGGTCGGGCGCGACGGCGCAACGGTTGGTCAGCTCGCCGAACTGCTGGGCAAACGCGGCATGCAGGTGCGCATGCTCGAGGCGGTCAGCGTCGAGCCGCTGAAGGTGTTCGATGTTCCTGTCATCATCTTCTGGCAGGGCTACCACTTCGTGGTGCTGGAACGCATCACCCGAAATGGAGCCATCCTGATGGATCCGGCCATGGGGCGTCGCAGAATCAGCTGGGGCGAGCTCGAGGCGGGTTTCAGCGGAATCATCCTGTTGGCCGCGCCGGGAGATAATTTTCAACCCCGACGGCGCGCCCTGCTGTCCGAATGGCGCAGTTTCCCCCTGATTCCACAAGGGGCTGGCCGCACCCTGACGTTCTCCGTGGTCCTGGCCGTCATCGGATACCTCGTCACGGCGACAATGCCATTCGCCACCCAATGGGTGGTCGACAGCGTCGCTCAGCCGAACGCGGGCGACCGACTCTGGAGCATGCTGGCCGCGACACCAGCAGCAGTTCTGCTCTACTTCGGTCTTCAAACACTACGAACGCTCTTGCTGTCCCGTACCATGATGCTCGTAGGCGGCCACCTGATGGAAACCGTCTTCCGTCATTTGTTGCGGCTGCCCTACAAGTTCTTCTCCACCCGCCAGGTCGGCGACCTGCTCTACCGGTTGGGAAGCGTCAACTCCGTACGCGATCTGCTGTCGACACGCATCGTCAGTGGGGTGCTCGACATGGGTATCGCCACCGTCATGATCGGTTACGTGTTCTGGGTTTCTCCCCTGCTCGGCGGTATCACCGCGGGAGTGTTCACTCTCTGCCTGCTGCTCCTCATGGCCACGCAGCGACCCCTGTCCGAGGCCATGGACACCGAGATCGCGCATCTCAGCAAAAGCCAGGCCATCGAGTACGACGCGATCTCCTCAATAGCCGCCATCAAAATGGGCGGATACCGCGATGAGTTCTTCGCCCGTTGGAAAGAAAGCTATGACGCCTCCCTGTCGGCCATGCGCCGTCGCATGCTGCTGCAGGATGGCCTCATCGGCGGCGCGCTGGGTGCCACGCAGGTTTTCGGACCACTCGCGCTGGTGACCGTCGGTATGGTCCTCACACTGGATGGTGTCGTCAGCATAGGTGCGGCCGTCGCAGTCCAAGGAGTAGGTGCTTTGTTGCTCGGCCTGAGCACCACGATTTCCGGCAGTTGGAACGAATTCATCCAGGCATGCCGCCTGATGCGTCGCGTACTCGACATCACCAAGACCGCTCCGGAGAAGTCCGGTGAACGGGCGGATGAACTGATACTGCCCACCATAGACATCGAAGGCGTTGACTTCGCATATCAGGGGGCCAACGAACGAGTGCTCAAGGACGTAACCCTGCACGTAGCGCCCGGCGAGAAAGTGGCGATCGTGGGAGCTTCCGGCTCGGGCAAGAGCAGCCTCGCGCTGCTGATGGCGGCCCTGCATTCACCGACTGGAGGGCACATCAAGGTTGGCGGCACCGATGTGAGCGAGTGGGATCTCGACCGGCTGCGTCAACACATCGGGTACGTGCCGCAGGATGTACGACTTCATGACGCCTCCATCGTCGACAACCTGCGTCTGGGGACGCACCTCAGCAAGGAAGAGACCATCGAACGATGCCGGCGCCTGCCATTCCTCGATTTCCTCGAAAAGTTGCCGATGGGTTTCGAGACGATGGTCAGCGAGCAAGGAGCCAATTTTTCAGGCGGCCAGCGTCAACGCATCGCCATCGCACGGGCATTGCTGCGCAACCCGAGGATCGTCGTGTTCGACGAGGCCACCAGTGCCCTCGACACGGTGACCGAACAGGTCGTGACCGAGCATCTCTCCCGCTTGGGGTGCACGCAGATCATTCTGGCCCACCGGCTCACCACCATCCGTGCCTGCGACCGCATCCACGTCCTCGACAACGGACAAATTGTCGAATCAGGCACCCACGACGACCTGATCAGGGCGGGAGGGCACTTCGCTGCTCTCTACAACGCCGATCAGCAGGACGACACCACCCAGCAGGGGAAAGCCCCCCATGCCGCATAACGACCATCCCTGACCCTGGCCGGCACCCCACCGCACCTCAGGTGACCAGATCGTCTACACACCACGTTCCCTCGTTCTCACTGAGCGGCTACCCAGGCCCTGGAGGCTTGCTCGACGCAGATCTTCCGCACGCCTTGGCCGGGCGCGCGTGCGTGCCGCTCTTCGCATCGCGTGACGGCCGCATATGACCCTGCGAGGTCGACCTCGGCCGTGCGGACTGCACACACTTCTGCGCCACCGGAGACGACCGGAAGACAAGCGTTTTTGACGGGGTGATGCCAGGGTGTGCCCGACCACGGTTCAGGTCAGTTCCACGACCGCCGGGCCTGGGCGGTCCTCGGCGCAGGTCAGGGTCCCGTCCTCCAGAGATGCCCACTCCGGGGTCAGCAGTCTCCCTGCCGGGATGGCGACGGGGACATCGGCGTCGATGAACAGCAGGCGGGAATCCCCGGCGCGACCCAGCCGCGTCCAGGCGCCCTCGATCTCCATTTCGCCGTCGGCGACGAGGTCGGGCAGCCACCTACCCGCGACCCGCATCCAGCGCCCGATGCCACGGAGGATCTCCGACTGCCATCCGGGTAGCGTCCCGTCGGCCTTCGGACCCACCCCCAGCAGCATCCGACCGCCCCGCCACACGATGTCGACGAGGTGTTTCATCAGCTCCAGCGGGGTCATGGCGTGTTCGGGACCCTCGACGGAGTTGTATCCGAAGGACAGCCCCACCCCGCGGCAGTGCTCCCACACCGCGGCGTTCTCGCACTGCTGGAGGTGTTTGTACTCGCTGGTGGCGTAGTCCTGGTGGGGCACCTGCCAGCGGTCGTTGACCAGGCCCTCCGGATTGGCGGCGTAGTACTCCTCGAAGACGGTTCCGACGCCGTCGGGTCCGAAGTCCTTGCCGGCGTCCGGCCAGTTGATGTCGTTCCACAGCACGTCGGGGTTGTAGCGGGCGATGAGGTCCCGCAGGTGCCCGGCGGCATAGGACGCGTAGCCCTGGTCGAGGGGACGTTCGGTCAGGTCCCAGTCGTCGCGCAGCCCGATCGGCTCCGTCGGTGCGGCGTGCCAGTCCAGGCCACCCGAGTAGTAGGCGCCGAAGCGCATCCCGGCGCGCCGCGCGGCGTCGGCCCACTCCCCCACCAGGTCACGCCTGGGCCCGCGGCGCACGGTGTTGCGGTCCCCGGTGCCGGGCGCGTCCCACAGGCACACGCCGTCGTGGTGTTTCGTGGTGACCATCACGTAAGCTCCCCCGGCCGCCACCAGTTCGGCGACGGCCGCGTCGGCGTCGAACCTCTCGGCCCGCCAGGCGTCGAGGAAGTCGTCGTAGTCGCAGCCGCCATGCACCTCGGCGTGGTGCCGCTGCGCGGGACTGTCCTCCAGCCGGATGGTGTTGTGGTACCACTCGGCGTAGGGGTTGTGCCGGAACCACTCGGTCGGCGGGATCTCGCCGAGTTCCGCGACGGGCTCCCCCCACGCGGGCACCGAGTACGGCCCCCAGTGGATGAAGAATCCGAGCTTGGCGCGCCGGAACCACTCCGGGGTGGGGCGCGCGAGCGCCTTCCAGCGTTCGGCGTCGCGTTCGAATCGTGCCTCCAGGTCAGCGACCACCGAATCCTCCTATGTTGAGGCCCTTCGCCAGTTGTTTCTGCATCGCCACCACGATCACGAGGCTGGCGAGCACCGCGATCGTGGACGCCGCCATCAGCGGCCCCCAGTCCGTGCCGCGTTCACCGGTGAACATGGACAGGCCGAGCTGCAGCGGGGCCTTGTCCGTGCTGTTGATGATGATCAGCGGCCACAGGAAGGCGTTCCAGTAGTCGATGAAGGCGAACGCCGCCACCACCGCGATGGGGCCGCGCAGCAGCGGGATGATCACGTGGAACAGGATCTTCACCTGGCCCGCGCCGTCGATCCGGGCGGCCTCCTCGTAGTCGCCGGGAAGCGACAGCAGGAACTGCCGCAGCATGAAGGTGCCGAAAGCCCCAAAGGCGAAGGGTAGGACAATCGCCGGGTAGGAGTCGACGAGCCCGAAGGCGTCGGCCCCCAGGAACAGGGGAATGACGAGCACCTCGATGGGCAGCACCAGGGTGGCGATGAACACCGAGAACAGGGCGGAGCGCCCGGGGAACTCCAGGCGCGCGAAGGCGTAGGCGTTCAGCACGGAGACCACCACGGTGATGAGGGTCCCGACGAGCGCGTAGGCGAAGGTGTTGACCAGGATCTGTCCGAACGGGATGGAGCTGAAGGCCTCCGCGAAGTTGTCCCAGCGCACCACGTCGCCGAGCAGGGCGGCCCCGGTGGACAGCACCTGGTTGCTCGGTTTCAGTGCGGAGAAGAGCATCCACACGAAGGGCGAGACGAACCCCACGGCCACGACCACCAGCAGCGTCTTCGAGACGATCTTTCCCCAGCGGCGGGAGCGGTTCTTCTCAGGAGTCATAGTTCACCCACCTCTTCTGGCCGACGAACTGCAGCGCCGTGACCAGCATCACCAGCACGAACAGCACCCACGCCAGCGAGGACGCCAGGCCGAGTTTGTCGTAGGAGAAGGCACTGCGGTACAGGTACAGCACCAGGGTGTTGGTGGATTCACCCGGCCCGCCCTTGGTCAGCATGAACGGCTGGGTGAACACCTTGAAGGCCCCGATCACCGTCATCACGGAGGCGAAGAACAGCGACGGCGAGAGCATCGGGAAGGTGACCCGCCAGAACCGGCTCCACGCGGTGGTGCCGTCGATCTTGGAGGCCTCCATGATCGCGGGGTTGATGTTGTTCAGGCCCGCGGCCAGCACGACGATGTTGTAGCCGACCGCCTGCCACAGCGACATCATGATCAGCGAGACCATCGCCCAGGTCGGGTGCCCCAGCCAGGAGGGTCCCGTGATGCCGATGGCCGCCAACATCCCGTTGATCACGCCCTGGTCGTCGAGCATGACCCGCCAGATGAGGGCGTTGGCCACCATGGGGGTGACGACGGGGATGAAAAACAGCACCCGGAAGAACGGGGCCCAGTCGGGCAGCGAATGCAACCAGACCGCGATGCCCGTCGAGACCACGAGGTTCACGGCTGTGTAACCGATCGCGAACACCAGGGTGTTGCCCAGCACCGTGTAGAACGCCGGGTCCTCACCGGAGAGCAACCGCGCGTAGTTTTCCACACCGACGAACTCGGGGTCCCCGTAGAGGGGCCAGTTGTGGAGGCTGATAGCGATGGAGGCGATCAGCGGTACCACAATGAAGATCAGGAAGCCGCTCATGCCCGGAGCGAGGTGGAAGAAGGCCAGCAACCGCTGGTTGACGCCGGGTTTGCGGGCCTTCCTCACCGTGCTTCGGGGCGACGGCGTGGCCGTCGTCGTCATGGGATCAGTTCACCGACTTCTCGATGGTTCCCAGGATGTCCTCGGCGGTGCGGGTGCCTCGGGCGCCCTCCGGGGAGTACTGGGTGAACTGGGTCACCACCTGGTTCCAGGTGGAGGTGGTCACCAGCGGCTGCCCATCGGCGAGGAGAGTCTTCATGACCTCGGCGTCCTGGGCGGGCTTGCCCTCGGCCCAGCCCGACAGCGCGGAGTCGATGGAGGGGACGGTGCCGCGGTGCTTGCCGACGTAGGCCACGACCTCGGGGGTGGTCATCTTCATGATGTTCTGGAAGGCGGCCTTCTTGTCAGCGCATTTCGCGGAGATGCCGAAACCGGAGCCCTGGATCATGCCGACGGGTTTGCCGCTCTTCGAGGGGACGACGGCCACCCCGACCTCGTTCTCCATTCCCTCGCGGATCGTCGAGTAGAACCAGGGGCCCTCGATCACCATGGCAACCTTCTTGCCCTGGAATCCCTGCATGGGCACATCGGTGGTGTCGGCGGGGTTGGGGGCGGCGGCGACGTTCTCCTTGCCGACCAGGTCGAAGGTCTGCTGGATGTCAGCGACGAAACCCGGGTCGGTGATGTTCAGCTTGCCGTCCTTGACGGGCACGTTGCCGTTGGCGAAGGCGAACGGCAGGTAGGGGTAGCTGATGTCAGGGGCGACGGCGAAGCCCTGCACACCGTCCTTGGTCAGCGCCTTGGCATCGGAGAGGAACTGCTCGTAGGTGTAGTCGGTGCCCGGCTCCTTCAGCCCGGCCTGGGCGAACATGGTCTTGTTGTAGAACAGCACCATCGGTTCGGCGTCGTAGGGGATGGCGCGGACCTTCCCGTCGACCGTCATGCCCTGCATCATGGCCTGGTTGTACCGGGTCAGGTCGAGGCCGGCTTCCTTGGCGAGGTCGTCGAGCGGGGTGAGGAGTTCACCGAGCTCCTGGGCGCGGGCGGCCTGTGTGGTGACGATGCAGGGCGCGTCGGCCGACGACATGCGGGTCTTGATCTTGGTCCAGTAGTCCTGGAAGCTGGGCCCCTCGATGTCGAGCTTGAAGTTGGGGTCGGTTTCCTGGACGCCCTTGACGAAGGTGTCCCACTGGGCGCGGTCGGATTCGTTGGACACCCAGGTGTACATCTTGCTCGCCTGCGCGCTCTTGTCCTTGGAGCCTCCTGAGCAGGCCCCGAGCCCGAGGGCCAGGGTGGCACACAGCAGCGCGGCTGCTGCACGGCGGTACTTCATACGAACTCCTTTGTCGTAATCGCTCGGTCTCCGGAACGGCAGGCTGCTGCGTCTCGTCCGAGTGCCCGAAGTTAGCGTTAACATCAGAGATTGTAGGCTCCCGGACGGGATTTGTCACAACGTTTCCAAGCGACCCGATGCCACACCCACCGACTCCACGCCGGTTGGCGCCTGCTGGCGCCGGTCGGCTCGGCTCATAGACTAAGCAGCCGCCCGGCCCGCTGAGGTCCTGTTCGTCAGCACCAGGGGACCCCCGCAGCACCCCCTGGTTCTGACGCGACCTGTTCCGGACTGCCGCGGAGCCGCAGACCTTCTCAGACCACGAGTTCTCGGAGGCGTTGCGCGTGGTTCTCAAGCACCTCGCAGACGGCCTCAGTGAGGTCGTCGTCCGGCACGGCGGACTCGCGGGTCAGCAGCACGGCAGCGACCGCGCGTCGCAGGACGTCGATGTGGTCACCGTGGCTACCGCCGACGGCACCGCGTGTCCGCGTGACGAAATAACCGACGAACAGGAATTCGAGCGCGGCCGTCACATCGTCGAGCGACCAGTCGGCGCGGACCAGGTCGCGGTCGCGCCAGAGCGGCAGCAGCGTCCCGATGAGCGCGGGGATTCCGTTCTCGACGACGATCGCGTGGGAGCGCGGGTCGTCGAGCAACGCCCCGAGCACGTCGTTGTCCGTGACCTGCAGGGCGCGCACGAGCGGACGCGCCAGCCAGGCGTCCGCGATGGCTGGGCACAGCCGATCGGCCATCGCGAGGCCGGGGGTGGCGCGCACCCGGTCGGCGAGGTCCGCGAGCACGCCGGCGAGGCTGTCGACGAGTAGTTCAAGGAAGAGGTCCTCCTTCGTACGCCAGTAGAGATAGGCCGTGCCCTTGCCGACGTGGGCGCGTTGGGCGACGGCGGCCATCGTGACCCCCTTGAATCCTTGTTTGAGGATCAGCTCCTCCGCGGCGGTCAGGATCTTGGCGGCCTTGCCGGTTCGGCGTGCGACGATCGTCGAGGTCATGGTGCACCACCTCAGGAGGGCAGGGCGGCGAGGTCGCCGTTGCGCAGCCGGAAATGCTTCGACCTGGTCATGAGCGTGGTCAGCATCGGGATCTTCATCATGAATCGCCGCAGCCCGATGGAACGGACCTGCCTGCGTTGTTCGTCCGGCGTGGTCTGGACGAATAGGGAACGCATCAGAAGCGCCGACCGCTGAAAAACGTCGATGGCCGGGCACAGCTGCCTCTCCCAGGCCACGAGCGCACCCTCCACGTCGCCGGGATGCCTGGCGAGCATGATGCCGAGCGCGTCCGCACCCGCGAGCCCGGAGGTCGCACCCATGCCGGAGTACAGGGTGGGGCACCAGGCGGCGTCCCCTAGCAGCACGACCCGGTCGCCGTGCCAGCGGTCGACCCTGACCTGCTCGACCGAGTCGAACAGGAACTCGTCGGTTTGTTCGAGGTGCCGGATGGCGGTCTCCATGAGATCGCCCAGGGACTCGGGGCCGTAGACCTCGCGCAGCCGTTGCGCCACTCCGGCCTGGCGGGCCCGGGCCTTTTCGGCGTCGACGTCGTCGACCTTGTAGGAGAACAGGACGGTGGGGGCGTGATCGGCGAAGGGGAACACCCAGAAGGCACGTCCCTGCTCGGAGAGGATCGCGCCCTCCTGCTGCTGAAGGCCCGGCTGAGGGGCGGGCAGCTCGAACGCGCAGATCATGAACCCGAGCCGGTCGAGGTAGTTCTCGTTCGGCCCCCACGCCAGCTGCCGGACCGTGGAGCGGATACCGTCCGCGCCGACGACCAGGTCGAACCGCTGCGTCGTCAGTTCCCCGGTGAGCGTGTTCTTCAACGTCACCGAGGCACCGTCGGCGTCCTGCACGATCGCCGTCGGGGTGGTCGCGAACCGGACCTCGGTGTCCTCGGGGAGGGAGTCGAAAGCGGCTCGTTCGACGTCGCCGCGCAGCATCATCCACGGCCCGCCGGGGATGTCTTGGAATCCGAGCCCGGGCTCGCGGTTGCCCGCGCGGTCGATCAGGTGGGTGTGCGACCGGGAGGGGATCCGGTTGAGCCGGACCGTGAGCCCCTGGGCGAACAGTCCGAGTCGAAACCATCTCACGCATGCCTGGGGACCCGTGGTCAGGTCCACCTCCCAGCCACCAGGATGGTTTCGACACAGCCGCTCGCTAGCGCTCACGAGCTGGCTCAACCAGCTGCCCACAAGCCGGCCCAGCCGAACCGCGAACGCCCCCTTCCCGAAGCCGGTTGAGCCGGACCTCGAGGAACGAGCAGTCCGTGTCGAAACCACCCCACAGATATCTAGCGACTTATGGTCGGGAGCTCACGTACCACACAGACTGGCTTCCAAGGCGTCGTCGATCGGCTGCTCGGCTTTCTGCGCCTGAGCGGACCCATCCTCGCTGCTGATGTCTGCGAAGGTATGTGGCGGCGCGGTCACCACAATGGTGAGGGCGCTGCCATCAGGACCGACCATGTTCCGGGTTCGGTAGCCGGGGATAGTGCCACCATACTGCCACGCGGTGCCGCAGCTCAACGACGTGGAAATCAATCCCAAGCCATGGTTGTAGCTGCTATCAGAATCCATAGGGACGGTTTTCTTCATCTCTGCGAGACTCTCCGCCGAAACCAGGGTACCGTCGAGGGTCTTCTGCATGAACATATTGAGCTCACCCGGAGTGGAAATCGCAGCCCCAGCAGCCCAGGTCCACGACGGGTCCATGTCGGTGATGTCGCGCCACTGCTCACCAGGAGCATTGCGATGATAGCCCTTCGGATGATCACCATGAATACTGCGATCCCCCGGGACGGGCAGGTACGTGTGTGCCAGGCCGAGCGGCTTGGCAATACGCTGATCGATCTGCTCGACAAGGGTGCGTTTGGTGACCTTCTCGACCAACAAACCGAGAGCGATGTAGTTGGTGCTGCTGTAGGCGAACTTAGCCCCGGGCTCAAACTGAGCCGGTTTAGCCAACGCCACATCGAGCAGATCCCGCGGCGAATAATAGTCATTCCGGACCTCGAAGATATTCGTCGTCTCCCCCATCACCGTGTCGGTGTACTCGGGCAGCCCGGAGGTGTGCTGAAGCAGCTGACGCACCGTGATCTTCGAGCCATCAATACCCTCCCCCTTCAACAACCCAGGCAGATAGGTATCGACGGGCTCATCGAGAGCGACCTTGCCCTCCTCCACCAACTGCATGACGATCACCGCAACCATGCTCTTGGTATTCGACCCAATCCGCACCTCACCATCAAGCGGCGGCGCCTGACCAGTCTCCACATCCCCCTTCCCCAACGCGACACCCACCGTGCTACCAGACGTATCAGTACGAGTAGCCAACACGCCCGGATAGCCGACATCCACGATAGGCTGCATCCGGGCCGCCAAGAGCTCCTCAGCAGTCGACGCAGACGCCGGCCCACTGACCCCGAGGGCCGTGGCCGCGAGTCCGACAGCCACCCCCGCTGCGAGCGTCCGTACCGATCGGGTGCTGTAACGGCGTCGTGATCTGGTGTTGTTGATCGTTGTATCCATAACATCCACCCTCCCAACCCCCAACCACCAGCACCATCCAGCCAGCTGGCCACTTCGGTGTCGGGCCATCACCACAGGGAAACCCCCGAACACACACGGGGTTCGCTCCGTTGCTTCCCTAGTCCGTCGAAACCATTCCTTCCACACGCTGGTTGAGCCGGACCGCGAGCCCCTAGGCGAGCAGTCCGTGTCGAAACCACCGTACGCATATCCGGAGACTGGTGATCAGGTCTGCTTCCCAGCCGCCAGATGGTTTCGACACAGCCGCTCGCTAACGCTCACGAGCTGGCTCAGCCAGCTTCAAACGAGCCGACTGGGCGACCTGGCCTTGTGCGATGAGCCTCAATTTTTCGTCGAGCCCCTCCCCAACCGTCCTCAGAACGCCTAGGCTGGAGATCCCGCAGAGTAGCTGGAAAGGCTCCGCGCATGGAGATCAACAAGCACCCGACAAGCAGCAGCCCGGCCCCCGAGGAACCGAGTCTGCGCGACGTGATCAGGGCTATCGACGGCCTGGCATCGAGGGTGGACGTGGTCATCTCTCACCTGGAGAAGCTGGAGCCCAGCCCCCGAAAAGCGCCACAGGAGACCGCGTCGCCGGTCTCCCCTGCCGCGCCAAAACCAACCGTGTCTCCGCCAGCAACGAAACCCCGCCCCACCACGACCGGCCCGACGCCGCTACAGATATCGATCCCCTCCTTGACGCGGCCCACACCCCCATCGCCGGCACCCCCGCCTCCCCGGTTGCCCGCGACGGCTCCGGTTCCCGTCCCCCCTCAGCCGGCGGCGCAGAAACCCCGACCGGCAGCACAGAACGCGAACGCCGGGGCATCATCACCCGGGAGCCCGGACGATGCGTCCCTCAGCGAGATACTCGAATCCCCGAAACCCAGGTCTTCACCCTTGACCTCGATCAGGAAACGCGCAGGCGAAGCCGCCCTGGGCAAGTACCTGCTGTCAGCCGCCGCGGCGGTGCTGGTCTTCCTGGCCGCGGCCAGTCTCATCGCGCTGCTGTGGAACTCGATACCGGACATCGTCAAGGTCGGGGCCGTCGGGGTGACAGCCGTCACGTTGACCGCCGTCGGGATGGGCATGGTCTCCAGGGCCACGACGAACCGGCTGCCGGCGGCGACGATCACCGGCATCGGAGGCGGACTGGGGTTCGTTTCCCTGGTGGGCGCGGTCCTGTTGGGATTGTTGCCCCCGCTGTCCGCCTTCCTCGCGCTCACCGGGTGGACGATCATCCTGATCCTGGTCGCCGCGCGCACCCGCCTGCCCTACATCACGATCATCACGGCGCTGGGAGGGCTGTCGACCATCGGGCTGGCCACAGCGCAATCCCGTATCCATCCCGAGCAGTCCTTCCTGGGACTGATGATGACGGTGGGTTACGTGGCAGCCATCACCCTGACCACCGCCATGACTGCAAGGAAGGCTGTCGAGCAGTCCCGCTTCAGGCCCCTGTACCTGCTGTCGGCCAGCGCAATCGGGCTTCCCGCATTGTTCATGGCACCCGTCGGGAAGGCACGGGAGATCACCGAGGCCGGCACCCTCGTGGCCATGCTCGTTCTCGTGGCGCTCCTGTTCGCCCAGCTCATCCTGGTCGTGAGGGCGGGCGAAATCCCGGAGGACGAAATCCCCGAGGACGAGACCCCCGAGACCACACCGGAGTCACCCATCGGGACCCCGACGAACCCCTGGGCACTGGCCTGGCTGACCGCCCCGCTGCTGATAGCCATCTCGACGCTGCGGCTCAGACCAGCACCACCACCGAGAGCCGACCTGGACTGGTTCCAACACCAGGACTTCACCCTGCTGGCCGTGGCGCACCTGGTCGTCCTCGCCGTCGTCGTGGCGCCACTGGTTTTCAAGGGAGTCGCCGCAAAAGCCGGACAGTGGGCCGGGCACTGCCTGTTCGTCAGTGCCTTCGTGGCAGCGGGCATCCTGCTGCCCCAGCTGAAGAACGAATCCCTGGCCCTGGGCGCGCTCATCGCCGTTCTGGCCCTGACCGCGGTGCCTGCGATGCTGGCCGGCAATGCGATCCACGCCATCACCGTGCCTGCCGCGGTCGTGTTCTTGACCTGGGTCGGACACGACCCGGACGTCGCCCTGAGTCTGGTGCGGTTGGGTGTCCTGGCAGTGGCCGTGGCGGTCGCGCTGGTCCTCGAGAAACGTCTCCCGGGCGGGCCGGAGCACATCGTGGCCGTCTGGCTGGTGGTGTTCCTGCTGGTGCTGCGCCTGCCCACGGTCGTCCAGGAACTGCTGCGGCGGTTGGGCGTCGAGCCGGCCTGGAGCGTCACGGCCGGGGGAATCCTCATGTTGAGTGTGATCGTGGCGCTGATCGGGCTGGGCCTCGGAAGCGGACGCGCGACGACCCTGCCCCTGCTGTCCGGCAGGCTGTTCGGACAGCGGGCGCACCTGGTCGACGACCCCGCGGTCGGCACAGCGTCCGCGACACCATCGTCGCCGGTTCCGATGATCCTGACCCTCGGGACAGCCGGTGTGATGCAGTACGCGATCTACGCAGCCACGTCCTGGTCCGTGCTGCCGTGGCGGCCCGCAGCCCACCCGGCGTGGGCCTTCCTGGCCCACGAGCTGGTGCTGATCCCCTTCGTGCTCGCTGTGGGCTGCGCGGTGGTGTGGATGATGTGGCCGCTGGTGCGGCACCCGTGGCACGGCGTGGCCGCCGGCGTCACCTTCACCCTCTCACTGCTCGGGATGAACACCCTCCTGACGGCGACGAACGTGGATTCCGCGACGAGCAGCGCCTTCCTCATCGTCGCCGGCGCCCTCAGTATCGTCGCGGGTTTCCGCACCCACGCCACGGCCATGCGCCTCTACGGGCTGATGTTGGTGATGTTGATGGTGCTCAAACTCGCCGTGATCGACATGTCCGGGCAGAACTCCATCACCCGCATCCTGTCACTTCTGGTGGCGGGCGTGATCTGCTTCGCCCTATCCGTGGCCTACAGCCGGCTGAGCGCCCACCTGAGCGGCGCCTCGGAGGAAACGAAGGATCTCCTCGAGGAAACGGAGAAACTCGACTAGCCGTACCCGGGATCCCGCGAGGTCACCCGCCAGCGGAGGGCCGGGTCGTCAGGACGAGGATCTTCTCCTCGATCATCCGGAACAGCGGGGACCAGGTGATCAGCCAGCTCCGAGGCTGGATCCGTCGCATCCCTTCGGACAACCTGACGTCGCGTTCGGCCCGGAAACCAGGCGCCACGGTGCGGCAGAATTCCTTGCCGTTGCGACATCCGTAGGTGAACTTCGCCCCGGACTTGACGACGGACTTCTCCCGCCCGAAGCGTTGGAACAGCGGCGCCATGACTTCCACCAGGGCCGTCACACCGGGGAAGGAGTCGTGGATGATCCCCATCAGGATGCGCATGTCGTCGGAACTCAGGTACATGGTCAGGCCCTCGACGACAACCAGCACCTCGCCTGTCGCAGCCACTTCCCCGGGCCATCGCGGATCCAATGCCGAGGCAGCGATCGTCTGGACCCGTTCCACCGGGGCGATGAGTCGCTGGCGGACGTCGATCACCTGCGGTAGATCGAGGTCGTACCAGCGCATCTTCCCGTCGTCGACGCGATGGAAGCGGGTGTCTAGTCCGCACGCAATGTTGACGACGGTACACCCTGGATGCCGGGCGATGAAGTCGCGGACGAGGTCGTCGAACAGCAGGGTGCGGGCCGCAGTCCCGAAGGACATGAACCGATCGGATCGGGCAGCCGTGAAGTCGTAGTCGATGCGGGAGACCAGCTCGACCGCTTGCGGGTCGGACAGCAGCTGCGGGTGGGACAGTGTGTACTGGGCCCTGGCGTGAAGGGTCTGCAACATGGTTTCCGGGACCCCGGTGAGTTCGACTTTCTCCATGCCCTCCAGTCTTCCCCCACGTGCCGTTTTCCCGGGAGGATCTCACCACACGTCGATGGACCACGAGTAGACCGGGATTCCCTCCTCGGTCGCCATGCCGTCCAGCCGGAATGGTACGACGCTTTCGTCTCGGTATTCGGGGGTGCAGGAGTAGCCGTCCGCCTTGTGGTCCTTGACGAGACCCTCGATCGTCTCGTCGTAATGATCCTTGCGGTTGACGACGGATACCGGGACGAAGACCCGGTTCATGGGCATGTCCTGCCCGCCGAAACGCAGCGGAACGAGGTGCAGCGGTGCCAATTTCCCCTCGGCGGCCAGGGCTTCGGCCTTCAGAACAGAATCGACCTTCGTGAAATCAAGCTTCTTGGCCCACTTCCTGCCCAGCCAGTCGAGAAATCCCATCGTCACCTCCATCTGCAGGCGCGCCCCGTCTTCCCCGTCCGCGCGTCATGGGCCAGTTCCCCTGCGACCACAGTAACCAGCCGATGGGTGCAGAACCCTGGAACGTGCCCCGGGTCGTCCGAAAGACCGACAGGAAACGGCTCGCGGGACCTCGCTCCTGCGCTCGTGGCTCCCCGCCGGCCTCGCCCCCATGGGATCCGGCGCTGCGAGACGTGGCCAGCTGTTTCTTCCTCGTCTCCCATGTCCCTGGGGCCGCGTCACCACACCACCCCGAAACATCGTTGCGCAGGCGCCGAGGACGTTTCCGCTCTCGTGCCGGCAGGCGCGTTGTGATTGATCGTAAGGCGACAGAGGCGAGAGAGCGGCAGGAATACACCAAAAATCGATGCGGTCCGCGGGCGCGGCACCCGCGGACCGCATCGATTGGTCCGGTGTTCTCAGAACTGGATGTCGTCGGCGATCCCGGGACCGGTCTGGGACGCGATCCGGGCGGCGATCTCCCGCTGCTTTGCCTGCTGCAAGGTGATGAGGGAATCGGCGTTGCGCAGGTCCATCATCCAGTTCACCCCGGCACTGCCGACCTGGGCAACGGTGACCCCGTAGTTGGACTCGAGGTAGCCGCCCGCGTCGAGACCTGCCTCGGTGGCGGCAGCCGCGGCGGCTGCGCACTCGATGTAGAAGTCACGGTCGGTGGACAGCCGAGCCGCATTCGACGGCGCCCCACCGGCGGAGCCTGCCGCGTCGAACTTCGGATGGGGACGGGACATGAGGTTCGCGTACTCCATCCCGACCGTCATCGGGAACATCTGGACGCGTTGGGTCCATTCCGCCGACGCCTGATCCCACTGGGGACGTTCGACGCCGAGGATACGCGCGATCTCGTCGCCCGGAACCCCGGCGTGCATCTTCGCCGACGCTGCGACCCAGTCGTGGAGGGAAACCCCGAGCACCGGCTGGAGTTCGGGGGCAGCCGGGTTGACCTGTCGCATCGCCTCGATGGGCGCGAAGGCGGCGTTCTCGGCGGCACGGGCAGCGGCGCCGGAGGGGTCGTGGTAGAACCCGAGCAGCGCATTGTTCATCGAGGTGTGGATCGACACCACCCGGGTGATCGCCTCGGTGGCGTGTTCCATGGGGTCCTGACCGGAGATGCGCAGCCCAATGTATTCGCGCACCTCCTCGACCATGGCCCCCAGCGTGGTGTGGATGTCCGAGTTGGCCAGCACCAGGTGGCGGTTGCCCCGGAAATCACCGAGCCGCGCCTGTTCCACGTCGGCCTGCGCCAGCTGCGCCTCCCACTGGGCCAGCGCCTGCTGTGCCCCCGCGACGTCACCGGCCTCGACGGCCTGCACCGGCGCGACGTGCCCGTCGCGCACCCGCGCCCAGATCCCGTACCAGGCGTCGGCGTACTGAACGGCAGCCGGGTCGAGACCAGCCGGGGGACGGGGACGCGAGAGGTCGCGGGCCTCGTCGACGTCCATCAGCATCTCGAGGCTGTACGGGAAGGCATGGGTGATCCAGTCGACGTGCTCCACGCCGCGCACGGCGTCGCTGATCCCGGAGACGGTCTCCTTGGCCTTCTTGAAGAATTTTCCCAGCATGTTTCCTGCTCTCTTGAGTTCGTGGAACCGATCAGTTTCCGATATGGGCGGGACCGGCCACCCACGGGTCATCAGGGCGTCTCCTGGCGGTGACGCGTGTTGCCGCGACCATGGTCGAGGACGGCGTGAAGGTGGCGCGGGAACCGCATCCCTGGCACGCCAGGTAGACCGCGACGGGGTACAGGTACGGAACCGGCACGGGCGCCCCGCACTGGGAGCATGTGAGCCGGATCGCGCGCCACTCGGCGACGGCCTGCTCCCAGATGGCCTGGTCGTGGTCGGTCTCGGGGGCGGCGAAGGCCTCCTCGGCAATGGCTTCGAGGCTGTCCTCCCACGTCTCGAACCACTCCTCGAGGCGTTCGTAGGCGGCCTCGGTCGCGGGGTCATCGATCGTCTCGAACACCTTGAACTGTTGCTCGAAGACCTCGCGACCCTTGTTCGCCAGTCCTGTGATCTGGGAGGTCACCCCGGCCTGGAGGGTGTGGGCCGCGACGCGGGTGTCCTCGTCTCCGGAGGCCTGCATCTCCGCGAAGGCGGCAGCAGCCTCGGCGGCCACCTCGCGGGCGCGGGCCGTCAGTTTACCCAGGAACGTCTCGAGGCGCGGGATGAGGGCGTTGAGCTGGTCGCTGGAGTGGCTCACGGGCACTCCTGCGGGTCTCGGGCGTATTCGGTGGCGAGGGCGGCAACGAAGACGTGTCCGCAGTAGCTGCACTCCCCAACCCCGTCGGCCTCGGACCGCGGCGCACCGCAGTCGGGGCAGGTGCGGGTCTCGGCGCGTGTCTTCTCTTCCTCGAATTGGATCGATGACCTGGGCGCGGAAACGGCCTGGCGGCGCATCCTCTCGACGAACGACTCGGCCATCACAGGGCCTCGATGATCTGCGATTTCTTGGCGTTGAACTCGTCGGCGGTGATGAGCCCGGCCTCGAACATCTTCTTCAGTTTCGCGAGTCGCTCGACGGGATCATCCGTCCCCGCGGACGGCGCAGACGGCGCGGGTGGCGCGGGCGCTGCCGGTTGCGCGGGCTGCATCGGCTGGGCGGGGAAACCCTGCTGGGCCGGGGTACCGAGCTGCTGCTGCACCTGCCCCATCGCGATGCCCATGGCCATTCCCCCCTGAACACCCTGCCCGGCTGCGGTGTTGGGGTTGGCGGTCGCGATGGCGGTGTTGAAGGCCTGGAACCGCGACATGTCACCGATCATGTTCATGCTGGTGACTTTGTCGTAGTACTCGTTGACCTCATCGGGCAGCGTCACCGAGGTCACGGTGAACTGGGTGAGCGTCACCCCGAGGTCCAGGAAATAGGGAGCGATGGCGGGTAGCAGACGCGAGTTGACCGCCGACAGGTTCGCGGCGACGTCGAGGACGGAGATCTGCTGGGTGGCCAGCACCTCACCGAACTTCGCAGCGATGTAGTCGCGAAGCTGTACCTCGAGGTCGCGGATCGTCAGCACCGGGTAGGCGCCGGCGTATTCCCGGAAGAACCGGGGAATGTCGGTGATGCGCGCGGAGTAGGACCCGAACGCGCGCACCCGGACCTGCCCGAACTTCTCGTCGGCCATCATCACCGGCGCCGGGGTTCCCCACTTGAGATCGACGAACTGGCGGGTCGCGATGTAGAAGATGTCGTAGATGTGCGGCGACGCGAACCCGTACTTCCACCCCGCAAGGTTGGACAGGACCGGGATGTTACCGGTCGGGAGGCTGTAGGTGCCGGGCAGGTAGACACCGGCTGCCTGCCCCTTCGCCAGCAGCAGGGCGTTCTGGTTCTCTCGGACGATCAATTTCGCCCCAGACTTGATCCGCCCGTCGGGATCCGGGTAGCGCCACAGCACGAGCTGCGGGTCCGGGTCTAGACATTCAACAATTTCGATCCAGGGCAGTGCCACGTTCAAACTCCTTGTGACCAAGCTGATCGTCAGCGGTGATCAGCGGGAGGAGTCTAGCAAGCAACACACGACACGGTTCAAGCCCCCCGGACACCAACCGTCACGGCTCTGACAAGGGGTGATATGTCTCCCAGGGGCCGCTCTGCTTATCAGGGCGGCCCCGGTGAGAGATTCAGCGCAGGTAGTGGCGCTGGTCGGTCTTCTTGCCTTCGTACCAGGTGCGGGCCTGTTGCGTCGACTCAAGGCGCGAGACCTCCGAGATCGGCACGTCCCACCAGCTGGAGCCGGGCGGGTTGGGGCCGTACAGGTCGGTTTCGATGTGGATCATCACCGGGCCCTCGCAGGCCACCGCCTCGGCATAGGCCCTGCGGAACTCATCCATGCCGTGGACCCGCAGCACCTTCAGACCCCACGATTCCGCATTGGCGGCGATGTCAACGGGCAGCAGATCGCCGTCGGCATTGTGGGGGGTATCGCCGGTACGGTATCGGGTGCCGAAACGCTGCGACCCATGACTCTCCGACAGCGCCCCAATGGAGGCGAAACCGTAGTTCTGCAGCAGCACGAAAATGACCTTAATCTTCTCCTGGACGATGGTCGCGAGCTCCATCGGCAGCATCTGGTAGGTGCCGTCGCCGACGATGGAGACCACCTCGGCCTCGGGCCTGGCCAGTTTCACACCCATCGCCGCGGGGATCTCGTAGCCCATGCAGGAGAAGGCGTACTCCACGTGGTACTGCTCCGGGGTGGGGGCCTGCCACAGGCACTGGAGGTCGCCGGGCATCGAACCGGCGGCGTTGATGACCACGTCCCTGTCACCCATCAGCTCGTTGAGCGCCCCGAACACCTCGGTCTGCGCGGGCAGCGGGGTCTGATCGCGGTGATAGCACTCGTGCGTGGCCTTCGCCCACTCCGCCTTCAGACCGGCGATGCGTTCGGTGTAGTCGTCGCCGACCCGGTACCCGTCGAGGGCAGCGGTCAGCGCCTCCAGGGACTCGCGGGCGTCGCCGACCACCATCTCGGCGCTGTGTTTGGCGGCGTCGAAGGCGGCGACGTTGATGTTGACGAACTCCACATCCGGGTTCTTGAACTGGGTGTGCGAGGCGGTGGTGAAATCCGAGTAGCGCGTCCCGATACCGATCACGACGTCGGCCTCGTCGGCCAGGGCGTTGGCCGAGGCGGCGCCCGTCGACCCGACCCCGCCGACCGCGGCCGGGTGGTCGTGGTTGATCGCGCCCTTGCCCGCCTGGGTGTCGGAGACGGGAATCCCGGTGGCGTCCGCGAAGGCCCGCAGCTGCTTCGACGCCTCCGCGTAGATCACGCCACCGCCCGCGACGACGAGGGGCCTGCGCGCGTCCCGGATGATCGCGGCGGCCCGTTCGATGGCGGCGGCCTCGGCCGGTGGGCGGCGCACGTGCCAGACCCGTCGCGCGAAGAACTCGACGGGGAAGTCGTAGGACTCGGCCTGCACGTCCTGCGGCAGGGCGATGGTCACCGCGCCCGTGTCGACGGGATCGGTCAGCACCCGCAGCCCGGCGAGCAGCGACGGGATGAGCTGCTCGGGCCGTTCGATGCGGTCGAAGAACCGCGAGACGGGACGGAAGCAGTCGGTGGCGGCGGTCATCGGCGAGACCGGGTCCTCGACCTGCTGCAGCACCGGGTCGGGGAAGCGGGTGGCGAACTGGTCGGAGGGGAACAGCAGCACCGGCAGCCGGTTCGTCGTGGCCAGGGCCGCGCCCGTGACCATGTTCAGCGACCCGGGGCCGATCGAGGAGGTGCACATCCAGGTGCTCAACCGGTTCGTGGTCTTGGCGTAGGCCGCGGCGGCGTGCACCATGCCCTGCTCGTTGCGGGGCATGATGTAGCGCATCCGCCCGCCCTCGGGGGTGGGGTCGAGGTCGTTCTGCAGCAGGGCCTGGCCGATCCCGGCGACGTTGCCGTGTCCGAAGATGCCGAAGGCGCCGGCGATGAGACGCCGCTCGATACCGTCGCGTTCGGTGTACTGGTTGACGAGGAAGCGAATGATCGCCTGCCCGACGGTGAGACGCACTGTTGACACTGGGTTTCCTTAGTTGAGAGGGGTCATGGGGAGCCGGGGATCGACGTCCTGGGAGGCCCAGGTGTCGCGGATCCAGGTGTATGCGGGATCGTCGGTCATCAGCCAGGTGGAGTCCTCGGCGGGCCCGGCCATGACGTTGAGGTAGTAAAGGTCGTATCCGGGCGCGGCCACCGACGGGCCGTGATAGCCGTGCGGCATCGTCACCACGTCGCGGGAGTGCACCTCGGCACACACGTCGATGTCGTGGCCCGAGGGATAGATGCGCTGCAACGCCATCCCCGGCGACCCATTTAGCCCCGGTCGCACCTCGTAGTAGTAGATCTCCTCGAGGATGCGTTCCACCTCGTTGTGTTCGTCGTGCTTATGAGGCGGGTAGCTGGACCAGTTGCCGCCCGGGGTCAGCACCTCGCAGGCCAGCAGGTGGGAGGTTTCGAGGTCGTTGCCGAGCGCGTAGTTGTTGACCTGACGGGAACACGGACCCGCGCCACGCAGGGTGGTGACCACCTCTGTGACGGGGCAGTAGCGCACCGGCAGGTCGCGGGTGGCCTTCGCCGCGGGCAGCGCGAACCGCCCCCCGGATTCGCTGCGGACCGTGAACGTGGTCTCGCGCGGGATATAGAGGTAGTCGGTGATGGCGCTCCACACCTCCTCGCGACCGTTGAGCACGTGGGTCTCACCGTTCACCTCGACGGCGCAGCCCCCGGACAGCGGCAGCACCAGCAGCTCGGAGACCCCGGAGGCCACCGTCTCCGATCCGCCCGCGGGCAGCGCCAGCACGCGGATGGAGCTCCACTCCCAACCGGCGCGCTCAATACTGACGTCGGTCTCGAACTGGCCGTGGGCGGTGCTTCCCGCCTTGATCACGTGGGTTTCGTTATCCATTTTTCCTCCTCAGTGCCGGATTCTGCTGACGACCGTGACGACCTGCGGGTTGGCCGCCATCAGGCGCTCCACCTCGTCGATACGCGGCATGGCGGTGGAGCATTCCAGCCGTGACGCGACGATGGCGCCCGCCGCCGATGCGAAGGCGAACGTCCTTGCCAGGTCCCATCCCTGCAGCAGGCCGTGGCACACGGCCCCGCCGAAACCGTCGCCCGCGCCGAGCCCGTTGCGAACCTGGACGTTTGTGACGGGCACGTAGACCCGTTCCGTCGCGGTGCGCACCAGGGTGCCCATCATTCCCTGTTTCACGACGGCGACCTCCACCCCGCGTTCCAGCAGCGCGAGGGCTGCGGCGTCCGGGTCGGTCTCGCCGACCGCGATCCGGCACTCCTCCAGGTTCCCGATCGCCACGTCAACGCACTCGAGGGCCTGCTGCACCTGCGCGGTCGCTTCCTGTTCGCTGGGCCAGAAACGCGCCCGGTAGTCGAGATCGAGGACGCTCATGCCGTTGCCGTGGTGGCGTCGCAGCGCCTCGTGGTTGGCCGACCGCGACGGCTCCACCGACAGGCCACTGACGGTCAGCCACAGGATGCGGGCCGTGGCGACCTCGTCGGGCAGGTCGTCGACACCGATCTCCAGGTCGGGGGTGGTGGGCTGGCGGTAGAAGAACAACGGGAAGTTGTCGGGCGGGAAAACCTCACAGAAGGTGACAGGGGTGTTGAAGTCCGGGTTCACCACGACGTGCCGGGCATCCACGCCCAGCCGTGTCAGCTCGGAGCGGACGAAACGTCCGAAGGGGTCGTCACCCACCCCGGTCACACAGGCGACGGAATGCCCCATGCGAGCCGCGGCGACGGCCACGTTCGCGGACGAGCCGCCGAGGAACTTGCCGAACCGGGTGACGTCCTCCAGGTGGGTGTTCATCTCCAGGGGGTACAGGTCGACCCCGCACCTGCCGATGGTGCAGACGTCGAGTACCGGCTCATCCACGATGATGACTCCTTGATGTCGGGGATGGCTCCTCACGGTCACCGGGGGATTGCTCCAGTCTGCCCACGAGCAGAAGCGCAGTCAACCTATGTCAGGACATTTCTTCTCGTTCCTTGCACTGGAGTACACGTCTGGCTTGTATGATCGATTCAGAACCGTCGCCTACCCGCCATGCCGGGACAAAGCCTGTTCCGGCCCCAAGGACCGCATCATGGAACCGACCTACGAACCGGAGATCACGCTGGACCGCGATTCCCAGGTGCCCCTGTACCAACAGATCGCGAAGCCAATCGAGACCGCGATCCTGTCCGGGGCGCTGCCCGCGGGGGCGATGATCGAGGACGAGGTGTCGATGGCGAGTCGCCTGGACGTGGCCCGCCCCACGGCCCGCCGGGCCTTGCAGGAGCTAGCCTCACGAGGGTTGTTGACGCGCCGCCGGGGAGTAGGAACCCGCGTCACCCCACCCCACGTGCACCGCCCCATGAAGCTGTCCTCTCTGAACGACGACCTCGCCGAGGCCGGGTTCACCCCCTCCACGCGGGTGCTTTCCTACGAGGTGCGGGAGGCATCGTCGGAGGAGGCCGAGAAACTTAGCATCCCCCAGGGCGAGGCGCTGCTGTCGGTGCGTCGCCTCCGCTACGCCGACGACCACCCCCTGGCGCTGCTGACGAACCTCATCCCCCACGACATCGCGCCGACCTGGCAGGAACTCGGCGACGTCGGTCTCTACCGCTGCCTGGCGGCACGGGGGGTCGAAGTGACCTCCGCCCGGCAGGTGATCGGCGCTCGCGGGGCGAACGCGAAGGAAGCCGAGGACCTGGGCGAGGAGGAGGGCGCGCCGCTGCTCACGATGGAGCGCACCGGCTACGCCGCCGACGGGCGGGTGGTCGAGTTCGGGCAGCACGTCTACCGCCCGAGCCTGTACTCCTTCCACTTCTCGCTGTTCACGTCCTGAGGTCGGAGCGCGCCACGGGGGCAACGGTGCCCCTCGAGGCGAGACGTCTCACATTTCTTCCCGAACGGGACAGAAATGTTCAAATTCTTGACCACATTTCCGGCGCCTACTCGCGACATCCCTTTTCCCGGGAAAACTCCTTGTCAGACGCGGGCTTCAGGCCCATCCACAACCTCTCCCTGCACATATGACCCCCACGAGGGTCTACTTCTGGCCAGTCGCTCAATATCCCCCTGCCCAGCGACAAGTTTAAGGAATTGACTCGAATAGCTACTTATAGCCAGGAAGGCAGTGCGCCTCTATCCAAAGCCGGGTTAGGGCTATTGCACCCGGAATTTTTCGTGCTTAAGGTGGTATCAACTTCAGCGCGCAGAGAAGTGACAAGAAAGCAAAACAAGAACATTCTGGGAGAAAAGGACATCATCATGCAGAACAAGTACGACGACCAGATCCTCGACAACCTCGCCGAGCTCAGCGACACTGAAATCGAAGAACTCCTCGGCGCCGGAAACGGAGTTTGGCTCTCCTGGACCCACGAGTGCCACATGAACAGCTGGCAGGTCCTCTTCACCTGCTGCAGCTGACAGCAATCGGGTGGGGGCTGGTTTCGGCCCCCACCCAAGCCCTGATTCGCATCAGACCCAAAGCAAGACGAGCCCAAAGCGCCCCGGAAGATACTTTTCGACATTTCGGTTCCCCGCGCTCCAGATAAAGCGAACATCGAGGCCTGTTCACAGCCACCCTCAAATGCACCCTGACCAAGGGTTCCGAAGGTCTACGTGCCACATGTGAACAAGCCTCGTCATCCATGTAATTTCGTCGACCAAGCCTCGAAGAAGGATCACCCATGGCACAGACACAGCCCGCACCCACCATGCCTTTCCAGGCAATCATCGGACAGGCGATCGATGAGGCTTTTCCTCTCTCGGTGCTCAGGCTTGTTCCTGGCGGAGTCCTGGAAGCCTATACCTTCCGTACCCTGGAAACGCCTCTGGTCTATCTTCTCAACGAGCGTCGAGTGCGAGAAAAACTCACCGGGGATACTCTCGAGGAGCAGTACGAGAAATTCTCGGAGGATGTGATCAACGTCCTGAGCGAGCTTCGGGAGCGCTTCCCCAATCACTGGCAACACTGGCAGCAGATGAGGAATTGCTTGAGTGACACCATCGAAGCTGTCACACTCTCCGCCACCGAGGACGCCATACCCATCTCTGAACTTCTGGGCGGAAGCGCTCGTCCCGGCTCGCTCACCATTCTTTCGATCAAGCCGCTGGGCGACATTCATCCCCAAGGCGTGGTGTGCGAGGTCACCACCTCGCTGGGAACCATGTATTACAAGCCTCGCTCAGCGGGAAACGAGCTCTTTCTTGCCGCGCTGGGGTCCTGGATGTCGGAGAGGGCGAGTGACAGTCAGTGGCTGAACCTCTGGTTCCCTCGGGTAGCCGACTGCGGAAACCACGCATGGGTTGCACCCGTTCGTCACGAGGCTCTCACGAGCCGCGCGGCCGCCGCACATTATTACCGCCGGGCCGGACAGCTGCTGGGACTTTCCTATCTGGTGAACCTCACCGACCTGCATCACGAGAACATCATCGCAACGGCCACCCAACCCGTGCCGGTCGATCTCGAGACCATCATGAGCGTGCTTCCCAAAACCCTTGGGGATCACCCCAATGCAACCAGCGCCACCTTGCAACAGAGCCTCCTGTCACCTGCCGCCACCGGGCTGATTCCTCTCGGCACGACTTTTCAAGAGCTTGGAGGGGACGTCAGCGGTTTCGCCGCCGACAAACTGCGGGTCCGCCGTCGCGTGCTTGACCGGCAGGGACGATCCGACATGCGCTACATACACACGATCACCACGGTCATCCCCGAGAAGAATCGTCCAACGCTGGATGGCGTTCCGGTTCCTCCCAGCGACCATGTTGACGACATCGTCGAGGGTTTCGCGACGGCTCTGCGGATCGCCATGACGCACCGTGACGAGCTCACGGCATTCGTCAGCGAGCATGCCGGCAGCCTGCGCGTGAGGGTTCTCACCCGCATGACCAACGACTACGCGACGGTCCTGGCCGGGCTGTCCCGGGTCGGGCACAACACCAATCCCGAGCGTCTTTTTGCAATGCTGCGCCGCAATGCGGTTGGCCTCACGGAGACCTTGGTGGATTCGGAGGAGGAGCAGCTGCGCGTATGGGCCATTCCGCATTTCTGGGCGGTCGCCAGCGAAACCACCATCCGAGACCCCTGGGGCAAACCGACGGGAGAACTCACCGTGGCACCCGTAACCCGGGCCATCGCGAAGATCGGTGCGGTCACGGAAGCCGACATCGACCATCAGGTCTCCCTCATCCGACTTGCTTTCCGCACGCCCCAAGAAGTCCTCCTACCCTTGGGCCCACAGCTTGCCCCGCAAGGTCTCGGGTCCTTCGACGAATTCGAACGCACCCACCTCGACGCCTTGCATGCTCAAACCGTTAGCGGTGCCGACGGCAGCGTCAACTGGCCGGTGCTGGCCGTGGACGAAAAAGATCAGCTGACCGTGCAGCCTTTGATCGGCGGGGTGTATCGGGGTGTCGCCGGTGTGGCCGAGCTTCTCGCTTCCTTCAGCCACCCGGAAGCACGGTGGTACAGGCTGGCACGATCCCTTCTGCGCACACTGCAGCTGGAAACCGAATCCATGCTGGACGACACCGAGTCTGCGCTGAGCTATTACCACGGTCCGGCGAGCCGCCTCGCAGCCGCCCACCGACTCAGCCGGGCATTCGGAATCTCCGCCCAATGGGTGCGGCATTGCTACGACCGCTTCCTCACGACAGTTGAGAGCATCGCTCCGGATGGCATCAAACCCGGAGCGCTTCTGGATGTGATGGAGGGCCCGGCCGGACTCATCATCGCGCTGCGCCACCACAGCGATGTCCGCAGTCACGCGCTGTGCCACCAGCTGGGCCTCCTGCTGACGGATGCCGCATCCGAGGGCTGGGGCTCGAAGAAGGTGTGCGCGATGACGCGGAACGCCAGCTTCGCCCACGACGCGGGCGGCATGGGGACAGCCGTGCTGATCGCCGCGGGAATGGGATCCGATCCTGACATGGTGGACAGCTGGAGAGCTGCCTGGGATTTCGAGAACACCTTCAAGCTTGAAGAAGGCTGGAACGACGCCAGATATCCGGGCGATGGCCACGCCACCCACTGGTGCCACGGCCTGGCGGGCATAGCCTTGGCGCGCACCGTGTGGCTCCAGGCCATTGAGGACAACACATTCCTTCGCTCCGTCGTCGCCCCGGACGAGATCGCACGGATCCGCGCCGAGTTGGAGGAGGCCGCTGGTCTTCTCGTTCGGGATCTGGACAAATCCGGTTCGCCCAGCCTCTGCCACGGCGTGGCGGGCGGCGCGCTGGTGCTCGATCTGGCCACGCGACAGCTCGGAAGGCGCGACTGGCGCGAGGCTGCCGGTGATCTCGTCGCCCGAGCGGGCGCCACACTGTCCCGCTGCCCCTGGATGTGGGGGAAACATGACGTCCGGGACTTCGGCATCATGACCGGCCCCGGCGGCCTGATCCTCGCACGCAACCTCCTCCAGCTCCCAGACGGTGACGTCGGGCCGCTCCTGCCGGACCTGGGACACATCGGTGGTACGGCATGAGAATCGTCCTGCAACAGAGCGAACAAGACTGCCTGCTGGCCTGCTATTCCATGATCCTCGGCAGCATGGGGCTGCGGGTCTCCCCCGGGGATCTGCGCGACTGGCAGCCCCTACCACCCGACGGGCTCAGCGTCGGTTACCTTCGACGACTGAACTCGGAGTACGGGTTGACGATGAGCGCCCGCAAGGCCCACAGGGACAGCGTGAGCGACGACGAACTGCATCAGCTTCGCGGTCCGGTGATCGCCCACTGGGGTGGAAACCACTTCGTGGTGATCGAGAAGTTCGCCCGGCGCCACGTCAGTGTGATCGACCCTGCGATGGGGCGGCTGCGGATACAATATTCGGACTTCTGGGATCTCTTCACCAATGTCCTGGTCTTCCTGACCCCGGCGGAGGGCTTCACCAAAAAGCGTCCGACGCAGCCATCCGGCCAGTCGCTGCGAACGCTGCTTCCCGGACGGTCCTCGGCCCTGCTCGCCATCAGCATCATCCTGGCGCAGCTCGTCACCCTCGGGGTCACCGCGAGCACACGTCAGTTCTTCGACCTCGGTTCGCCGTCCCCCCTGCTCGTCGTGGGAATTCTGGCCGTGGCAGCCCTTCTGACGGGCGCCTCGTTCGCCATCCGCTCCTTCGGCCTGCAACACGGTTCCGACCAGTTCGAGGAAAAATACACCCACCGCCTGTTCACAGGGTTGTTCTCCCAACGTCTGTCCTACTTCGCCGGCCAATCAGTGGGAGCGATCGCCGAGAAACTCAGCCTGAGGTTCGTCCTCAAAGACGCACTGGTGAAATCGATCCTGCCCTCGGTGTTCTCGGTGCTGTCGCTGCTGCTGACACTCACCTACCTGATCCTGGTGTCACCGCCCCTGGCGAGCCTGCTCGTGGTCGGCTCGACGGCCTACTTCCTGGTGAGCCTGTTCCTGACCCGCCGCCAGATGGAAGCGAGCCAGACCCACGTCCAGGCGCAGGTGAACATGAGCGGCGAGACGCAGGCCACCCTCAACAACATCGACGCGGTGAAGGCAACCGGCACCGAGGAACATCACATCCAGCGCTGGGCCGCGCTGAACCAGAAGGTGAGCAAGGAGTACAAGCGGGTCATCCGGTGGAGCAGCCTGACCAGCGGCGTGCAGTCCGGATACACCACCATCATGCTGGTACTCGTAGTCGCCGCCGGCCTGTGGTTGGCCTCGGGCGGGCAGGTCGCCCTCGCTGACATCGTGCTCTTCCAAACCGGGATGGCGCTGTTCACCGGCGCGGTCTCCGAGACCCAGGGCGTGGTGCAGCAGATCGCTAACGTCGCGGTGTACCAGGACAAGCAGGCCGACCTGCTCCACACCTCACCCTCCTACGGCACACTCGAACCAGCCGGAGAGCCGGGACGAATCGAGGCCCGGTCGCTCTCGTTCGGCTATCCCGGAAGCGCGGCGGTGTGCAACGGAGTCGACCTCCAGGTCAGCCCCGGGGAGAAGGTGGCGGTGTTCGGCCCGTCGGGAACCGGAAAATCCACCCTGCTGTACGTCCTGCTGGGGCTGAACGACTTCTCTGGGCTCCTCAGGGTGGGAAATACCACCTTCCGCGACACCACGGGGGTGCTCTTCCCCAAGATGACGCTCGTGGAAGGGACAGTTCGTGACAACCTCGTGCTCGGTAACGACCGCGACATCGACGACACCGAACTGCTTCAGGTGCTGCGCGACGTCAACCTGAAGCAGACGATCGAACGGCTCCCGGCAAAACTGGGATCGCGGGTCCAGGCGGGCGGGCGCAACTTCTCCACCGGCCAGGCCCAGCGGCTGCTGATGGCGCGCGCGCTGGTGCGGGGAAGCCAGTTCCTGTTCCTCGACGAGGCACTCAGCAGCCTGGACGAGGAGAACCGGCGCCACATCTATCGACACGTGGTCCTGGGAGAGCGTTACCGCAACGTCACCATGGTGATGGTGAGTCACGACCTCTCCCTCATCGACTACTGCGACACGGCCTGGTTCATGATGGATCGGGAAACCTTCGAGAAGATACCCGGCGGCGGGGCACGTGCCGGATCGATCACCGGGTTGCCCCCGACGCCGGCCACTCCCCGGCGAGCCCTGGAGGAGCCAGAGGACCTGCTCCGCAGCCTCACGGCAGACATGAACTCCTGGCAGAACCAACACTGATCCCAACCACATCCACACACCACCAGCGGCCATCCGCGGTTCCCCACTCACGAGGCATCCGCGGATGGCCGCCGTCCTGTGACCATCATCTGGCTGACCGCATGGACCAACTCAGCAAAATGCCTTGTCACGCCGCACTGCATGGTCTTCCTGACCGGCTTCGTGGTCGCAAGTTGCGGCGAAAAGACGCCCGGAAGCTAGTCAATGGTGCACTGTTGCGCCGCCTGAGGCCTTCCTAGCCTTGATACCGAGATCGAACACAACCCGTTCGGACACACCGCGACACAGAGGAGAAGGACATGCTCACTCGCAGGATTTCAGCCATCGTCGGAACTCTCTTGGCGCTGCTGACCCTGGTCGGCACCCCCACCACTGCAAAAGCAAACGAGGTAACCACCCAGTCGAGTACCACCACTCCGCAGATCTACTGCGCTCTTTTCTCTCAATGCAACTGATTAAATAGAATCAATTCACGACGAAAAGAACTGCGAAGAAGGATCGAAGGATGGTGTCGACAATGACCTGGAAGAACTGGGGGAAAACGGAATACTCCACAACCATCCCCGGCTGGCTTCAGCTTGGACTCCTCTTGATAGCAGTCATGGCCACAGGGAGCGACATCAATTATCTGCGACAACGGCCATGGGACTCTCTAACAATTTTTCTTATAATCGAGGCAATTCTCACCTACGGAGCGATCGGCCTTTCCCTCATCTCCGCGCGAGCCTCAGTCATTGTATGCACCGCAGCCATGGGGATCTCATTCGCGACCCAACGACCGATTTTTGCCCTCTTGGCGGTAGGAGTGATCACCTTGGTGCTGTTCGCCATGTACCAAACCCGCCTTACCGCTATTCATTGCTTCTTGAGTTTCATCTGGATCACTCTCACGACGTTGATCTCACCCATAGCAGAAGTAAGCAATCCCATGACATTCTGGTGGATAGCCTTCTTGACGATCCTGGGATGCGCCTTGACGGGCCTGGCACTGAAACACCTCGTCATCCGTACCGCAAAGGTCCATGCGGAGCTCCAAAGGATCGAGGCCCATCAGGAGACGATCCGGAAGGAGGAGCGCCACGACCTCGCGCGTGAACTGCACGATGTGGTGGCCCACCACATCACGGTCATCACGATGCAGGTCATGGCCCGGCGCAATTCGCACGACCCGGACCAGCTTCGCGAGACCCTCGGGATCATCGATGATTCGGCACGAGAGGCGCTGTCCGAGCTGCGGGCCCTTCTTGATGTCCTGCGATCCGACGAGGACGACGACAGCGACATCCGCTCGCTGTCCGACAAGATCGTCACCGGCCCCAGCCTGGGTGATCAGGTCGCACAGCGAGTGGACTCGTTGACCGAGGTCGGAATCCGGGTTCACAAGCAGTCGGTGGATCCGCACATCGAATCTCTGCCCTTCTCCCTCAAGACCACCTGCGCCCGAATCGTGCAGGAATCAGCCACCAACATCCTCAAGCACGCCCGCCACGGAGCACGCTGCTCCATCGTTGTGAGACTCGACCCAACAGAGGTGGTCATCATGATCACCAACAACCGCATCAAACCCCACGATCCTTCCAGGTCCAGTGGATACGGCCTCACCGGCCTGCGTGAAAGGGTCGCCGCGGTCGGAGGGAGCTATACCGCCGGCCAGCAGGGCGACAAGTGGGTGGTGGAAGCCCATATCCCCGTCCACAACACAGGACGCACCACGCCATCATCAAAGAAATGGAACGCAACCCAACCCGAGACCTCAGAGACCGAACAATCCGCCATGAAAGAAAAGGAAATATCATGATGTTTGCCCAAACCACTCACCCTTCGGCGGCCGGCTACACGCCACCCGCCCCGCAGATGCCACCGACCGCACAGCCCCAGCAGTTCGCAGTCGAGACCCGGGGCGTCACGAAACGGTACGGACGCCAGACCGTCGTCAACCAGCTCAATCTCGCTATTCCCAGCGGGGGCGTCTACGGTTTCCTCGGTCCGAACGGCGCCGGGAAATCCACCACCATGAAAATGCTTCTGGGGCTGGCCAAACCCACCGAGGGTGAGGTGCGCGTTTTTGGCCGGGATCTTCGCGCGAACAGGGCGGACATCCTGCCCAGGATCGGTTCTCTCATCGAGGGCCCCGCATTCTACCCACACCTCACGGGAGCCCAGAACCTCCGCATCGTCGCCGACTACCTCTCGTGCGACAAGAGCTCCGTCGATGCCGTCCTCGACATCGTGGGGCTCACCGACGCAGCCGGCAAACGCGCGCGCCAGTACTCGCTAGGCATGAAACAGCGCCTCGGCATCGCGATGGCCCTGATCTCCGGCCCCGAGCTGCTCCTACTGGACGAACCGACCAATGGCCTGGACCCCGCCGGTGTGGCCGAGATCCGCAACCTGATCGTGCGGCTCGCCCACGACCGCGGCATCACCGTCATGGTCTCCTCCCACCTGCTCTCCGAGATCGAGCAGATGGCCGACATCGTCGGCATCATCCAATCCGGTCACCTCCGCTATCAGGGCCCCCTGTCGGGTCTGCGGGACCAGGGGCAGCTCGTGATGAAGGTATCCCCCGTGAACGCAGCCGTGGCTCACCTGGAGGCTCTGGGTCTGCGTCCCCAGAGCGCCGGCGACGAAATCATTCTTCCGCCACTGCGCGACGATCTGATCGCCGAAGCGGTGGCCCGGCTGGTGGGAGCCGGGGTGCGCATCGCGCGGGTCGAGCTGCGACGCAAGAGCCTCGAAGAGGCCTTCCTCGAGCTCACGGAAACCCCTGTCGTCATACCCACCGCACCGCAGACAACCGGAAGGAGGGGACGGGCATGAGCACCCTCGCGCTCGAAATCCGCAAACACCGCAACAGCAGACTGCTTCTCCTCATTCTCGGGATTACGCTCTTCGAAACCGTGTGGTTGACGGCAATCATCGGGATCCAGGCCTCTCGTTCCCCTCAAGGGCTCCACGCACTCAAGACATTCTCCCTGCACAACTACATGCAGATGCAGTGGTTGCTGCTCGGGCCAACCATCGCCTTCCTCGCATCCCGGGTCGCAGGCGTCGACCAAGTGGGGCGCATGGGGCAGGTGTTCCGAGCCCTGGGTGAATCGCCACGGCGACAGTTCATGACCAAGCTGACACTGCTCACGGGGCTGGGAACCCTCATCAGCATGATCATGCTGATATCCGCAGCCTTCGTCGGGACGCAGGCGGGGCTACTGGATTCACCGTCCTACGCGGCAGTCTTCTGGCTGATCATCGCCCTCACCATCGTGAGCGTATTCGCGATCAGCGCCGTACAGCTGGCCCTGAGCACCCTGTTCGATGGTTCCTCGGCCGGGGTGATCATAGGCGTCATCGGAACGTTGATCACGTCTCTGGCAGGGATAGCCCTCAAGATGCCCGTAATCGGCTGGCTGCTGCCCTGGGGCCTGCTAATGGCCGGTTCGCCCCTTGAAACTCTCACACCCGGGAACTCCGTTGGCGCCGACTTCGCCCTGGCCTCCAATCCTTGGTTGCTGGTTGCTCTGGCCACCGCCGTCGCGCTGGCCTGGGCCTTCGTGTCGGCCAGGCTCGTCATTCGCAAGGAGGAAAACGCATGACCACGAATGCCACAGCAACCGCTATCGCTGCGCCGCGTCGCCACGTCAGTCTCGCCGCGGCCTGGCGGATCGAACGTACCAAGATCCGCACCTCGTGGTTCCTGGTTGGAACCGTGATACTCGCCGCTTTCGCCCAAATCTTGGGGGCGTGGAACTACACCACCAACCTGTCCGCATTCCAGGAGCAGGGGATCACGTGGGTTGCGATTTGGGCGCAGGGTGGGATCATGGTCACCACCGTCTTCATGCCCCTGCTCTACGTCGTGTTCCTGGCCCACGCCGAATCGCTCGAATACCAGACGCGCGGCTGGCAGCGAATGGTCTCGATCGACCGGATCGTTCCCGCCATGCTCGGCAAGACGCTCGTCGCTCTCGAACTGGCGCTCATCGGCATGGGTGTCTACTACGTGGCCGCCGTGATCACCGGCCTGCTCCTCGGCTTCCGCCTCACCGACCCCACCGGACCGGGCCTCCTCCTCCCGTGGGGGTTGTGCGGCGCGCTGGGGGCCTGGGCCATCGGAACGGTCACCATGATGCTGGCCACCTGGTTCCGCACCTTCGCCGCTCTCTCGGCGACTGGGCTGGGGGCCATCATTTTCGGCATGGTGCTCACCTCGGCGGTTCCGCCACTCGCCTCGGGATACCCTTTCACCCTCATCACCTTCGGCATGGGCGCCAGGGCAGCACAGGAAGGGGCGTTCACCTCTCCCATCACCATGATCGGCACGGCGATCGTCTGTTTGATCTGGGTGGCGCTGAGCATCGTGGTGACCATTTCCAGAATCCGTCGCCGAGAGTGGTGAGAAAAACATAAAATTCCTCCATGGCAGACATCACCGTCCTCATTGTCGATGATCAACCGCTCATGCTGCATGCGCTGAAGACGTTCATCGAAAATGAGGACGGTGTGTCCGTCGTGGGGACCGCGGAGGACGGGGAAGCCGCCGTCGAGGCCGCGAAAGCCCTCGAACCGGATCTTGTTCTCATGGACATCAAGATGCCTCGGCTCAACGGGATCGAGGCCACCCGGAAGATCGTCTCGGAGATTCCGGGAACCCGGGTGCTCGCGCTGACGACGTTTTCTACACTGGACTACGTCGTTCCGGCGCTTCGGGCCGGAGCGGCCGGTTACCTGGTGAAGGATGCCCGCCCCGACGAGATCCTCACGGCCATCAGGAACGCAATGGACGACAGCCTCCCCCTGTCCCCATCCGTGGTGCGCCTCATGGCGCGGCAAGTGATCGGAGGCGCCCTCGACACCCAGTCCGTCGCCGGGGCGAGCGCGACGGAAGTGGGGCTCGCCCCGCGCGAGATCTCGGTGCTCCAGTTCCTGGGAAACGGACTGAGCAACCGCGAGATAGCCAAGAAAATGTATATCTCGGAGGGCTCGGTCAAGGCCTACCTGGCCAACGCCTGCACCAAGCTCGGGGTTCGAGACCGCCTCCAGGCGGTGATCCGGGGGTTCGAACTGGGCATCGTCAGCCCACGCCTGTCAGCCGGCGAGTGACCGACGACAACCGACGATCACACAGGACCCGCAACACCCAAGCCACCACGTGGTTTGTCATTACAAGCGCTTGACTTGGTGTTGCCATTGGGGTTGACTTGGTTCGACGACGGCGATGACGCTGCCGCGACCCCCGAGAAGGAGCCTGAAGTTCATGACTGACATCGAGTACACGCCAGGACCTCTCCTGGACGCCGCCCGCAACACCCCGACGGCGCTCTGGAACGATTCCTCCGACCTGGACGAGCTACGCCAGTCCATCTCGTACGGCGGCGTCGGCGCCACCTGCAACCCGGTCATCGCCTACACCACCATCAAGAAGCACCTCGATGTGTGGGCGCCGCGCATCCAGGCCATCGCCGACGCGAACCCCACCTGGGGCGAGTCCGAGATCGGTTGGAAGGCCGTCAAGGACATGTCGCAGGAGGCCGCGAAACTCCTGGAGCCCATCTTCGACGAGCACAAGGGACGCAACGGTCGCCTGTCGGTGCAGACCGACCCGCGTTTCCACCGCGACGCCACGAAGCTCGCCGACCAGGCCGAGGAGTTCCACAACCTGGCCCGCAACATCGTGGTGAAAATCCCCGCCACCAAGACCGGCCTCGAGGCCATCGAGGACGCCACCTCCCGCGGCGTCTCGATCAACGTCACCGTGTCCTTCTCCGTGCCGCAGGCCGTGCAGGCCGCCGAGGCCATCGAACGCGGCCTGAAGGCCCGTGAGGCCGCCGGGCACGACACCTCCGAGATGGGGCCGGTCGTCACGATCATGGTGGGTCGTCTCGACGACTGGTTGAAGCACGTCGTCGCCCGCGACGGCATCTTCATCGATCCGTCGGCCCTCGAATGGGCGGGCATCGCCGCCATGAAGCGCGCCTACCAGATCTTCCAGGAGCGCGGCTACCGCGCCCGCGTGCTCGCAGCCGCTTTCCGCAACGTCAATCAGTGGGCCGAGTTCGTCGGCGGCGACGTGGTGGTCTCCCCGCCCTTCAAGTGGCAGAAGATCATCGCCGACTCCGACTACACCGCCCGCGAGCGCATCGCCGACCCCGTCGACCCGCACTACATCGCCGAGCTGGAGCGCATCCCGGACTTCGTCCGCGCCTACGAGCCCGACGGCATGACCATCGAGGAGTTCGAGGAGTTCGGCCCCACCCGCAAGACGCTGCGCCAGTTCCTGGCCGCCGACGCGGACCTCGACGCCCTGGTGCGCGACATCATCGTCCCCGCGCCCTGACCCGGTCCCCGGAACAAGCCGGTTTGCTGGCCTTGTACCCGGTTTGCTGGACCTGTTGCTGTTTGCCTGCGCTGTAGCGCAGGCAAACGTGAATACGCCCAGCAAACCAGCATTAGGGCCAGCAAACCGGCCCCCACGCCCAGCGGGCATCTCACTCCCAGGAAGGAAACCCCATGCTGCGCATCGCAGTGATAGGCGCGGGTCGCATCGGCAAGGTCCATGCCGCCACCGTCGCCGCCCATCCCCAGGCCCGGCTCGTGCTGGTCTGCGACCCGTTCATCGAGGCCGCGAAGGCCCTCGCCGAACCTCTCGGGGCACGCGCCTCCACCGACGCCGCCGAGGCCTTCTCCGCCGACGACGTGGACGCGGTTGTCATCGGTTCTCCCACTCCTCTGCACGCCGAGCACGTCCTGGCGGCCGCCCGCGCAGGCAAGGCCGCGCTGTGTGAGAAGCCGGTCGCGTCCTCCGTTGAGGCGGCCCGCGCCCTCGCCGACGAGCTCGCGACCTTCGAGCACCCGCCGGTGATGGTTGGTTTCCAGCGCCGCTACGACCCCTCCATCGCGAAGGCCCAGCGGCTCGCCGCCGAGGGCCGGATCGGGCGTATCGAGCAGCTCACCATCGTCTCCCGCGACCCCGCCCCGCCGTCGGCGGAGTACCTGGCGCAGTCGGGGGGCGTGTTCAAGGACATGACCATCCACGACTTCGACGAGGCCCGGTTCTTCCTGGGTGAGATCGTCTCCGTCAACGCCATCGGGCAGAAACTCGACCCGGCACTGGCCGACGTCGACGACTTCGACGGCGCCGTCACCATGCTCAAGGCCGCCAGCGGCGCGGTCGCGATCATCAAGAACACCCGCCACTGCGCCAGCGGCTACGACCAGAAGGTGGAGGTCTTCGGATCCGAGGGCGAGGTCGTCACGGAGAACCTGCGTGCGACGTCGGTCCAGATCAACGACGCCACGGGGTCGGCCCAGCAGGAGGTCTACCTCGACTTCTTCCTGGAGCGTTACGCCGACGCCTACCGCGACGAACTCACGGCCTTCATCGACGCCGTGAACAACGGCTCCCCCGTGACCCCGACCGTCGAGGACGGCGTGGCCGCGCTGGTACTGGCCGAAGCCGCAGAACGTTCCGCCCGCAGCGGACAGACCGTGGAGGTGACGAAATGAAAATCGCAGGAGCCCCGATCTCGTGGGGCGTGTGTGAGGTGCCGGGCTGGGGTTTCCAGATGAACCCCGACCGGGTGCTCTCCGAGATGGTGGAGCTGGGATTGACGGCCACGGAGTTCGGTCCGCAGGGCTGGCTGCCCGTTGAACCCGAGGCGCGCGCGGCCGCGGTGAAGGCCCACGGCCTGACCCCCGTGGGCGCATTCTTCCTGGCCGTGATGCACGACCCCAACCACGACCCGATCCCCGCCGTCAAGGCGGAGCTGGAGGCGTTCCGCGTCGCGGGCGGGTCGGTGCTGGTGCTGGCCTGCGACTCGGGTCGCGAGGGCTACGACGACCGTCCCGTCCTCGACGAACAGGGCTGGGCGACGCTGTACCGCAACCTGGACCGGATCGCCGAGGTGTGCGCGGAGGCCGGTGTGACGGCGTGCGTGCACCCGCACTGGGGCACCATGATCCAGAACGCCGACGAGGTGGAACGGATCCTCGACGAAACCGGCGTCGGGCTGTGCCTCGACACGGGACACATGATGGCAGGCGGCGCGGACCCGGTGGACATCGTGCGCCGCCACCCGGAGCGGGTCGCGATCGTGCACGCGAAGGACGTCCACAAGGAGCTCACCGACAAGCTCCTGACCGGGGAACTCACCTGGAGCGAGGGCATCAGGGCCGAGATGTTCGCGCCCATCGGGGACGGCGACGTGGACTTCGCCACCATCGTCTCCCTGCTGAACGAGGTGGGCTTCGACGGCTACTGGGTGCTGGAGCAGGACATCATGCTCGACGAGGACCCCGCCCCCGGCGAGGGTCCCATCCACAATGCCCGCACGTCCTTCGAGGCGCTGAAGTCCTTGGCGGGCTGAACACCTCACTCCTTTTCTACATGGGTTGAGCCGGGTCGCTTTCTCGTGGCGGCCCGGCTCAACCCGTTTCACCATGTCCAGGCCGGGTGGCCCGTTCCGCACCCTGTTGTCCAGCCATATATTTCTAGTTAACATAGAAATATGCTGTGGCGGGTCAACCCTTCGTCGCCCACTCCGCTCTTCGAGCAGGTGGCGGCCTCCGTGCGGCGGGCCATCGCGGACGGAGGCCTCCAGCCCAAGGAACGCCTGCCTTCCGCGAAAGAGGTGGCGGCGGCCCTCGGCATCAACATGCACACCGTGCTGCGCGCCTATCAGCTGCTGCGGGATGAGGGACTCATCGAGTTGCGCAAGGGGCGCGGAGCGGTCGTGCTCGCGACGACGCCAGGATTCTCTCGACTCAGCGACCTGATCACCCAGACGCTGGCGGAGAGCAACCGGCTCGGGATCCCGCTGGACGACCTCGTCCACATGTTCCGGGAAAGGACTGCATCACGATGACCACACACAACACCGGATCCGCCCTCCCCCCGCGACGCCCGTCGTCGCTTCGACGCCGCGCGATCCTCATTCCCATGGTCGTCGCCGCCTGTTTCTCCGCCGGTTCAGCCCTAGCCGTCTGGATGATCCGTGACGACCTGCCCACGCAGATCGCTGTGCATTGGGGAGCCAATGGCAGGGCGGACGGCTTCACCGATCTGGCCGGGGTCATCGCGACGGGAACGGCCTTGTCCCTGCTCCTGCCACTCGGCATGATCGGACTCGGAGCAGTACTCCGGGAGGAGCACCGGATGAGTGGCGTCGCAGCCGGGCTGGGCTCCTTCGTCGCCACCCTGATGGCCCTGGTCGTACACGCGCAACGCGGCTCCGCCTCCACTGGCGACGCATCGCCCGGCCTCGGCCTGGGAGTGGGCGCCGGGGTGGGAATCGGCGTCGGACTACTCACCTGGCTCGTCACCCGCGCCCCACGGGGAGAAGCCGTGGCGCTGACCGCCCCGCTGCACGACGGAACGAGCCAGCCCGAGACGGGCGATCGGATCGCCTGGACCGGTCGCACCACCACGGGCAGGATGATCTGGATCGTTTTTCCCATCCTGCTGGTACCCGCCGGATCGATGGCCGTCATTTTCGCGGCACAGGGACACTGGAGCGCCGCTGTCGTCGCGTTGGCACTTGCCGTCCTTGGCATGGTCTCGATACTGGCCACTCACTCACGGGTGATCATCGACTTCCGCGGGATCAGGGTGCTTGGCCTCGGCATTGTCCGCTGGGTCAGTCTTCCGTTGAGCGCTCTGGAAGGCGCGACATCGACCACGGCATACCCCCTGGGCGATTTCGGTGGTTGGGGACGCCGCGTCTCCCTCGACGGCACGACGGATGGTTTCGTCACCGCCGAGGGCCCGGCTCTCCGCATCGCCCGGGTGGAGGGAAAACCCCTGGTGATCACCGTCAGGGATGCCGAGACCGCGGCAACGGCGCTCAACACCCTCATCCAGCGCAGAACGGTCACGTCCACACCTCAGGAGACGGGGATGTAACGGCCACCGAGGAGGTCGTCGACACCGCTGCGTCACACGCCCTGCCCTCAACCTCTCAGGACGCTACGAGAGCGTTCCGCCCGGGGCATCGAATTTTCCCCTGAACCCTTCCAGAACATGCGGCTTCACGCCACGGTCTCGTCGCGCCCAACAGGCGGGCCTAAAAATCTGATATCATTTTGACTTCATCAAGAAGGAGTCGACATGACCACCAATGTTCCGCTTCCCTCCACCCCGGATGTCGACGTGCAGGAGCGCCGCGCCTGGACCATGCCCGGACCCGCCGGCCTGCTGGGAATCGTCGTGGCCGCCGGATTGATCGCCCTGGGTGTCCAGCAGACCGCCATCGAGAACCTGCCCCTGGGGCCGATCCTCATCGGGATCGGTGCGCTTGCACTGGCCGTCCTCGCCTCCGGGTTGTGCATGCTCAGCCCCGGTGAGGCGAAGGTGCTGGAGTTTCTCGGCTCCTACATCGGCACCGTCCGCAAGCCCGGCCTTTGGTTCGTGGTCCCGTTCGTCGTCCAGAAGAAGATCTCGGTGAAGGTCCACAACTTCGAGACCCACGAGTTGAAGGTCAACGACGCCGACGGCAACCCGATCAACATCGCCGCCATCGTCGTGTGGCAGGTGGCCGACACCGCCCAGGCCAAGTACGCCGTCGAGGACCACATCGACTTCGTGCGCGTCCAGTCCGAGGCGGCGCTGCGGCACATCGCGATGAGCCACCCCTACGACAACCAGGACACCACGATCACGCTGCGCGGCGACACCGAGGTGATCGCCAAGGAGATGGCCGACGAGGTGGCGGCGCGGATCGCGCTGGCCGGGCTGCGCGTCGTCGAGACCCGGATCTCGTCGCTGGCCTACGCCTCCGAGATCGCCCAGGCGATGCTGCAGCGCCAGCAGGCCGCCGCCATCATCGCGGCCCGCGAGAAGATCGTCGAGGGCGCGGTCTCCATGGTCCAGGACGCCCTCACCCAGCTCGAGGCCGCCGACGTCGTGGTCCTCGACGACGAGCGCCGCGCCGCGATGGTCTCCAACCTCCTGGTGGTGCTGTGCGGCGACTCGCGGGCGACACCCATAGTCAACACGGGGTCGCTGTATCAGTGACCCCGAGGTCCGCGGATCGGCCGGAGCGCAAACAGCTGCTGCTCCGGCTCGATCCATCCGTGCACACGGCCCTGGCGCGCTGGGCCTCCGACGACCTGCGGTCGGTGAACGCACAGATCGAGTACCTGCTCCGAGACGCCCTGAAACGGGCTGGCCGCCTGCCGGGCGACGCCGCACCCATGCGCCGCCCAGGCCGTCCTCCGAAATCGGAACCCGGCTGACGCGCCCCTCCCCGCACCAGATCTGCTTCCTGGTCGCGCAGGACTTCACCCGCGTAGGATCGAAACAGGCAGAGGAAAGGGGAAGATGTGGAACGCAGACGAATGGGCAGCAGCGGGGTTTCGGTCTCGACTCTGACACTGGGAACGATGACCTTCGGCGCGGAATCCCCAGCTGAGGAATCCTTGGCGATGCTGGACACCTACGTGGAGGCGGGCGGCAACGTCATCGACACCGCCGACGTCTACGCCGATGGCGTTTCCGAGGAGATCGTCGGCGAGTGGCTCCGCTCCCGACCGCAGGAGATCACCCAGGAGATGGTGCTGGCGACGAAGGGACGTTTCCCCACCTCGGCGCTCGGCGGGTCACTCGGGGCGTCGCGGCGACACCTGCGCCGCGCCCTGACCGAGAGCCTGCGCCGTTTGCGGGTCGATCACATCGACCTCTATATCGTGCACTCCTGGGATCCCATCACCCCGGTCGAGGAAACCATGGACTTCCTGGACCAGGCGATTAGCGACGGCCTGATCGGCTACGGAGGCATCTCCAACTACCTGGGATGGCAGATCCAGCGTGCCGTGCGGGCCTGCGACGTGCGGGGGTTGCGCCGCCCCGTCATGCTGCAGCCCTCGTATTCGCTGCTGCGCCGCGAGGCCGAGTGGGAGATGTTGCCCTCGGCTGCCGATGCGGAACTGGGTGTGATGGCGTGGTCACCGCTGGCGGGCGGCTGGCTGACAGGCAAGTACTCCCGGGACGACACCCCGACGGGCGCCACCCGGCTGGGCGAAAACCCGCAGCGCGGCATCGAGGCCTACGACCGGATCGCCCGCGACGAGCGCACGTGGGACATCCTCGACGCCCTCCGGCAGATCGCCGACGACAACGACACCACCCCGGCGAATGTCGCGTTGGCCTGGGTGGTCGCGCAGCCCGGCATCACCACCGCGATCCTGGGCGCCCGGACCGTCGAGCAGCTGCGGGCGAACCTGGCCGCGGCGTCGGTCACCCTCGCACCGGAGCAGCTGGCGGAGCTGACCTCCGTCTCCACCCCTCGGACGGGTCCGTGGCCGTACGGTCCCGATGGCGTGGCCCAGCGGTCGCGAGGCGAGGATGAGGGGTAAGGCCGGGACAAAGCCACAAAGAGAACGCCAATAACCACTCGTCAGTCCCCTGACTCATACCGACGGACGCACTTTCGGTACCTTTACTGCTGTGGTCGTAGACTCATGATGAATCGTGCACCTTCCTCCGGGTATGTCTCGGTCGCCAGCCACCGGGAGTTGGAACCACTCTGCCCCGCCATGCCATTGGAAGCACGCATGAGCACGTCCTGTAAAGGGACTCCACTGACGTGGAGAAGAGCCAGTTCTTCACGCAACCCGCGACCGGGAATGACAGCAAGCTGTGGAGCTCCAGATCCTGGTCGAAGACCTTCGAACTCGAGGAACAGCGTGACAGCGCACTCCACTAGCCGATCCCAACCATTTTTGAGAAGGGGAACTTGAGAGCGGCTGGGCTCACGCAATCCACTGTATTCAAAAAGTGCAGATTTTCCGGCAGCAAAACCGCCGGCACGCCTCATCTGAATCAGCCACCTGACATGCGGAAGAATCGGCTCATTGAATTCAAGAAAAGGAGTATCGAGAGACTCTTTGACAAACACCGTCCGATGTAGCGTGATCAATTCGGTGCTGATCATGACACCACGACTCAGCATCGCGCGTGCAGCATTCAAGGTCTCATTTAGAGAATCCTGAGACCACGACATCATGAGATCGGTGAGAGATTGATTCAAGGAGCTACGATTAATGTTGGGAAATCCGCAATACAAATCCCCGTCCATCAAGACTGTAGCTGCTTCCATTGAACCCCGCAGACCCACGCGCAGCCCCATGGACTTGGCATCACGACTCACCATTTGCGCAAAATCTATGTCATCGGACTGCAGAATGACCCATCCACAGCCCTCCCGTTCAATGATTCCGAGAGCCGATGACAGATCGCTTCTGTCGCGAATCCAACGCTGTCGATCAGAAGTTGGCTCTACATCAACCAAGATGGGGCCACCGGCAAAGACCTCAGGAGCAATCGAAACGTCACGCGATATCGCTTGCCATCGCCACATTTCAGCCCAGCTCGCAGCCGGCACCCACACTTCTCCGACCCCTTGGTCTTCAAGCAGCATCAGAATAGCCGACGGGGCACGAAGGATTGAATCCATCACTCCTTCTCGATAGCCTGCAATACCGCATGACATATCAGTCAGAAATGGAACAAAAAATTGCTTCCCATTTTCAGCATGACCCACGGAAGCAACATCCCAGAACGCCTGCCTCGTGGCCGACTGCCCGGAAAACGTCATCGATGGCTCTCCTTCCCGTCCTGGTAAAAATTGTCAGCCGTGATTCGAGATGCAGAAACAGCCCGAAAAGCACCAGCATCGGGAGATGAACTAATCGAATCTCCCATCTTTGATCTGCGCGATCTGTTGGAGGTACCACTCTTTGGATTCCAGAACTGCTTCAGCACCAACCACTGGTGGAAGAGGTGAGGAACAAGACCGCCAAGGAACAGCCCACCCATCAGGGCTGTACACCCCAATAGGATTCCAAGCCAACACTTGGCCACCAAGGTTCGCCACCCGAAAGCAACATGGATGCTGGAGAACAACACTGCTTGCACTAAGACCAGCCACCACCCTGTACTGATGGCAGTAATTGCGCTTTCTCTAGATATCCACATGCGTTCGAGCATCGCGCCACGAAACAAGAATTCCTCACCAACAGCTGCGCAGATGGACAGCAGAAAGAACCACAAAGGATTCTTCGCTATCGCGGCCACGCCAGACATGCTCTCTTTTCTTCCGGGTAGGGCCAGCGAGCCAGTCAGCGTACCGGAGGATCTGCGGCCACGCAGCATCAATAAGCGGCGCTCGAGCTCATATCCAGACCAAGCGCCTGCCAGACCCAGGAGCGCTGCCGCAAGAGCCAGCCACCAATTTGGCAACCAGCCTTGCTCGGCCCACAGTCCACCAAGCAGAATCCTTCCCAATTCAGACGTGGAAACACCGTCCAACAGGCTGAAACCCAAGCACAGCCCCATCAAGCCGATCATCACCGAGACAGCACTTGGAATAGCCTTGCGCCATCTGGGAATCAACCACGCTAAAGCGAAGCTCACTCCGCCAACGGCGGCCATCATGATGCTCCAAACCACGAGCAACGGGCTCAGTATGGCCCACATCTCCATCATTGCTCACCGCCGTGTTGAGCGATCGATACGCGCACTATGCGGGCGCGGGCCGATCGGAACAACGCACCCCACGTTGCGATCTCCGCCTGGCGGATATCCCATAAGCCGGTTGATCTTGTCATCATGATACCCTGCTACAGCACAGCAGCTCATCTCATGAGCGGTGCAGGACAGATAGAGATTTTGAAGGGCAGCTCCCACATCCATGAACGAGATTCGGTAGCCGCGAGTCTTGTACTTCCAAGCCACCTTTCGCTGATCGTTACTCAAGACAACGATTACTGGTGCATAGAATATCCAGTCATTCTCAAATGTGGCCTCCACCAACGGCTGACGGTAATCTCCCAACGAAACCAGAACCAGCCTGTGCCCAACTTTGTCGTACCTATAGTACCCCCGCTCCATTCCCGAGACGTTGTTGATGATCACCACGACCTCCACCGGGTCTAGGCCACCTATATTCGGGTAGGGCATCTGGGGCACGTCACGCGTTCCGTAGCCGTCCTCTGTTGCATTACTTAGGAAAGCCATCTGAAGAACGCCGCTCAGCTCCTCCAACTCCATCGGACGCCGCGCATAATCACGCTTGGAACGCCGAGAATCTAGCACCGAAGACAAAGAAATTTCGGGGAAGTCAGAAATACGCGGAAGAGGAATACCCTCTGGATCTGGGAGAGTGAAACGAACCAGCCTCGTCGGCAACTGCATACTGGACGCAGTCTCCTCCGAAAAAAACTCCACCATGGAACGCTCAAAAACCCTGTGTATCACTCTCCGAAGCGCAGGGGCGACGCCAGCATTTTCAAGATCTTGAATCGCACCAACGGTTTCATCAAGAGCATGACGCCCCTCCGGCGACATGGCAGCAATCTCTTCGATGAGGGTTTCGAAAGTTTCACTGTTCAAGGTCGAGTCAGTCATGATTGTCCTCGATTCGCAAGAAAGAAGGTTTCGGAATGTCAACTATCCCCATGACCTGTACACCACGTTCCACACCATCACATCGGGTTGCATCATTGACGAGATGATCAATGAACTGGGTCGCCGGAACGAACTGAAGTGGAGTGGAAAGACCCGCCAATACGGCCCAGAGCTGCCCCAGTAGTACGCCGCATGCCGTGGCTGCCTGTCGAAATGCTCGGTCGCCGCTAAGGTACGAGCTTCTTACGATATTTCCCACAGCGAACACGAAACCATCAGGAAGAGATTCGCGGGCCGAGTAGGGAGGCACGGCCGACAACGCTTGACGGGCCAAATCCTCATTCCACGACCCTTCAAATTGCAGTCCCGACCTGTTCGGGATGACTTTCCAGAGAGCAGAATCAAAAGCGACAAGCAGGTCTGCGCTGAACAGCATGGAAACTACCACTGGATTTCCCGACAACGGCGAAAGTAGGTCCCGAACCCACGCCGGAGCATCATCGAATGGCATGACCCAGCGAGAGGCTTCTTTTATCAACTGGTCATAGCCATCAGCGGCTGTCGTCAGATAGAAATCAAGGATGGTTTTCACGGATTCCGGATCGGCCAAACGTTCCCAGCTTGCCTTGGTCAAACAAGAATTCAGCTGGTACCTTTCGGCCAAATTACCACGAAGCGAGCCAAGGCGCGCCGTCGTAGCTCCGATCGTATCAGGATCAAGCTCTATCACTTGAGTTGGTGGCACGAGGGTCTGCTCGAGCATTCGGCGCAGCTGATCAGCCGGAATGGACATGCTCAGTTCTCCTTACAAGAAGGGATGGCGGAGGTCAACCCGCATTCCCATATCGACCGGGTTCCTAGGAAGGCGCAGTACCTTATCCCTGATGATTTCCATACGCTCCAAATCGATCCGCATGATGTGATCCTCGAGGAAGCTTCCTTTCCCCCACAGATGCTGGGCTGCGGCCACAGTGGTCCACCCAGCCGCAATGGAGGCAACGAAGGCCGGCAGTGGCGCGGTTTGCTTCACATCCGGGTCGGCCGCTTTGCTATACAGGAATGGGGTGCGCATGACACGAGCGGCTTCATCCATGGTGTCGAGATCATAGTAGTTTACCCCCGAACCTGGAACAAAAGTCGGTCCCACGAGAACCTCAAAGCCATCCACTCGAGTGAGATGCCACGGCGTCTGAGTCGCCCGCGACAATTCGTCGGCATCATAGCAGAGACCAAGATCGATTCCATCCATTGCTGCGATGACGAAATCCGCATCACTGAATGCTTCCTCGGCAGAATTTGTTGACATGACGGGATGAGGAACCAGCTCGGACAATTGGCTTGCAATCGCTTCAGCGACACGACCTTGCCCCAGAAGTGTGATCGCCACATCGTGTTCCACAGGACTCCACTTGAACCCTGTCAACAGGTAGGAGTAGTCAACCTGCTCTGGCCGCAGCAAGACACGGCCACGGGTGAGATGTTCCACAAAATCTTGTCGAGTCTCCTCGTCGATCCCCAGCCTTTCGGCCGCTATATTAACGTTTTGAGCTTCTTTAAAGCTCAAAACAAAATCTGCCAACAAGCCACGCGATTTATCGTCCGAAATTCGGTGCGTATACCGCGATCGGGTCCCAACCTCAACAAACACTTCATTTGAGGTGCTCCGAATCACGTTGACTGACGGGTTGATAACCAACACCGCGCCCCCCATGTTTACGGCGTCGTCACCATTACTACTGGTCGCGGGATTCCGCTCATTAATCATTGTTTACTCCATCGATTTCATCGTTGTCAAATGCAACGCGCCTCTGCTTTGTGCGCACGAAAGCTTTCAAGACCAACGCCCCTAGAAGAAAGATCACGCAAGACACGGATGTGATGATCTGCAAAATGGCCCAGAGCACGTATCCTTGGCTGACCAGACCGATTGCGCTTACGACTGACAGGACCGTAAGGAATACACTTGATACCAAACCAACCCAATGGCGCATAAAGAGCAACACAATAGTTGAGAAAAGCCAACATAGTCCAACCCATAGCTGAGCACCGTCACCGGGCTTCGGAATGAAGCTGTCTTCTTCTGGTCGATAGAAGAATGCGAGCACCACCTGGGGAATCTTCAGCATCAAAGAAATGATTGCTAGTCCCAAAAACGTACGTGCGCGACTCTCAGTTCGCCAAAAAGAACCTGTATACGTCTGATCACGCGAATGAAACTCGGCCACGGCAACAACCTTCCAACTGGCTAAGATCAGGGATAGGGGAGGGGGTCGGTTGGGAAATCTGCCGGTGTCCATGGCGTATCCGAAATTCCCATTCGCTGCCGAAGTTCTCGGTAGCGACGATGTCCGATCAAAGGAATATTTGGAGGAAATGCCGGAGCCAGTTCAGGAACGAATACCTTGCGCAAGCGAATCTTGTGGAAACTCTCCGGCGTCAGAGGGTAAGCGATCGGCGTCAAATTGTATTTCTTGTACAGATCGATCACTCGATCATAGTCATCTGTGAACTCTCCATCCGTGCGGCACTCAGAGAGTTTTATGGTAGGCATGCCAGGATCTCTCAGATACCAGTCCAATCGTTCTTGGTTCTCACGGAAACCATAGTAATCAACCACTTGAATGAAGTTGGTGAAATCATCGAGATCGGCATCGCGCTTGACCGTGAAACGTCTCTTGAATCCCTGGGTCAATTCCCATCTTGGTGCCAATGTTGGGCTGCGAACCATCCGCTCTGCCTGAACGACCTCAGCCAGCGCACTCCGAATGGCATGCTCGATCTCAACACCGACGCCGCCGCCTGAAACATATGAATGTGCATCCAGCCCCGGTTCAACCGCCGATGCCGTCACTACGAAAAACTCTGGCATGTCGAGACGGTGGAGATAGAAACTAATTTTCATCCCAGCGCGTTCAGCAATTTGCATCCACCGATCGATCGCCTTGTCTCGGAAGGGTTCGTCGAGCATGATGCGGGTCAGCGGAATTTTACAGAACCACGCCAAGTTCAACGCGTCGCGCTCGACCACTTCCAGCAGGGCATGCGTAAGTGCATGTGCGTCATCATACCCCGTGGCCAGACCACCTGAACTAGAGGCCCCGATACGGTCTTCCTTCTCCCTTGGAACATAGAACAAATGTATGAACTGTCCAGGAGCCCACCAGTCTTCGCCCGTGATCAAGTTGGTTCCCTTGTGCCATGCCAATCGCGTGTCCTCGGTCCAAGGGACACAACGGAATCCTGGCGTTTCCAGCTGCTCCTGCGTGAAGGAATCAAAATCTTCCGGGCCCACAATGTTGTACCCTTCATCGCGCATCTGGCGTGCCGTAGCTGTGATGTCGGCATCTGTTTCTTCGAGCGCTAGGGAGGAAAAAGCAGCAAGCATGCGTTCGACGGCTTCTCCCAAGGACGATGCCACGGAGTCCGAAATAGTCAGCCCTTTACCTCCACCATAGATTTCACGATCCAGCCCGACCCCAAGAGAACTCATTCCAACGATCCGACGAAATACATGATCCAAGGACAACGGCGTTGCAGAACCTTGAAATCCACCTATCCCGACCCCTGAGCGAAATGAAGATAGGACGTTTCGTATCTGACCGAAAGGGCTATAGGCATCCAGCATTTCCTCAAGGCCCTCGAAGCTTGCCACTTCAGATGAGGATTCGGCCCATGGCAAACTATGGTTGTATACTTGTTCTTTCATAGCTTATCACCCATAATGATTTTCTTGTCGATAGGGGCTTTGTGCCACGTAGGGCCCGCCACTCACCAAGGTTGTCACGATCTCCGATGAAAGTAGGTCATTTTTGCATCTTACCCAAATGCCCGCATCTTCGCTTTCTTGCTATGCAAATCGTAGCACATTTCTGGCGCAAGCAAACGAGGCGATCTATAGAGGCACTGACAGACCTAGAACGCCATTCCTATTGGGATCCTGTTGGGCGGAAATCTTGTTAGTACCCCGCCCAACAGGATCTTTACATTACCTTACGTTCACTGCATTTTTCCGTATTACCAGTAGATGTTGAAGTTACACCAGCAGCAGCAGGAGCAGCACCAACCGCCAGGAGCAACCGCGTTTTCCGAAGTAAAGTGTTTCTCCTCGGAGTGACCCAGTGTTGTCGACATGAATTTCACCTCCTTCTCTGTCATCTAGTTTTCGCTGAAGCTCAACGTCTCCGTTTCCACGAATGCAGGCCGACAAAGACGCAGATGAGCGTCAAAGGAATTGCCATCAGCAACCTTAGATATTTCGCCTCGCTCGGCTGCTTTCCTACATAAACGTCAACCATTACGTCGAGCCATTGCTTGAGTGGATTCCACTCAAGAATTTGCTGCAGCACTTCCGGTAGACCCTCCAGAGGCACCGCGGCGCCGGAACCGAAGAACATAGTGAAGAACAGTACTGCCGACAGGGCCTGCGTGGTCCGAGACGAGATACGCAGTGCACCGATGAAGAACCCCATGGCGGAGAGCCAGATGACGCACCCTAACACCAAAGCAAGGTATTGCAGTTCCCACAGCTGGGGACGAATACCATCCCTGACCGCCACCACCGTGATGATAATGATCGCCGCTGCGAACACGAGCGTCAAGGTGGCTAACAGGACTGCCCATATAAACACGCCGCCCGGCAGCGGCAGGATAGAGTAACGCTTGTCGACACCCTTCGAGCGCAACTCAGCCAAATATATCGGAAGTCCCATGAGCAAGAGGTTCGCGATAACCGACACTATCAAGGCGGAGAACATCGCGTCAATAAATTTGATGCCGTCACCAATATCTTTGTCTCCGTACGGAATCCCGATGAAAACATACATGATGACTGGGAACATCATCGAGAAAAATACCGCAACAGGTTCCCGTAGCAGCAGGGTAACCTCCTGCCGCGTCCACACCGTCAAGATTTTCCACCACGGAACCCCAACTGCAGGAGTCATTTTTCGGGGGCGGTCAACCGTCTCTTTATCGTTCATCGATCATCCACAGGTAGGTCGGATCGGGCGTCAATCGCAAAAGCGAACACATCTTCCAAGCGAATGGGCCCTCTCAAGGAATCAAGATAGTGAACAGCACCCGCTTCTCGAGCGGTCTCGAGTTCTTCGCCCAGCCTGCCGACGGAGCTGCGATCTCCGATGAAAATCCTGGAATCTCCAGCCGAGATGAAATCATGATGGTTCGTTCGTGACCACTGATCGAAGTCGGGTTCGGCACCGATGATTCGGAGACGCCATTCTCCGCCCGCAATCCCAAGAACCTCGCTTACTCCACCTTGAAGAACCAGGTGCCCACGGTTGAGTACTAGAAGCCGATCCGCGTAGGCCTCAGCCTCACTCAGGTCGTGCGTTGACACCAACACCCCCGTGCCATCCGCGCGACGCCGCCTGAGGAACTCCCACATATGGCTTCGGGCGACCGGATCGATACCGCTGGTCGGCTCATCCAGCACCAGCGCCTTCGGTTTCCCGACGCACGCCAAGGCGACATCCAATCTTCTCAGCCACCCGCCCGACAAAGACTCAACAGGAGCATTGATGTACTCATTTAATCCCAACTGGCTGATGATCTCGTCCACTGGTCCAGGATCTGCATAAAGGCACTTAACAGCCCTGAACGCCTCCTTGACACGCACTCGTGCCGGAAGACCCGATTCCTGCAATTGCACGCCAATGACACTGCGTTGATGACCTGCTGGCCGGACCGCTTGTCCCAGCACTTTCACAGCCCCTCGAGAGGGAAGTCGCAATCCTGAAGCCATCTCCATGGCAGTTGTTTTACCTGAACCATTCGGACCCACCAAGACAACAATCTCACCGACATTAACACTGAAGCTAACGTCATCAAGGGCATTGACAGTTGCCTTGGGATAGCGTTTGACTACGCCATCCCATTCCACAACAGGATCCGCTGCCTGAGACATGGCCGCACCTTCATCAATTCATCAACTATGATTACGAATTGCAACCACCGGCAACTGCTCGCATCGCGCTGATTGCGAGCAACACACACAATGACGATGGTCGCCGATTCAGTTATGTATCGAGTAGGAATTTACCCCACCAACAAGCCAAGCGCAACCCCTCGCGAGGAAAATTGCGAAAACTCCCACCGGACACGGGCCCCACACGCTAGCTAGTCACACACTCAACCAAAAGCGTCTCGCGAGCCTTACACCGGTGAGCAACAGAACCTTAAAGCGGATTTGACAAGGTCTTTTACCATTAGTTAGTAAACTTTAGGGATTAGATTGATATTTTTATTTTCTTGATAGCGTTTTCTTCGCCACACCCCGGCAACAGTAGTGTCGACGAGACATGGCAGACACGGACTCAGAAGGGCAGCACATCAAGCGGTCATGGTGCGATGTGTTTGATCGCCGAAGTCAGCACGAAACGCAGCAGCCCGCGAGCCGTTTTGCCGCGTGAAACCCGTCAGCCAGGCGACGGTGTACAGGCCCTGATCTCCCCGCCGCCCTGCGCCCGCAGGACATCGAGGAGCACCAGGACCAGCAGCAGCTGCACGAGGCCCATGCCGCCCCACAGCGCATGGGGCCACATGAAGCTGTCCAGCACCAGACATTCGCTCGCGATCCACCCGAGCATCACCGTCCCGGCGAGCGCATATGCCCCAGAGGAAGCCATCGCTTCATCCGCAGATGGACGAGAGCGGCAGCCCACTGGAAACCACCGACGACCACCCCGAGGAGCAGTGCGGCCAGGACGTACCGGCCCGCAAACGCCGTGGAATCGAGCAACGGGGCGAACCACTGCGGCACGACCAGCAGCTCGACAGCTCCAAGCAGCGTCGAGAAGATCTGGAAGACGGCGATCCCCAGTAAACATCCCCGAACGGCCTTCATGGCATCCCCGTAGCGTCGGTGGCCACCACATGGGTGGCTCGAAAATACTCCAGATGAAGCCTCAACAGACGCTGCGCCTCGGGTTCGCGACCAGGTTCTTCCGCCGCGGCCAGGATCGCCAGGATCGGACCCCAGAAGGCCAGGGCGAGGGCCTCCGGGTCTGCGGGGCGGAACCGTTTCTTGCGGATAAGTTCGGCGAAAACAGCCGCCTGGAAGGCCAGCGGACGCTCCACGGTCAACTCACGCAGCAACCGGGCAGCCTCCGGGGTGCGGTACTGCTCGAGGGTCAGAACGCGACGCGCAGCGACGACGTCCGGGTCGTGCACCCAGACGTCCAGGAAACCGCCGGCAGCGGTTCCCAGCTGCTCAAGGGTGATGGTTTCGTAGACGGGCGCGGCATCCTCCGGATCGCCGAGCGGGACTCCGAAACGCCTCGCCACCGCGACCAGGCGTTCGTCGATGCGGGCGAGCAGCGCGTCAAGCACCGCCTGTTTGCTGGCGAAATGGTTGTAGACGGAACTCTCCTTGATACCGACCGCGGCGGCGAGGTCTCGGACGGAGGTACCTGCGAAACCGTCAACGGCGAAACGCTGCTGTGCGACGTCCAGCAGGGCGGATCGGGTGTCACGACGCATGGAATCCTCCTGGCTTGTGGATGCGGCTTCGGCACGGACCATCCCGTCGTCGCAGTCCGGTTCACCCAGCTTCGAGAGGACGTTCCCGCGCAACCCTTGGCTAACACTTGTTAGTTTACTTCACAAAGGGCATGTCCTCCACAACCGCACGTCATCAGACGAAACCGGGCCGGGCGCCCGAAAGAGCCACCCGACCCGGTTGCAGAAGAGACAGCAGAGCTGGATCAGCCAGCGTCGTCAGCGAGCACCGGAGAGTCGTGCCAGACCACCACCGACCACGGCTGCACCTGCGTCGCACCGTCGAGGACCATGCCCTCACCTTCGGACCAGGAGTTATGGGCGGGCTCGGCCCAGACCCCGGTGTCGATCAGCCGGCGCCACACCCTGCCCTCAGCGGGGGTCGGCGCGTTGAACGCGACCTCGGTGTCGGCCATGTTGACCATCATGAGGAAGTTGTCGCCGGGAGAGTTGATGTAGACGCTGAGCGCCCGGTCCCCGTCCTGCGGATACCCCTCCATTGAAGGGGTGTGGAACAGGTAAGACACGTCACGATCGTCGGGCACCAAGTCGCCGTACTGCTTCTGCTGCAGCGATTCGTGCCGTTGCCGCAGATGCGCGAGGAACCTGGTGAATCGGAACAGTCCGTTGACACCCGGTTCCGTCTCGAAGGTGCCGAGGTTGTCGTGGTACGACGCATCGGTCACGCCGGGCGCCACCGGCACCTGTTGCGGGGCGTTGGTGGGGATCATGGCGTAGTTGTTCCACATCGCCACCGAGTCGATCTCCCACGGGTTGTTGTTGCCGTTCTGCGTGCGGCCGAACTCATCGCCAGCAACGAACATCGGCACCCCGCGCGACAGGTACAAAATGGTCAGGAAGTTGCGGATCCGCTGCCGCCGCAGCTCCTGCGACCCTCCACAATCCCATGACAGGTTGTCGTCCGACCCGCCGTCGGAAGGACCGAACGGATAGGGCTGGTCGTTGTTCTTCTCCTGATAGCTGACCAGGTCGGCCATGTTGAAACCGTCGTGGGCGTCGATGAAATTGATGGTCTTCTGGGGTCCGCCATTGTCGGCGAAATGCGCATGATCACCGTTGACGACATCCAGGAACTCGATGGCGTTGCCGTCACCCTTCGCGAAACGACGCACTGCGTCACGGTAACGACCGTTCCATTCGGCCCAGCCCTGCGGGAAATTGCCGACTTCGTAACCCCACAAGTCCCATGCCTCCGCGATGACCTCAATGTGCTGATCCTCGGCGAACTCGGCGATGGCGGTCAGCAGCGGATGGTCGGTGTAGAAGCGTTTCTGGTTGTCCCAGTCCTCGCGGTCGGCGTCGTTCGGTTTGCGACCGAGCACCGTCGCTAGGTCGAACCGGAAGCCGTCGGCCCCCATCTCGACGGTCCAGTGTTCGAGCGAGTCGAGCACCAGCTGTTGGGCCACGGGTGAGGAGTAGTTGAGCTGGTTGGAGGTGCCCGTCGCGCCGTCAACCAGCGCGTGTGACGCCGTCATCACGTAGTACTCGGCGGCGGCGAACCCTCCGAGGGAGGTGAATCCGACGGTGTTCGGGTCGCCACCCCAGTTGCCGCCCTCCGCAGTGTGGTTGTAAACGACGTCCAGGTACACCTCCAGCCCGGCCTCATGGAAGGCGGCCATCATCTGCTGGAATTCGCGCGTCGGCCCACCCAGCGACTTGTCGTAGGCGTATTTGCGGTTGGGAGCAAAGAACGACAGGGTCATGTAACCCCACGAGTTCGTATGTCCTTCACGCGCGGACTCGGACTGGTTGGTCTCGTGGATGGGTAGCAGCTCCAAGGTGGTGATGCCGAGGGCTTTCAGATAGGGCGCCATCATACCGACGCCCCGGTAGGTGCCCAGGTACTCCTCAGGGATGTTCATCACGTCCTCGAAGCCCGGTTCGCTGCTGAGCAGCGTGGCGAGCTTGACGATGGAGGGGTGGCCGACGAGCTGCGAAACCGAGGCCTCGTAGATGGCGGCCTTCTCGCCGGGCAATCTCGGTTTGGTGAACACCGGACGGGTGGGTCGCAGGATCACCCCCTTGGGGGCGATGCGGGCGGTGTCGGCTTCTCGGCGGGGCGCGCCTCGATAGTCATCAGGGCCGGTCCCGAAGGCGCCGCCGTCGAGACCGGTCTCCAGGATCGCATCGGAGTAGACGGTGTGGGTGATCTCCCGGGCATAGGGGTCGAACATCACCTTGTTGGGGTTGAAACGGTTGCCGTGTTCGTCGATGTCAGAAACGAAACCAACGGAGCTGCCGGGCTTCCAGGCGGGGTCCCAGGGCCAGTTCGAACCCCAGACACGGAACCCGTAGAGGTCGCACTCGGAGACGCCGCGCACCTGGGCCCGCCACACACCGTCGGGGCCCTCTGACATCACGAAGGATGCGACAGCATCGGCCCCCAGGGCCTGGGGGAAGAAGTCAAGCTGAACCCGGCTGGCATCGGGCGCGTAGACCGCGAAGGTGGCACCGTCCTCGGTGAGGTACGCACCGAGCGGCCACTCGGCGTGCCCCCAGTTCTCAGGCTGCACAGGGGCCATACAGGAAACGTCCATGTGGGACATCATGGCACGAGCATCGACGGAATCACGTTGTCAAACCGGGCCTCTCGCGGATCGAGCCAGCCTTTCTCACGTCCAGGGCTGTGGGCCATCTCACGGAGATTCCCTATTCTCAGACCGCCAGAAGTCAGTACAACGGTATAATTAACGATTCACTTGGAAAGGCCCACGATGAACCATCCGGACTCCCCCGATCCCACCCCCTCGGATCCCGACGTCGCCGCCATGCCATCATTCCAGCCTCCCGGAGCGCCACAACAGTCATCCGCCGGAGCGCCACCGAGAGCCCATGAACAACAGTCCGACCATTCCGCACCCTACGGACAGACACCTCCCTTGTACGGGGGCCACACACCCTACGGGCAGGCACCGTCACCGTATGGCGCAATTCCCCCCATGAGCGCTCCGAAACGACCCGCAGCCGCAACCGCCGCGGCTGTCCTCGGCATCATCAGCGGCTCACTGGGAGTCTTCCTGGCCCTGGGAGGGTTGAGCAGTATTCTCACCGACAGATCAAGCTCGTCGGACCCCATTGCCGCTGCCACCTCGTGGTTCCTGTGCCTGACGATCATCGCCACCGTCACCGGTCTCCTCGTCTGCGGGATCCGCTTCCTGAGCGGCAAATGCTACAAGCTCTTGCTGTCCTCGGTTATCGCGCAGACGGTGATGACGGCACTCATTGCCGCGGTACTGCTGGTCGGAGCGCAGTTCTTCGCCAGCACACGTTCTCCCAGTGTCAGCAGCTCGACGGCGACCGGAATGGTGGTGATCGCCGTCTTCTACGGGCTGGTCGGCCTGGGATTGTCCATCAGTAATCTCATCCTGCTGCTCAGCCCCACGACCCGGCAGTGGGCGAAACAGGTTTCCTGACCCCATACCCGACGCGGACCGCATCACCACAAAAACGCAGAATCCCTTGACCTCGAGGGTACATAGAATCGGCCTGAAAGGCACGCGACCCATTGAACACGATACAGTATCGTATCGGCCATGGACCCGCGCAGAAAGGCCCACGAATGAACCAGCCCGGATCATCCTACGAAGCGACCTCACCCCAAGGATATGAACCGCCCGGCAGCTTCCTTCAACACCCGAAAACGGCGAAGACCGCGTCCACGTTGGGCATCGTCAGTGGGGCGCTGGGCATCGCCTCCGCTCTCCTGACCTTGGCCCTCAATGCAGGCCTTCAGAGCGAACTCAACAAGCTCCAGGGCAGAGTCAGACCGGATCTTTTCGCCCAGGCGATGGCTCTCGTGAACATGACCTACGCCCTGGCCGTGGCCATGATCATTGCCGGGGTCATCCTCTTGGTGGGTGGCATCCAGTTCCGCGGCGGCAAGGGCTATGCGCTCCTGCGCGCCGGCACCATCGCGCAAATCGTGGTCGTGGCTGCAGACCTGCTCCTCACGTTCAGCGTTTCGGGAACGCTCAACATCGCACCCAATGCCGGATCGTTCCTACGTGTGGTGGTCGGGTTGGGCTTGGCAATCGCCATCCTCACGAACCTATCCAAACCGGAGACAAAGCAGTGGAAGGACTCCGTGTCCTGACCTCAGCACTGCGCACAACGATGGCCGTCACGGATCATTCCGGGACGGCCATCACGCCCGAATCCACATCCCGATTCCCCAGAACATAGCGGCAGCTCACCTAGCGACAGCGCAACCCCAAACCGCTAGAGTTAAGCGCGGAATCCTCGAGAAAGGCCTGCATGCATGAGCGATCAATATCCGCCCCAACAACCTGACTTCCCGCCTCAACAAGGTGGATCCACCCCCTACGGCCAGCAGGCTCCGCAGCCCTATGAGCAACAGCCCTACGGACAGCAGACCCCGCAGCCCTACGGACAGCAGGCCCCGCAGCCCTACGGACAGCAGGCCCCGCAGCCCTATGGACAACAGCCCTACGGACAGCAGGCCCTGCAGCCCTACGGCCAAGCCTCACTCAACCCGTACGGCGCACCGATGGCCGGCCCCCAGCGCCCGGGCGCCGTCACCGGAGCTTCCGTGCTCGGAATCGTCAGCGGCAGCTTAGGAATAATCCTGGGCATCAGCGTCATAGTGACGCTCTCTGCCATCCAGGGCGTCGCCAGAGTGTTCGGAAGCAACGTTGGGATGCTGCTGGTGCTCGGCTACCTCCTGGCCTTCGGCACACTCGCTGCTGCTGTCGCTCTGCTCGTGGGAGGGATCATGTTCCTCAAGAGGAAGGGATACATGGTTCTCCTCATCGGAGCCTGCGGGCAAGCTGGCCTCGCCTTGATCGGCCTCGTCTTCACCGCAATGAACCCCACCGCCAACGGGCTGAGCTACCTGATCTACCTTGCTGGCCTGATTCTGGGGGGATTCACCATCTACCAGCTACTCACACCAGTGGCAAAGCAGTGGAAGCAGTAGGCGAGTCGAGATTCGTTCTGACGTGTTGTGTGGCTGAGCCGGATCGAGATCCGGCTCAGCCACACAATTTTTGGGAACACATGAAGTAGTTACGGCCAGCCGGACGTCTGCCAAGGCCCGTTCTTCCCTCAATACCCCAGGACATAGCGACAGCTCACCCCGCGACAGCGAAACTCCAAGCCGCTAAAGTTGCGCACAGTGTCCTCGAGAAAGGTCTGCGTACATGAGCGATCAGTATCCGCCCCAGCAACCTGACTTCCAACCTCAGCAAGGTGGATCCAGCCCCTACGGCCAGCAGACTCAACAGTTCTACGAGCAGCAGCCCTACGGCCAACAGGCTCCACAGCCGTACGAGCAACCATCGTATGGTCAGCAGCCTTACAGCCAGCAGCCCTACGGTCAGCAACCGTACGGTCAACAGCCCTACAGCCAGCAACCGTACGGTCAACAGGCCCCCCAGCCGCCCTACGCCCAAGCACTATTCAACCCCTATAGCGCAGCACCGACTGGTCCCCGACGCCCGGGTCCCGCCACCGGAGCCTCCGTGCTCGGAATCGTCAGCGGCAGCCTGGGGATAATCCTAGGTTTCGCCAATATTGCTGCTCTCGCCATCCTCCAAAGCGCGACAAGCATATTCCCCAATCTGGGACTCCTCACGACCATCAACTACATCCAGGCCTTTGGCACTTTCATCACGGCTGTTGCCCTCTTGGTGAGCGGCATCATGTTCCTCAAGGGCAAGGGCCACCAAATTCTGTTCATCGGCGCATGTGTGCAGGCTGGTTTGACGCTCATGAGCTTCATCGTGAGGCTTTTCATGCCCGAACTTCTTGGCGTGAAACAGATGCCATCGCAGATCTCACCCGCAGTCAACTCCGCACTCGCCATTGGCCCCTATGAGATATTTGTGCTGCTCATCGGGGTCGGATTGGCCGGTTTCACCATATACCTGATGTTCACACCAGCAGCAAAGCAGTGGAAACAGTAACCAGCTGAGTCCATTCGCGTTTTCTCTCTTCTGGCTGCATGAAGCATCGGTCCACGGTGGCCTCACCCCATCGCGAGATGTACCGCCAACAGATTCCCCTGCCCCGCCACGTGACCAAAGGTCCGATACCACAGAAGTCGAAACGCCCCGATAGCACAACGGTCGCGTCTGCAACGGGGATCGTCAGTGGCTGCGTGGCATCTTCATGAACTTCTTTGCGACTACCATCGCATCCATTTTTCACAACTCGGTCCTTGATGACCCTCGGATCTACTCCAGGACATCCATGGATTCCTCACAACCGTGACGTGACAATGAATGGTCCCGCTATCCACGGACAGCGACGAGACCTCAGATACCCGAGAAGCAGAAACCGAGGATCGCAACCAACCGTTACAGCCGAGACTCGAAAATTTATTCACATCCGAGCCATCCCTCGGGAAAGCCCTCACCAGCTCGAGGCCGAGGGGTACTGGAACGCGTTTTCCGCACACTGGCCTCAGCAGAAAGGCTCACGATGAGTTCCACGAGCTCCCCCGAGACGTCAGCCTGTACAGGGTAGCTGCCCAACCCAGTGGCCCGAAACGTCCCGGGCCGGCGACCGCCTCGCCGTGATCGCTCTCCTCGTTGCCGGGATCACGTTCCTCACGGGGCGGGGATACACGGTGCTGTTGTCCGCCGTCATCACACAGCTCACGCTGACGGCTCTCTACGTGGTGATCATGCTGTTGGCACTCGACTCGATCTTCCAGACAATGCGAAACAGGAGTTCGGAGTCCGGGGCAGTGGTGATCATCATGTCCTGCATACTGATCGGCCTGGAGCTGGCTGTCAGCACTCTCGTCATGATGCGCAGACCCGCAACCAGACAGTGGGCGAGGCAGATTTCCTAGCACCGCCGCCCTGTCCACACCGGCAGCTATCCTTTGCCCGTGTCTGATCGCCGTTTGATGTTCGTCCATGCCCACCCCGACGACGAATCGTCGCAATCCCCCGCCACCATGTCGCGTTACGTCGACGAGGGCGCCCAGGTGACGCTGGTCACCTGCACCCTGGGTGAGCTGGGAGAAATCCTGGTGCCCGAATGGGAGCACTACAGCCCCGAGGAGCTGGGCGCGAAACGCGTAGATGAACTCGCCACAGCACTCGACATCATCGGTGTCACCGACCACGTGTGGCTGGGTGGTAAGGGCAGGTACCACGACTCCGGCATGGCCACCGACGACGAGGGCCATGTGATTCCCCACGACGAACTTCCCGACGGGGCGTTCTGGGCTGCCGACCTGCTGGAGGCCTCCGACCACCTCGTCACCCTGATCCGCGACCGCCGGCCCCAGGTGGTCGCGACCTACGACCAGAACGGCAACTACGGCCACCCCGACCACATCCAGGCGCACCGCGTCACCATGTACGCCACGCTGCTGGCGGGGGTGTCGTCGTACCGGCCTGACCTGGGGGAGCCGTGGCAGGTGAGCCGGGTGCTGTGGATCACCCACAACCCGCAGGCGTGGCTCCGAGCCGCGGAGAAGGCCCGCGAGCTAGGGATGCCGCTGCCCGAGGGCATAGATGAGGAGGCCATGCGTCGCCGTTTCGCCATCGACCCGCGTCATATCGCAGCGGTGATCCCCTACGAGGGTCGCGCCGACTTGTGCCAGGCCGCTTTGGAGGCCCATCGCAGCCAGGTGGATCCAGAACATCCGTTGTGGAAGATGTTCCGCTTCATGCGCACCGTCGAAGGAACGGGCGAGGCCTACCGGCTGGCCGCTGGGGTTCCCTTCCCCGGCGACGGTCCCGCCGACGACCTGTTCGCGGGCCTCGACGTCTGACCCTTTCCCGCTCCCGCGTCTCCTCCCCGCGTCACCGATTCAACCGGTGACGCGGGGTTTGTTCGACAATGCGACAAATTCCTTCTTCAACTGCTAGCCTCCGTCGTGAAGCTGGCCCGTTGGGGCATGGGAACCCGGTGCGAATCCGGGACTGACGCGCAGCGGTGACGGTGACAAACCTGCGACTTACGCCACTGGGAAAACCCGGGAAGGCCACAGGCGAGGAGGATCCGGAGTCCGAAGACCGCAGCTTCGTTGTATCGGCTCAGAGCCTCGCGAACAGGCTCGTGGACAGTGGAGCTTCGTTGGCAAGCCTGAATTCAGCTAGCAGGGTGCTGAAATATCTCACCCTGCCCATCGTCATTGTGGTGCTGGCGCTCACCATGGTGAGCGTCATCTACTCCGTCAACATCGGCTCCGAGGCTCTCGATCAGGAAGCCATCTGGGATGTGATCGTCAGCAGGTTGGAGGGAGTCAGCAGCGAACACAAGGCCGTCGAGACCATCGTCTGGGACCTGCGGCTTCCCCGGGCATTGCTGGCAGTTGTCGTCGGCGCGGGGCTCAGCATCGCCGGCTGCGCCATACAGACTTTGGTGCGCAACCCCCTCGCCGACCCCTACCTGCTCGGTGTCTCCTCGGGTGCCTCCGTCGGCGCCACCGCGGTAATCACCTTCGGCGTCCTGTCCGGTTTTGGACTGTGGTCGACATCGATCGGGGCACTGCTCGGGGCCCTGGCGGCTGCCGTGGCCGTCTACCTGGTAGCCATGGCCCAGGGCGGTCTCACCCCGATTCGACTCGTTTTGTCCGGGGTGGTGCTCTCCTCCGCGTTCTCGGCCATCGCGAGTTTCCTGGTGTTCAAAGGACCCGATCGGCGCGCCGCCCAATCGGTGCTGCACTGGCTGCTCGGCAGCGTCTCCGGCGCCCAATGGGACCGACTCCCGCTCGCGACCGGCGTCGTCCTGATCTGCCTGACGCTGCTGCTACTCGGCAGCAGCTGGCTCGACGCGCTGGCCTGGGGACCCGACGCCGCCGCGGCCCTCGGCATCCCCGTCGGCGTGCTGCGCCAAGGACTCTTCGTGCTGCTGGCGGTGCTGGTCGGGGTGCTGGTGGCAGTGTCCGGCGGCATTGGTTTCGTCGGCCTGGTCATCCCGCACCTGTGCCGCATGGTGGTCGGTTCCCTGCACCGCCGACTGCTTCCACTCGCCGCTTCCGTCGGCGGGCTGTTCCTGCTGTGGGTCGACGTAATTTCCCGCGTCATCGTCGCCCCCTCCGAGATGCCGCTCGGTGTGGTCACCGGCCTGATCGGCGCACCGGTCTTCCTCATCGTCATGGGTCGCCGCAACTACGGATTCGGCGGTGGCTCGTGACCGCACTCAAGGCCGACAACCTCACCTGCTCCATCGGACGGCGAGTGATCGTCTCCGGCATCAATCTCGAAATACAGCCCGGCACCATGACGGCCCTGATCGGGGTCAATGGCGCCGGCAAATCCACCCTGATGCGGGTATTGGCGGGCATCAGGCCCGCGACGACGGGGCGCGTAACGATAAACGGCAAGGACATCTCCCAGCTCCGTCCCAAGGAACGAGCCCGGCTGTTGGCCTTCGTCGCTCAGGAGGAGGCCGCACCCGAGGACCTCTCGCTCTCAGAGATGGTCACCCTCGGGCGGCTGCCGCATCTGATGCCCTGGCAGGCCGGCGGCTTCAAGGAGAAACGCGTCGTCGCCGAATGCCTGGAGATGGTGGGACTGACGCACCTGGCCGACCGGCGCTGCGGGCACCTCTCCGGTGGAGAACGGCGTCGCGCCATGCTCGCCAAGGGCTTGGCGCAGGGCACCGACCTGCTGCTGCTTGACGAACCCACCAACCATCTCGACGTACACCACCAGCTGCATCTGTTGCAGACCATGCGCGCCACCGGTCGCACCATCCTCGCCTCGATCCACGACCTCGACCTGGCCATGGGCTGGTTCGACCGGATCGTGATGCTCGCCGACGGGGGAATACATGCCGCCGGGACGCCTGAAGAAGTCATGACCGCCGAGAATCTGGGGTCTACCTTCAAGGTGCAGTCCCGACAGGTCCCGGCGGTCGATGACGGGGCGCAGCACCTCGTCATCGATGGCCTCGTGCCGCCTGAATCGACCGATCAACAAGCATAAGGAGACCACATGATCACCCGCCGCGCCCGGGCAGTCGCCTGGCTGACCCTGCCCCTCATCACCCTCAGTGCCTGCTCCTCCCCCTCCCAGCCGACCGCCTCCAGCAGCGTTTCAGCCGAGGGTTCCGGACAGGTCACCGTCACCAACTGCGGCAAGGACCTGACTCTCCCCTCCACGGCGAAGAAGATGTACATCAACGACGGCAACATCCTCGCCCTCGCCCTGGCAGCCGGCGGCGCGAAGGAAATCACCGCGGTCAGCAGCATGGGCCGCGACGTCCCGATCCTGAAGGCCAAGTACGGAGCCGAGACCATCGACGGCCTCAATGACGTCTCGAAGGAATACCCCACCCTCGAGTCGATCATCGCCAACACCCCCGACCTGATGGTCGCGGGCTGGAACTACGGGTTCTCCGAGGGAGAGATAACCCCCGACATCCTGTCGGAGAAGGGCATTCACTCCTACGTGCTGACTGAGTCGTGCCGCCAGGAGGACGCCACCAAACGCGGCATCGTCGACCCGTGGGAGGCGGTCCGCACCGACATCACCAACCTCGGCACCATCACTGGACACAGCGACGTCGCCAAGACAGCCGTCGACGACATGGACACCCGCCTGAAGGCCGTCCAGGGAGCCACGCAGCCCGAGAAGAAGCCTGTGGTGTTCGTCTTCGATTCCGTCAAGGACAAGGTGTTCACCAGCGGCAAGTACGGAGCCCCGCAGGCGATCATCGAGGCCGCGGGCGGGACGAACGCCACCGCCGACATCGAGGACACCTGGACCAATGTTGACTGGTCACGCCTGGCCACCGCCAATCCTGACGTCATCGCGCTGGTGGAATACCCCGGCCAGTCCTACCAGGAGAAGATCGACGCGCTGAAGGCACACCCGGCCACCAAGGACCTCCCCGCGGTGCAGGAGGAGCGTTTCGTGAACCTGCCCTACGCCATGTGGACCGAGAGCCCCCTCAACATCGACGCCGCCGAGTACCTGCGCAAGGCCTTCGAGAAGCACGGCCTGGCCCCGGCCTCCGACGTGTCGACGCACCTCGAGATGCCCGCCGACCTTCCGGGCCGCGACAAGCTGTCCTGAGGTTTTCCGGCACGGATTTTCCGGCCCCGCCTCCCACCCGGTTCGTCTCCCGATACGCTCCGGGTGGGAAGGACAGGGGGCAGTGATGAGCATCTCCAAAGCCCTCAGCCTCGACCGTGCGGGCCGGAACGACGAGGCCACCGAGGCCATCCGGCGTCACCAGCGTCGCCTGCTCGATCGCGGCGGGTCGCTGGACGAGACGATCGAGGCGTTCCGCGCCGAGGCGCGCATCCAGCGGCACCGCGGCGAGGCCGACGCTCTCACCCGGGCCTGCGACTCTGCCCGACAGGCCGTGCTGTTGAGCCGGCTGCCCGCCGCGTCGCAGGAGCTGGCCGCTCCCACGCGCCTGGAGCTGGGGGCCTGCCGGATCAGACGCGGTGATCCGGCAGGCCCCCAGGTCATCGCCGGGCTCACGACCCATCCCGACGCCGGGATCGCGGGGTGGGCGTGGCGACTGCTCGGGGAGGCCGCTCTGCTGACCGAACGGCCCTTCGATGCGGTGGCCGCCCTGTTGAATGCCGTCGCCGAGAACCAGCGCGGCAAGGACGACCACCACGAAGCGGGCACCCGCATCCTCCTGCTGCTGGCCTTCAGCAGAGCCGGTCACCTGGAGGACGCCGACCGGCTCGCGCTCCGCCACGGCACACCATCGGATGCGCCGCAGGGTCTGCTGGGGATCCGTTTTCTGCTGGCCCGGGCGGAACATGAACACCGGTCGGGACGCATCGGTGAGGCCCTGGGGACCTTGGAGGTCGCGGAAACCCGTCTCGGGGCAACCTCCGGGCTCGGCGTGCTGCGTCGCGAGCTCCTCACCATCCGCGCCGGCTGCCTCACCGACTGGTGTCAACCCGACGAGGCAGCTCGTCTCCACATCGAGGCCGGGACACTTCCCCCGCCTGCCCACCAGGTTGCCACGGCGGCCACGTCACACGCTCTGCGGGATGCGCAGCAGGCGACCCGCTGGCTGGGCGATCCTCCACGACCCGCGACCGCATCGGGAACCGATCCACAGCACGTGGCGGTGCTACTGCGGGACCTGGCGGCACTCCCGCAGCGGGACACGGAGCATGCGGCGGTGGTGGTGCGGCTCCTAGACTCGCTGGCGGGCCGCCCAGGTCTTGAACGCGACGAGGCGCTGCTGCTCCTGGAAGCGGGTTCCCTCCTGGCCGAGAGCGGACCCGAGCACCGCGTCGCCGCCGAACGGCTGTTGCGTCGCGCCCTGGTGCGCCTGGAGTTCCTGGAGGGCGCCGAGCAGTGGTTGGCACAGGCGCGCGTCACGCTGGGGCAGCTGCTGCCTGATTCCGAACGCGACCAGGCTCTCGACCTGCTGGTGCGAGGCATCCAGGGCCTCGATGAGCAGCGCTTCCAGATGCTCAACCGCAGCTACCGCGACGGCTGGCTAACCCGCCGGGAACACCCGGCGGTCGCGAGGGCCATCGAACTGGCCAGCGGAACCGACACCGCCCTGGCCGCGGATCTGATCATCTTCTCCCGGATCACGGGGGTGCTGGTGCCCCGGGACGACCGACAGGTGCCGCTGGTTCCCGTCCCGAGGCTGCGCTACATCGACGGCACCGAGTCGCGGCTGGGCTCAACCGGGTCGTGCAATTTTCTGTGACCCGGAACCGGTTCATCGATACCGGGCCAGGCGGTTTCTCAGGGGTCGCAGGAACAGCAGTTCCAGCCCCAGGGTGAGGGCAGCCATCACCGCCGACAGGGCGAACACGTCGGCGGTCTCCAGGTTGGTGCGGGCCTGCTGCACCTCCGCGCCCAGGCCGGTCGTGGTGCTGAGCAGCTCGGCCATCACCGTCAACCGGATCGACTGCCCCACCGCGACCGTCACCGCCGACAGCACCGGCGGCACCACAGCCGGAATGATCACCCGCCGCACCGTGCCCCACAGACCGAAGCGGAACAGCCTGGCCATTTCCAGCAGGTCGGGGTCGACGTTGGTGACGGCATCGCGCAGGCTGGTGACCAGCAGCGGCATCGTCACCAGCGCGACCACCAGCAGCACCACCGACGGGCTGGGACCCAACCACAGCATCCCGACCACAACGATCACGATCGGCGGGATGGCCATGAGCAGCTGAGTCCAGGATGCGGTTAGTTCCTCGACGGGCCGCCAGGTGCCCGCGGCCCAACCCCAGGGCAACCCGATCAGGCAGGCGATCCCCAAGCCGCCCAGTGCCCGCTGGAGGGTGAGCAGCACCCCGGTGCCGAGCTCCTCGTCGCGGATCAACCCCAGCAGCGCCTCCCAGGTGGCCGTGGGCCCGGGCAGGACGTAGCGGGGCTGACTCCACGACGCCGCCTCCCAGGCCAGCAGCACCAGGGCGAGCCCCACCCACCACAGCAGCACGACCCGCCAGCGCGGCGCCTTGTTCTCGGCTGGGTTCACCTGGGGTCGGCCAGGTAGAAGTCGTCGGCGGGCATCGTGCCCCCGACGATGTCGGGGCTGAGGGTGGTCAGGCGCGTGTAGAAGTCCTCCAGCTCGGCCTTGGCCTTCTGCGCCGGCACCATGTCGAGTTGGAGCCGCGGGATCACGTCCTTGACCACGGCCTCCGGCACCTCAGTCTTCGCGGTGATCGCCGCAACTGCCTTCTCATCAAGGGTGTTGACCTTCGCGACCGCCTCCTCCAGTTCGTTGAGCACACCGGCGACGAGCGCCTGGTTGGAGTCGACGAGTTTCTGGGGCATCACCACGCCGGCCATCGGGAAACGTGCCTGGCCGCCGGTGACCTTGGCCCATGCCTCCTGCAGGTTGGCGGTGCGTTCCAGGTTCTTCCCGGACTGTGTGGCCTGCTTCTGCGCGACGGTGGCGACGTGCTCAGGCAGCACCGCGTACTCCACCTGCCCGGACATGAGGGCCTTCACGAGCTCCGGGGCCTGGTCATAGGACACGACCTCGATGCCCTCGGCCCCGCCCTCGAGGGGGATGCCGCTCTGGGTCATCAGGTAACGGAAGACCAGGTCGGGCATGTTGTTGGGCAGCGGGACGCCCACCTTCTTGCCCTTCAAGCCTTCAATGCCCTGCGCCGACGACCCCTCCGGGCCGAGGATGTAGAGCATCCCCCACACGGTCATCGCGACCAGCCGGATGGGAAGGCCCTTGTTGAACAGGTTCGCCGAGGCGTAGGAGGGGGTGGCCACCAGGTCGGTCTCACCGTTCACGACCAGCGATTTCATCACGTCGACGCTGGCCCAGTTCTGCACGTCGGTCTTCCCGACGAGACCGTCGAGTTTGCCGAGTGTTCCGAAGGAGGCCATGGGGGCCATGAACGCGAGGGTGGTGGGGACGTGGACGCGCAGGGTTTCCAGTGTTGAGGCAGACGTTGAGCCCTCCCCTGCCGGTTTGCCGCCGGAACAGGCAGCCAGGCCCGCGCTGCCGAGCAGGCCGAGTCCGGTGAGGGTGAACAGGGATCGACGTTTCATGATGTCTCCTCGTGGGGGGTGGATTCTTCGGGATCGGGGGCGGGTTCTCCGGTGTCGGTGGTGAGCCGCCAGGTGCCGGGCGGCCCGTCGAGATGAAGGTGGAGGTGGGAGACGTCGTCGGCCTCTTCGGGATCGTGGGTGACCCACACCGTCACGACCTCCTGTTCCGCGAGCAGCTGCACGAGGTCGGTTCGCAGGGCCGTGGCGAGGGGTTTGTCGAGGGCGGAGAACGGTTCGTCGACGAGCAGCAGGGTGGGGCTGGTGGCCATGGCCCGCGCGATTGCGACCCGCTGCCGCATACCACCCGACAACTGTCGGGGATACAGGTGGGTGGCCTGCTGGAGGTCGACGCGGGCCAGCCACTGTTGGGCGATCAGGTCCGGGGTTTCACCGCCGACCACCAGGGCGACGTTGCGGTGGGCGCTGTACCAGGGCAGCAGCCGGGGTTCCTGGAACACCTGCGCCAGCCGCCCCTCGGGCCGCGTCACCGACCCGCGGTCGCAGGGACTGAGACCCGAGATGGCCTTCAGCAGCGTGGTTTTTCCCGCCCCGGAGGCTCCCGTGACGGCGAGGGTCTGTCCGGGCGCGACCACCACGTCGAGGCCGTCGATCAGGGTGTTGCCGCCGCGCACCAGGGTGACGTCGTCGAGGACGAGGTCGGTGGTCATCGGAGGCTCGCCGCTCCGGGTCTGCGGGCGAGGATGACGATGCCGCCCATCAGTTTTCCCTGGAGCTGGAATCCCTGCCGCATCGCCTTGAGCCGGTCGCGGGCGCCGGGGATGCGTCGGGCATTGTTCCAGAACCGCAGCGCACCCCACAGGCCCTCGTCGGAGACGATGCGCCGAGGTTCGAGGAGGTGGAGGGGGGCGCGATCGTGCCATTCGGCTTCGAGCCCGTGGGTAGCGAGCAGTTCCGTCCAGCCCTCCAGGGTCAGTGGCCGGGCGCCGACCTTGATGACACGGGAGAGTTCCCGGCGGGCGGTTTCGCGTTCCTCGTCGGTGTGGTCGGGCAGCCACGCCATTTCGTGGATGGCGTAGCGACCCCCGGGACGCAGCAACCGCGCTGCCTCCGCGACGATCGCGTTTTTGCCCGCGTCGTCCTGGATGGTGAGCATCGCCTCGCCGACGACGAGGTCGGCCGATGTGTCGTCGAGTCCCGTGTCGCGGGCGTCGGCGACGACGTAGTCGGCCCGGGGGTGTTTCTTCAGGATGTTCTTGACGGCGTCGCGGCCCTCCGGGTTGGGGTCGACGCCCCGGTAGGACCTCGGGTTGGCGCGCAGCAGCACCTCGGCGGTGGCGCCGACGCCGGGGCCGAGTTCCACGATGTCGTCGTCGCCGGCGGGTTTCGCCTGTTCCAGCAGTTTCGCGGTGAGGGCACGCCCGCCGGGCCTGAGGATGCGTTTGCCCAGCTTCGCCAGAAGCCAGTGGCCCTGCATCCGCCCGGCTTCTGGACCCGACCGTTGCCCCGCGACCCCCTCTTGTGTCGACTTCGCGCCCATGCTCACCTCTCACACGACTCGGGCATGAGCGTTGAGCGTAACCCACCCTCACCTATTTCCGAAAGGGGGGTGTGCTGTTATTGTTGTGAATGCGAGGGATCCGTGACCCGACCACAGGTCTTGTCACGGATCACCTCGCGCCAGTTCACCCGACGCAGCACGTCGCCGATGGTGGGGTGTCAGTGCCCCTTGGTGGCGGCTTCTGCCTTGTTGTCGGCGCGATTGACGGACGGGTCTTCGCCGTTGAGGATCTGGGCGTTGTCCTCGGCGAACTCCGGATTGTTCCAGTAGTCGCTGTGCCCGCCGCCGTTGGACGCGATGTGCTTGGCACCATCGAGTGTGTTCGGATCCTTACCGAAAGACCCGTCAAGGCCGACGCCGGAGACGATGTCCTTCCTATTGGCCGAGGTATACACCTGACCATCGGGGACGTTGTACTCGTGCACGTCATTGACTCCGCCGCCCGGAGAGCCGTGCAGCTCGACTGCGTCGAGGAGGCCGATCTTCGCGTCACGCGCAGCAGTGCCCGTCACAAGAGAACCGTAGGAATGGCCATGGTTGGTGATCCGCGGGTCCCTTCCCTGAGTCTCCTGCCAGGTCTGGATCCCCTCGTTGAACCTATTGAGATCGGGTGCAGCTTTGTTGGCGGTCTCCGAACTGGCGATGTCGGTGAGGCTGCCATTCTGCTCCTTCCAGGGTTCGGCGCTGGGTGGTGCGTCGTAGCCGAGGTAGGCCACGGTTGCGGTGTGACCGGTACCGGAGGCGTTGCGGAGCGTGTTGGCCTCGCCCACCAGTCCGTCCATGCTGTCGCGAGCAGTGGTGCTGATCCCAGGAACCACGGTGCCGACGTTCTGAGCCGTGTCGACGTCCCCACTCGCGACGATCGCACGGACATCCCCATCGCCGGATGCGTCGAGGCCCAGCAGCTGGTAGGGCTTTCCCGTGGGGTCCTTCTGATTCATGATGTCTTGGATCTTCTTCAGATCGTCGTACCTGCGCTTGGCTTGCTTAGCTTCTTCACTGTCAGCGGGAGCATTTTTCATATCTTGCTCGGCCTGCTCAAGTTCATCCGGAAGAGCTTTTCTGTTCAACTCATCGCGAACCGACCCAGGCATGCCGTCGAGGTTTCTGATGGCACCGGGATTTTTCTCCATGAACTCCCGCTGCTCCTCCTCGGTCAGGGAGTTCCACCAGTTGCTGACCTCGGTGGGACTGTCCACGCCCTCAGGCGGCCAAGGCTTGTCCTCCTGGCCAGGAATCGGCATGCTCCCCAGTCCCGGCAGATTCAGCCGAGGCGCTTTTCCTTTCAGCTTTGAGTGATCGTAGGTGCCGTCGCGCACACCGACCAGTCTTTTGGCGTAGGCTTCGTCAACCTCGGCGGCCCGGTTGACCGCCGCATCGATGAGTTTTTTCAGTTGCTCCGCCTTCTGTTTCCGTTCGAGGTTGTCCGTGACGAGGCCAGCAGGGCTGGCATCGAACAACGCTTTCCCCACAGCCATCCCAGGATTAGTAATTGCCGTCGGGTTGAGCGAGTTGATCAACCCTTCGCTGATACTCGTCGATTTCCCGAGTTCGGAGAAGTTCACGGGCGAGATGGTGTTCAGAAATTGACCCGGACTACTGGGGACGAAATCCATGTCCCAGTGCACGCCCCCGTCGCCGTCGATGCTCAGGTAGGGGTACTGGGCCACGAACGATGTGCACTCGTGCACCTTGGTCTCCACGTCCCAGACACCTTCCGCAGCCTCAGAGGTGGCCAACCCCAGCTCGGTGGCATCGTCCACGCGTTCGCCGAGCTCGTCAACCAGCTTCCCCAAGGATGTCTTCGCTCCGTTGGCAGCTGCTCCCGTCGACTGGATCTGCCCCTTGGCTTTCGAGGCAGCGGACTTGCCTTCCGCCAAGCCCTTGCGCAGGGTTGCAAGATCCTGCATGGCCGTGTTCAGGTTTCCGTGTTTCCAGTTCTGGATGTCGCCCCAGGTGATTGCCATGTTCAGGCCGTCCCTTCATTCGTAGCGCTGAGGTTCTCAATGACCGGCCCGGAGGGATCGGCATTGGGAATCGGATCGATGGAGTAATCCCCCGGGCTCGTGGGAATCGGTTCGACGACGGGGCCGTCCGAGCCGTCGATAAGCCCGGAATCGAGAAGCGGCTGGGAAACGCGCTCCCCGGGGATGCCGTAATGATTGACAGGCATGTCCGATTCGCCAGAGACTCCAGGATCGCCACTCCCGGGCGATCCGTACCCGAGGAACCCATCAGCGGAGCCATTCGTCGTAGTCCCATAGGAGTGTCCGGCAGCACCAGCAGCCGCACCCGCCGCAACACCTCCGTACGAATGGCCACCAGAACCAGCAACAACATCCCCGTACGAATGCCCACCAGAACCGCCAACAGCACTTCCATAGGAGTGACCAACAACACCAGCAGCTGCACCCGCCACAGCACCAGCAGCCGCTCCCCCCATTCTGTTGGCGATCTTTCCGGCAGCCGCGCCGGCAGCCGCACCCACGAGTGCACCTTCGGCTCCCGACATGGTCGGGCACGAACTCCCCACAGACCCCATAGCTCCTTGGATGTTTCCTTCGTTCTGCTGGTACTCGTACAGACTCGCCTTAACCTTCTCGGTGAAATCCGTATACCTGTCAGAGAGGTCCTTGATCCGCTTGTCGACACTATCTCCCGTCTCGGAAATCAGCTTCGACGATTCGGACCCGGGCATCGCGGAGGACGCATCCCCGAAAGCCGCCTCCACCTTTTTCGCGACGATGTCCTCGGCCACGCAGGCAGACGACTGCGCCAGGCTCTCGAGGTCGCCTGCAACGATGTTCATACCATCCATGCGGTTCTCCAAGCTTCTCGGCCAGCACGCCGACATCCCCGGCGAGCCGCACTTAACTTTCGGCCATTACCCTACAGCGAGCCTGGCTCACCCATCCGATCCCACACACGCCCTTGATTGCCTTGTGACAAGGGCTTCGATACCACAAGAGTGATCCGTTACGCATCGGGAAGAGGGCCGATCGGCTCGCCAGATACAGGCGTCCCCGGAGCTTCCACGTAAACTCTTCGCCTGTGCCAGACCTCACCCAAGCCCAGCGCAACACCGTCTCCGAGCTGCTCCGCATCTCACAGGTGATAGGCGACCTCGGTTCCCGTTTCGACGCGGCGGGGCACCGGCTGTACCTCGTCGGTGGTTCGGTGCGCGATGCGATGCTGGGAGGGCTCGGCCACGACCTGGACTTCACCACCTCGGCACAGCCCGACGAGACCCACGCCATTCTCCGTGATTTCACCCCCGCTACCTGGGACATCGGTCGGGATTTCGGGACCATTGGCGCCATGAAGAAGGAGGGCGACAAGGAGTGGCAGATCGAGGTCACCACCTTCCGCGCCGACGCCTACGAGCCCGGCTCCCGCAAACCGGTGGTCGCCTTCGGGGAGCGGATCGAGGAGGACCTCGTCCGCCGTGACTTCACCGTCAACGCCATGGCAGTGGACGTCGTGGCGGGTGAGTTCGTCGACCCATGGGGCGGGTTGCGTGACCTCGCCGACGGCGTGCTGCGCACCCCCGCCCCAGCGGAGGTGTCCTTCGGAGACGATCCGTTGCGCATGATGCGGGCCGCGCGGTTCGCGTCGAGGCTGGGATTCCGGGTGGCTCCGGAGGCCCAGGAGGCGATGAAGGAGATGGCCGAGCGCATCACCATCGTCTCTGCGGAACGCGTGCAGGCCGAGTTGACGGGACTATTGCTCACCGATTCCCCCCGCGAGGGCCTGGATCTCCTGGTGCGCACCGGGGTGGCCGAGCATTTCCTGCCCGAGCTGCCTGCTCTGCGCCTGGAACGCGACGAGCACATGCGCCACAAGGACGTCTACGCGCACTCGCTGACCGTGCTGGAGCAGGCCATCGACTTGGAGAAGGCCCGCGGCCACCAACCCGACATCGTCAATCGGCTGGCCGCCCTGCTGCACGACATCGGCAAACCCGCCACCCGTCGGTTCGAGGGTTCGAAGGTGACCTTCCACCATCACGACGTGGTGGGCGCGAAACTGGTGACCAAACGCCTCAAGGCGTTGAAGTACCCGACGGCGACGGTGAAGTCGGTGGCGAGGCTCGTGGAGCTGCACCTGCGGTTCCACGGCTACGGCGAGGCCTCCTGGAGCGACTCGGCGGTGCGCCGCTACGTGCGCGACGCCGGTGACGAACTGGAACGCCTCCACATCCTCACCCGCGCCGACTGCACCACCCGCAACCGCAACAAGGCCACCCGGCTGCGTCGCAACTACGAGGAACTGGAGTGGCGCATCGATGAGCTGGCCGCGCAGGAGGAGATCAAGGCCATCCGCCCAGACCTCGACGGAGCGCAGATCATGGAAATCCTGGGCATCACACCGGGCCCGGAGGTCGGGAAGGCGTACAAGTTTCTCCTGAACCACCGCATGGACCACGGCCCCCTCCCCGAGGACGAGGCCCGCGACCTGCTGCTGACCTGGTGGAAGGACCAACAGTCGCAGGGCTGAAAGCCGATCGCGCCCCTTCCCGAAACCGGTTGAGCCGGAGCACGAAGAACGAGCGACCCGAGTCGAAACCCCGTCCTCACCCTCTGGAGAAATTTTTCCCGAACTCCTCCACCCGGAGGGTCCTCCCAGGTAGTGTCAGCATCATCCCCACCGGGAGGCAATGATGCACCACCGAACCACAACGACGGTCACCACCTTGATCCTGTGCGCCTGCCTGCTCCTGAGCGGCTGCTCAGCACGCGCCAGGCAGCGAGACCTCATACGCAAGGACCCCATGTACTCAGCAACCTGGGAAGGCGTCGAATTCCTGGGCTTCAAGGAAACCGAGGACGACAACCCCAAACCACCCCCGGTCGCCATGACCCGCTGTTTCAATATGACGATCCCTCTGGAAGATGTACATAAACGAATTTTTGCAACCGCCACACAAAACGGCTGGCGCGAAAATAACCTCATCGGGTCACGAACGACCCGAGCAGCAACTAAGGGAAGCAATGAAGGAGGAATGACCCTTTTTGTATCAACAGCGATCATACGCTGTGAGCAACACCCCGAGACCAATCTGGTTCTAACCATCACGTTCGGGTAGTTCAGGAGTAAATCGTGCAGAAAATAACTTTCACGAAGGGCATTCTGCTGCTCGTCATGGCACTCGTTTTGTGTGTCAGCTTCATGACAGCGTGATAATCATCCCTACCCCGGGAGGCAATGATGCACCACCGAGCCACGGCGACGGTCACCACCTTGATCCTGTGCGTCTGCCTGCTCCTGACCGGCTGCTCAGCACGCGCCAGGCAGCGAGACCTCATCCGCAAGGACCCCATGTACTCAGCAACTTGGGAAGGCATCGAGTTCTTGGGCACCGAGGATTCAAAGGATGATGGCCCCAAACCACCACCTGTCGCCACGACCCGTTGTTTCGCTATAACGATTCCCCCAGAAGATGCGCTGCAAAAGGTTATGGCGACCGCAGAACAAAGTGGCTGGACAGAAGACAGATCATCCAAATCCTCACCAACTCGAACAGCAGGTAAAGGATCTAGCGAGGGAGGGATGAGTCTTTACGTATCAACGGATATCATACGCTGCAAGCAGCACCCTGAAACAAACTTCGTCGTCAGCATAGCACTGTAGAAATCTGGAGGAGATAATGCCGAAAGCGATCTCAAAAAACAAGGGCTTACTGCTCGCCATGGCACTCGCTTTGTGCGTCAGCTTCATGAGTGCACATCCGGTCAGCGCGGATCCGCCGGCCAACGACGGAAAAGTTGCCGTGGTGACCCTACTCGGGGATTCTTTCTCGGCCGGCAATGGCGCGGGAGACTACTATGACATGAAACCCGTCAAGAGCTATCGGAGTCACAACAATTGGGCTCATCACTACGTCAATTCCTTGCGCGACAGGGGCATCGCAACGGTCTTTCACAATCTGGCTTTCTCCGGAGCAACGACTGAAACACTCAAGGAAGAACAAGTAAGGAAAGTTCCCGACGACAGCGATCTGGTCATGTTCAGCATAGGAGGCAATGACAATAATTCCTTCGGAAATATCGCGATCGACTGTTTTGTGAGTGCCACCCAGAACCCGTGGAACTGCAAGAAGAGCATAGAAGCGGCTGAGGCGTTCGTTCAGAGCGGGCAACTGCGGGCAAACACCGAGAGTGTTCTGAATCGGCTAGAAGCCCACCTCCCGGACAAACACGCTCAGATTGTCCTCATGGGATACCCACACCTCAGCATTGACGATCCTGATTTTCTGTTGTCCCGATGCGTCAAATGGGACTCAAACACAAGCAAGTGCAAAGAATATTACAGTTACCCCACAGCCAGCAGAGTTCGTGATGTCGTGGATAAACTCGCCGCTGTTCAGGAACAGCTGGTTCGCGAGTGGAATGCGAACAATGACGGCAGCCGCCACACATTGCACTACGTTTCCTCCATCCGCTCCGATTTCGCGGGACATGAACCGAACCCCAGCACCGCAGCAAGGAATGATTACCGCTGGATCAATGAGTTCTGGGAAACCGAAGGCCGCCTCGGCGATTCCGGAAAAACCGAGGTTTCCTTCTCGTCCAACATAATGGAGTGGTATCACCCGAACAAAATCGGGCATCAGAAGATGGGTGAGGCCCTGAACGGCACCGTGGACCCGGCCAGTTTCACACGCGAGGCGCGCATTTCACAAGCCCCCGTAGATGTAGCCATCATTCTTGACACATCAGGCGAGATGCTCACCACACCACAAGAAACCCGCCAAAAAGTGAAAGAGGCCATGGATTCCTTCACCAAAAACAACGACAACGTACGTTTCGCCTTGGTCACCTATTCAGGCTTCCCGGTTTCCGGCTTCCAATTCTGGTATGGGGGCGATATGCCAGTTGTACGATCGAAATTCACCTCCGACGTTTCCCGCATCCAGAGCACCCTTGACGAAGTCATACCCACCCCCGGTGGGGACAATGAGGAGGGAGTGTACTCCGCCATGATGGAAGCATTCACGAAACTTGACTGGCGACCAGGAGCCCAGAAGAAAACAGTACTGATCGCAGACGCCCCTCCGGTCGATCCAGAACAACGCACCGGCTACACGAAGGCCGATGTGGAGAAGAAGGCCTACGAGCTGGATCCAGTGGAGATCTACGCATTCGACACCAGCGGCTGGCTCGAAACCCCAGAACTCGCCGACCTCACCACACGCACCGGCGGGCAGATCGTGAAGGTCAACAACCCCCAGACGGCCCCCGATGCGATCACCACTGCCGTGGAGAAAGCCAGCAACAAACCCTTCGCCTGGCTCGACGGCCCCTACAACCGCGCCATCGGAGAATCTCTCACCCTGGACGCCCGCGGCTCCTACTCGAAGAACGGCACCATCACCAGCTACGAGTGGGACCTCAACGGGGATGGTGATTTCGAGGTTTCATCCAGCTCCCCAACCTTCGAGCACACCTGGGATGCAGCCTATTCCGGTCTGGTAGGGCTACGGATAACCGATTCAACCGGCGCCACCTCCATGGCCACCACCCAAGTCGATGTCAGCATCGACGGCGACGGCGTCCCCGACAACACCGACAACTGCCCCACCGTCTACAACTACGGCCAAACCGACTACGACGGCGACGGCATCGGCGACGCCTGCGACGACACCCACGGAATCCCAACAGAACGCCAACCCGGCGTCTTCGAGGGACCACCACCCACCCCGACCCCAACCCCAACAGCAAACCCGACAGTGATCACCCCATCCCCCGCACCCACCAGCTCAACAACCCCAACGACAAGCCCGACACCATCGGCAAGCCCGACAGCAACTCCAACCGGGACTCCGTCTTCCTCACCCACCCCCACCCAGGAACCGCCCCAGCCGCCGAGCACGCCAACCGCTGAGCCACCACAGAGCCCGACCACAGACCCAACCCAACAACCGACACAACAACCCCCGCCAGCTCCGACCACGGCACCGATATCCCCTGACCCAACCCAGCAACCAACACCCACCTCTCCGCAACCTCCCAGCCGGAG
>ERZ773075.59-NODE-59-length-98943-cov-78.6201_pt1 | contig 98943 bp, 79 predicted proteins | sample MGYA00580614_ERZ773075 | MGnify/ENA primary metagenome ERZ773075 (study PRJEB29015, sample SAMEA2738021) | human oral metagenome | biome: human oral; feature: human-associated habitat; material: dental | place: China | collected 2043 ...
AACCATCACAGCCATCCTCGGAATCATATTCACCTACACCCTATGAATAAGCCTCCTTGTGTGACGGATTCAACGGAAGCTGAAATACTGTTCATGGGGTCGGAGGCGGAGACCAGTGGACCTGAAGCCTTCAACGCTGTAAAAAACTGGAGGGTCTGAGTGAGGACTTTGCCGTCGCTAGAACAGCTGAGATTCTCGCGAGACAATTCAATGGTGGAATGATCGAGATATGGTTGGGTGATCCTAATTCTCGTGACCCAGTTCCTCTACCTCATGATCCTGAGGGTGTTCACATGATCATGCAAGAAAGGCTGGTTTCAATGGATGAACCCGATGGCAGGATGCTGGTGTATGTCGCCACTGAGATCGGCGAGAGCGTTCTTGGAAACGCATGAGCGCAGAGTTGCACTCACCGAGATACACGGCCGCAGAATCTGACTGTCATCCGTGGGATTTAGCGTGAGCCGGGGTGGTCCGGACTGGATGTCGCCGCAGCCTGATCGCGTCAGGTAGCGCCGTCTCCACCTGCGGAAAGGTACCGAATCAGTCCTCCTGGGCGCCCGTCACCAGGCTCTCCAAGGGCTCACCGGAGAAGTAGACCCGCAGTGACAGCGGCTCCAGCATCGTGGTGTCTCCGGGACGGTCCTGGTGGCAGTCCGTGAGACTCTCGGGGGTGTGCCCGGCAGGACCGCCGGGAACGGTCTTGACATCCTTCACCTCGCCCGCGCCGTCAGTCTCAACAATGACGTCCGCCTCCGTGTCCTGGGGGCTGCGGCTGACGCGACGCGCCTGGGAGAAGGGGGCTGTGTGGGGCTGAGGGACCGCCCAGGTCGAGTCCCAGGCCAGGTGCCAGTCGGTGCCGCGCCCCTCGGGGAGGACGACGTCGACCTGATCCAGGGCGCCATTGATGACCACGAGCATGTCGTCGTCGTTCCAGGGCTGGCCCGAGCGCAGCATCTGAACTACGCGCGTGTGTGGATCGTGCCAGGACTCCCCGTCCATCGGTGCGGCGTCACCCCGGTACCAGGCCAGGTCCGGGATCGTGTCGCCCTCGAGGACCTGCCCGGTGGCGAAGCGCGAAGGACGCACCACCGGGTGGGTCTGGCGCAGGTGGATGAGGAAGCGCGTCGTGGCGACCAGGTCGCGCTGCCAGACCTCCAGGTTCCAGTCCACCCAGGACAGCACTGAGTCCTGGCAGTAGCAGTTGTTGTTGCCATGCTGGGTACGGCCCATCTCGTCGCCGCCCAGCAGCATGGGCGTGCCGGCACTCAGCAGCACCGTGGCCAGCAGGTTGCGCATGGATCGGCGGCGCAGCACCTCGATCGGCCCGCCGTTGATACCCTCGACGACATCCCCCTCGAAACCGTGGTTCCAGGAACGGTTGTTGGAGGTGCCGTCGCGGTTGTCCTCCTTGTTGGCCAGGTTGTGCTTGTGGTCGTAGACCACCAGGTCGCGCAGGGTGAAGCCGTCGTGCGCGGCCACGAAGTTGACCGAGCCCAGCGGGCCGCGACCGCCGGGGAACTCCCCGTGGCTGAACAGGTCCGCGCTGCCCGACAGGCGCGTGGCCAGGTCTCGCAGGTCCGAGCCCAGGCGGCCCTTGGAGATCTCCGAGGCGTCGTGCAGCCAGAAGGAGCGGGTGGTGTCGCGGAAGTGGTCGTTCCAGTCCTGGAAGGGCTCGGGGAACTGACCGGTGCGCCAGCCGCCGGGGCCCACGTCCCACGGCTCGCTGATGAGTTTGACGGTACTGAGCACAGGGTCGGTGGCGATCGCCGTCAGCAGTGGGTGGCGCGAGGAGAACTCCGCGGCATGGCGCCCCAGCGTGGTTGCCAGGTCGAAGCGGAAGCCGTCGACGCCGACCTCGGTGACCCAGTAGCGCAACGAGTCCAAGGTCATCCGGATCGCACCCGTGGCCCGGAAGTCCACCGTGTTGCCCGTGCCGGTGACATCCATGTACTGCGCCGGCAGGTAGGGGGCGTGCAGGTAGTAGTCCAGGTTGTCCAGACCTCGCAGGCTCAACGACGGGCCATCGACGCCGCCCTCGCAGGTGTGGTTGTAGACGACGTCGAGCACGACCTCCAGGCCCGCCTCATGGAGCATGGAGACCATGCCGCGCACCTCGTCCAGGACGGCCTGCGGGCCGGCGGCGCGCGCCGCGGCCGTGGCGTAGGAGGGCTCGGGCGCGAAGTAGCTCAGCGTGGAGTAGCCCCAGTAGTTGGTCAGGTCCCGCTTGGTCAGGAAAGGCTCGGTCACCGAGGCGTGGATCGGCAGCAGCTCGATCGTGGTGACCCCCAGGCCCTTGAGGTGCTCGACCGTCACCGAGTGCGCCAGGCCCGCGTAGGTGCCGCGCAGCTCCTCGGGCACGCCCGGCAGCTGGTAGGTCAGGCCCTTGACGTGGGCCTCGTAGATGATGGTGCGTTCGCGGGGCACGCGCGGGCCCGACACCACCGGGAAGGTGTCACCGGTGACGACGCCGACGACCGTGTGACCGGCCGAGTCCAGGTGGGAGGGTCGCCACGGCTCTGCCGCGGGGACCAGGTCGTCGGTGACCTCGTGGGCGTAGACGGACGGGCCCAGGTCCACCTGTCCGTCCAGAGCGCGGGCGTAGGGGTCCAGCAGCAGCTTGCGGGGGTTGTAGAGCAGCCCCTCGTGCGGGTTCCACGGCCCGTAGGCGCGGTAGCCGTAACGCTGTCCGGCGCCGACGCCGGGGACGTGGGCGCTCCAGGCGCCCCGCAAGGGCCCGTGCATCCCGATCCGGGTCTCCTCCGCCACGGTGCCGTCGTCTCCCATGGTCAGCAGGCACAGGTCCATGGCTGTGGCGTGGGGGGCGTGGACCGCGAAGTCCGCGCCGTCACCGCTGAGAGTGACGCCCAGCCCGTGGTCAGGAGCTGATGGCAGCTCGGCGCGCGGTGCTGGAGAGGGCTCAGGCGTCGAAGGCATGGGCCCATTGTCCTGGCACCCGCTGATGGCCACCACTTGAGGGGCAGTGAGGTCTCACTCGTGCGAGTGTGCCGCGTCGCGTTTAGGCGCCACAGCGCGATGGCATCGTCAACACCCGCCATCATGTTGTCGCCGGTAATCAGTTCGCTGACACCGTGTCAGGGTGACTCAGCGCTCAGTGGCGAGATGCTGCTGTTATGGCAACCTTGAGCCCATGAGAATCGTGGTCTGCATCAAGCACGTTCCCGACGTGCAGTCCGAGCGCCGCCTTGAGGACGGCCGTCTCGTGCGCGGTGAGGAGGACGTCCTCAACGAGCTCGACGAGAACGCCGTCGAGGCCGCTGTCTGTCTGGCCGAGGAGGCCGACGGCGAGGTCATCGCTCTGACCATGGGACCCGAGGAATCCGAGGACGGGGTGCGGCGCGCCCTCCAGATGGGGGCCGACTCCGGGGTTGTCGTCGCCGACGACGCCCTGGCCGGAGCCGACGTCGTCACCACCGCCCGGGTCCTGGCCGCCGCCATCGAGCACATCGGTGAGGTGGATCTGGTCGTCACCGGCATGGCCTCCCTGGACTCCCTGACCTCGATGCTGCCCGGCGCGCTGGCGGCCGCCCTGCGCCTGCCCGCCCTGACCCTGGCCAACCGGCTCGAGGTCGACGGCGGCGCCGTAACCATCACCCGCACCGTGGGTACCGTCCGCGAGGTCGTCAGTGCGCCGCTGCCCGCCCTGGTCAGCGTCACCGACCAGGCCAACGAGCCCCGCTACCCCAACTTCGCCGCCATGCGCGCCGCGAAGAAGAAGCCCATCGACTTCTGGGACGCTTCCGAGCTCGGCCTTGAGGTCGCCGACCCGGCCGTAAAAGTCGTCGATGACGAGGCCCGGCCCGCACGCGAGTCCGGAATTATCCGCACCGACGCCGGCGAGGCGGGCCGCGAGCTCGCCGCCTGGCTCGTGGAGAACAAACTCGTCTGACGGTGAGCCGCAGCGCCAGCCCGTGCCCCTCAGCAGGGGTACCGGAGCCCGCCGCGTTGTCCCACCCGCCTCATACCACCCGCGAAAGAAGCTGATTCCCATGCTCGATGCCCCCATCCTCGTGCTCGTCGACCTCGAGACCACCGAGACGGAGCCTGCCCCCACCGGCCCCAGCCTGGAGCTGCTCACCGCCGCTCGGGGCCTGACCAGCGGCGACGTCGTCGCCCTGACCCTCCGGCCCCTGGACGATGCGGCCTCCGCGGTCCTGGCCGGCGCCGGAGCCACCCGCCTGCTGACCGCCGACCTGGGCGAGTCCGCCCACCTGCCCGCCACCGCGGCCGACGCCGTCGTGGCGGCCGTGAGCGCCGTGGCACCCGCCGTGGTCCTCGTCGTGTCCGACTACCGCGGTAAGGAGCTGGCCGGGCGGGCCGCTGTCCTGCTCGGCTCGGCCTGCGTCTGCGACGCCACCGCCCTGGAGGCGGCCGGTGCGGGGGACGACTCCGTGCTGCGCGCCTCCAAGTTGGTCCTGTCGGGTTCCTGGTCCACCACCGCCTCCGTGGGCTCGGCCGGCAGCGCCCCGATCATCGCCGTGCGCCCCGGGATCGTCGAGGTCACCGTTGCCGACGGTGCGCCGCTGACCGCCGAGCCCCTCGAGGTGCCCGTCAGCGCCGAGGCTGCCGCAGTACGCCTCGTCTCGCGCGAGGCCGCCTCCGTCGCCTCCGGCCCGGTCCTGAGTGAGGCTCGCACCGTCGTCGTGGGCGGCCGCGGCGTGGATGGCGACTTCGACCTGGTCCGATCCCTGGCCGAGCCGCTCAACGCCGCCGTCGGCGCCACCCGCGTGGCCTGTGACGAGGGCTGGATCGAGCGCAGCGCCCAGATCGGCCAGACCGGTGAGACCGTCTCCCCGCGCCTGTACATCGGGCTCGGCGTCTCCGGCGCCGTCCACCACACCAGCGGTATTCAGGGAGCCGGCACCGTCGTCGCCATCTGCGACGACTCCGAGGCCCCGATCTTCGAGATGGCCGACTTCGGTGTCGTCGGCGACGTCACCGAGGTCGTGCCCCAGCTCGTCGAGGAGCTCGCCACGCTGCGCGGCTGAACAGCTTTTCCAACGATGTTGTGGGGGCGCCCCGTCAGATTGACGGGGCGCCCCCACAACGCGTGCGAGATGTCAGTTGACCTTGTACTGCAGGTGGGTGATCCTGAACCGCTCCATGTCCGAGCTCAGCAGCAGCCAGGACCCGTACTGCTTCTGCTCACTGTTGTTCGTACTCGGCCTGGGTGCCATCCATGGCTTGGACGGATCGTCCAAGGCGATTGGGCAGATGATCGTTCCCTGATCCAGGTCCATGGAGTTGGCGACCGAAGCGCCTGAGGAGTCCTTGGGACCGGCCAGCAGGCAGGCAACCACCTTGCCTCCCTCAGGCAGGAAGGCGCTACGCATCGTGTCGCCCGTGCCCACCCGTTCAGCGGGCTGATCCATGAAGGGCAGGATCGTGGGATCGATATGCCCGGCCGCCTTGTCGTCCTGCCCTGAGGCAAGGGCGTCATAGACCTTCTGCACCTCGGCCAGGGACGGGCGCCGGTGGTCCCCACTCATAGGCAGGCTGCCCGGAATGTGGTAGACGACGTCGGCGAGCGTCAGGGCCTGACCGTCCCACTGTGCGGTGACTGTCGCCGAGGCGCTGCCGCCGCAGGTCCGGCAGGACTCGTCACCGTAGAGCCGCAGCTGCGGCTCGTCGAAGATGACGGTGCCGCCGACGACACGCAGGTTCTCCAGGCGCGGGGTGGGCACGTAACCGATCTCGTTGCTGCCCTCCATCATGAGGGAGCCGACCATCTCCTTGTCGGCGTTGTAGGCGGCGAGAACATCGAAGCCGTAGTCGGGAGGGTCGGCGTTGCAGTCCAGGACGGTGACCATCACCGGTGAGGTGCCGAACAGACCCTGCTGGGTCGATTTCATGGCGATCGTGTTCGACGAGCCGCCACCCACACCGTTACCTCTGGCGGTGCCGCTGGCCTTGCCGTCGGAGAACGTGACTTTCGTCTTTTCCGGGGCCTGCTCGACCATGTCGGCCCTCGTCATCCCCCGCCCCCTCGGCTGAAGGCCTCCGCGCAGATGCCCGGGACGTCGAGGCTCGCGTTCTCAAGCTCCTTCGGGTCGGGGGCGTCTGCGGAGACCGGGGCCGAGGTCGGCAGTGCCGTGGCGCGGGTGGAGCTCGAACCGGAGTCGAAGGCCAGGACCGACGTCGTCGAGCCGTTGAAGACCACGACGTAACCATCACCGGCCGCCCAGGACGTCACCGGCGTGGAGATCTGCCAGATCACGGAGCCGTCGACAGGGTCGAGGGCGCGCAGCGAGTCCGGGTGGGCCATGACGGTGGCCCCTTTGCTCATCTGCCAGCGTGGTGGGGCCTCAGTGCCCAACCCGTTAAGGGCACCCACGCCGTCGGGCAGCTTGCTCGACCACAGCACAGTGGTGCCGTCGAGGGCGCCCACGGTGATGCCGTCGCTGACGACCCATACCTCGCGGTCGACTGGAAGATTGACGCCGACGAGCTTGCGAGGCGCTTCGACCCGGGCCGCCCACACCGGCTTGGAACCGTCCAGAGCCAGACCGGAGACCTTGTCCTTGTTGATACTCACGGCGCCGTCCTTGCTCACGGACAGTGGTACGTCGCCTGTGGGAGCATCCCCCAGCCGCACCGAGGCGGGCGCTGGTACCTGTGCTGGGGCGCCTGACGCCGACGGCGCCGCCGAGCCGGCAGAAGAGGCTGCTGCGGAGCCCCCGGGTGACGGATCGGTAGATACCGGTGAGGACGCCTCTGGGGAGTGCTCAGAAGAAGCGGCGCTGGACGGCACGGTCGAGGCTGATTCGTCGGCCGACGTGCTGGATGCCCCCGGTTGCTGGCGGTCCTGTTCCTGTGAGGGGGAAGGGGCCGGTTCAGCAGCGGAGACGGTCGACGGCTTGGCGGGAGTGTTGATTCCGGAGATCAGATCGACGCTGACCCGCTCCCCGCAGTCGAGAGTCTTGGCACTCATCTTGCAATTGAGACTCTGCCCCGCCACCTCGTCGGGGACGGGAACCTGCCAGGCGGCGTAGGAGGCCGATGAGCTCACGTTCAGGGCTACCAGCGTCTCACGGCGATCCGCGATCACTCTTAGGACCATCAGCTGCTGGCTGAGGATCGCCGTTGTGCCGTTGGAGTCGAAGGGCGCCGCCGTGGGCTCCTTGCCGAGGTTGGACAGGTCCTGCTGGGCCTTGAGCAGTGGTGCCTTGTCCAGCGAGAGCGGGTCAGAGCCGCGTGTCAGCGCCCATAGGCCTGTGCCACCGAGCGCCAGGACCAGGGCGACGATGACGCCCAGGATCACCAGACGTCCCCTGCGGCGTTGCGATGGTGGTGGGGATGCGAGAGAAGTGGGAGAGGGGGACTCGGATGAGGACGAGGGAGATTCGGGAGACGGAGACATGGGCACAGCGTAGAAGGAAACAAGTCGATCGAAAGGCGAAATAGATGATCGATCAATTGGTAGATATTTGAGTGCGTTCTTTGCTTAGAGGTGCGCGCCCGAGTGTTTTTATTTGTTCTGTTTTCTGACCTACAAAACTGTGTCGTATTTACATGGTCGCATATTGCTTGCGCCTGAGGTGGCGGGGTGGCGTGTCTGAAGGTTGAGGTTGACGACGACGTCGATCTGCGTCATTGTGTTAGTGCAGTGATACAGAAAGCCTCTGACGAGGTCGTCCGTGCTGCGCTCATGAGCAGTCCCGTCCCCGAGCACCAGGAGAGCCATGGATCTCGACGACTCCCGTCCGATCTGGGTCCAGCTGGCCGACGACTTCCGTCACCGGATCGTCTCCGGCCAGTGGCCGCCGGGCTCCAAGGTCCCCAGCGTGCGCGAGCTCGCTGGGGGCACCGGAGTCAACCCCAACACCGTTCAGCGCGCACTGGGCGCACTGGACGGTGAGGGGCTCACCGCCACAGAACGCACCGCCGGGCGCTTCGTCACCACAAGGGCGAGCGTCATCGACTCCGTGCGCCGAGGCCTGGCCTCCGGGGCCACGGACGCCTATATCGACACCCTCACCGCCATCGGCATGGACCTGGACCAGACCACAGCGCTCGTCGCCGAGCGCTGGTGGGCTCCGGACCGCCAGGGCCACCAGACAACAGGAGATGCGTCATGAGCGCACACACCCTCAGCAGACCTGCCGCCATTCCCTCCCTCGACGGCGCCGCGCCGCTGGTCGTCGTCGAGAACCTCACCAAGACCTATCGGGGCCGGCCTGCCCTGGACGGGCTGAGCCTCGATCTCCCGCCCGGGCGGATCGTCGGCCTCATGGGCTCCAACGGATCGGGCAAGACCACTCTGCTCAAGATCCTGGCCGGGGTCCTGGCCGACTACGACGGCCGCGTCCGTATCGCCGGACATGATCCCGGTCCCGAGTCCAAGGCGCTCGTCTCCTTCCTGCCCGATGCGAGCTTCCTGGCCTCCGGCCTGACCGCCTCGGCGGCCATCGCTCAGTACCGGCGTTTCTTCGCCGACTTCGACGCCGACAAGGCCGCCGAGCTCGTGCGCTTCTTCAACCTGCCCACTGACCGCACGCTCAAGGAGATGAGCAAGGGCATGGGGGAGAAGCTGCGCATCAGCCTGGCCATGTCTCGCAGAGCCCGCGTCTACCTCCTCGATGAGCCGATCTCCGGCGTCGACCCCGCCGCCCGGGATGTCATCTTGAGCGGCATCCTGCGCGACTTCGACCCCGAGGCCCTCATGCTCATCTCCACCCACCTCATTGCCGACGTTGAGCCGATCATCGACTCCGTCGTCTTCCTCAAGGACGGGCGCCTGCTGCTGGCGGGCGACGCCGACGACCTGCGCCAGGACCGCGGTATGAGCCTGGACGCCCTGTTCAGGAAGGAGTACCGCTGATGTTTACCACACTGCTCATGGAGGAGGTCCGAACCCAGGCTCGGCGCAATGCCGGAGTCGTGGGGATCATCGGGGCCGTCGCGGCCGGTGCCATGCTCATGAGCCTGCTCGAGCTTCCCGTGCTCTCCTCGATGCTGCTGGTTGGCGCGTTCGTGGCGCTCGTGGCCATGCCCGCCGTCGTAAGTGTCCAGGCCGGTATCGAGTACTGGACGTCCATGTACGGAGCCCGCGGCTATCTCACCATGAGCCTGCCGGTGAAGGGACGCTCCGTGTTCGCCGCCAAGACGCTGTACGCGGTCATCGCGGTGCTGGCGTCGGCCGCGGTGGCGACGCTTCTCGGTATCGGCTGGCTCGCCAGCTATGCGTACCTTCTCGGTACCACGCTGGAGCAGTTTCTCGAGCCGGTGCGTCAGATGATCAGCATGGTGGGAACCGGCGTTCTGACCTTCTACGGGCTGACCGTGGTTGAGGGCATTGTCGTGATGATCATCGAGGTCGCAGCGGTGATGAGCATTGGAGCGCAGGGGCGCTGGAATCGGCTTGGTTTCGGGGCGCCCGCAGTCGGCTTCATTGTCCTCTACGCGGTCAACCAGATTGTGGCCCTGATCGCCACGATGCTGCTCCCGCTGTCGTTCGATGTGACCAGCGGGCGGATCGTCGCACGCATGATGCTCCCGCAGTTCATCGAGGCCGTCCAAGGGGGACAGGAACCGCATCTGGTGGGAATCGGTTCCGTAGTGGCGGCACCGATCATGGCCGCGGCCTTGGCCTGGTGGGCGGTGCACGCGATTGAGAGGCACACCTGCCTCCGTTGAACGGGACTGAGTGAGCTCGACGCCGAGGTGCTTGGGGTGCGGTGACTACGCCGTGGCCTCGGGCACCTCGACGCCGCCGGCCTTGGGGGCGGCCGCGTCGAAGGCGGCGGCGACCACGTCGGCGTAGTCGGCTGGATTGACCAGGGTGATCCCCTGGGTGCGATCCGCCAGGAGGAGCAGGTTGTCCCCCGGAGCCAGGTTGAAGATCTCCCGGACCTCCTTGGGGATGACGATCTGCGACTTGGGGCCGAGCTTGACGGTGGCGATGTAGCGCCCCGGGGCCGGGGCAGTGAGATCAGACGGGGAGCCGGGCTGCGTGTCCGACGGGGAATCGGCGGGCGTGTCGGCTGGCATGGTGGGAGGTCCCTTTCCTGCTGGTCCTGCTGGGCGCCGGGGTGCCTCAACCCTAGTCCTTTTGCACGGCGCTGGCGCGGCGGAAGCCCCAGAGACGCCCGTGAGATCAGGCGACAGTGCGGCTGGGGACCTGTGCGGAGGTGACGGTCGCCTGGGCGAGGACCTGGTCGCCGTTGGCGCCGCCGTAGACAACCAGGCTCTGGCCAGCGGCGACGCCGCGCAGGGGAGTAGCCAGCTCGGCGCGCAGGAGGCCTGCGGCCTCATCGACACGGACTCGCGCCGAGACCGGACGGCCGTGGGCGCGCACCTGGACGCTGGCCTCCTGCCAGCCGACGGTGGGGGTATCGGAGTCACCGGTGAGTGGCTCGGGCTCGGCCAGCAGGACGAGCCCGTCGCCGTCGACCGTGGTGCGGCTGAGCAGCTCCTCAGGGCCGACGACGACCTCGTTGGTGGCCGGGCGGGTCTCGATGACGTAGCGGGGGCGGCCGTCGTCGGCCGGGCGGGACAGGCCCAGGCCCTTGCGCTGGCCGACGGTGAAGCCGAAGTAGCCCTGGTGGGTACCCAGGACCTCGCCGTCGGGCGAGACCATGGCGCCCTCGTGGGCGCCGAGCGAGCGGGTCAGGAAGCCTCTCGTGTCGCCGTCGGCCACGAAGCAGATGTCGTAGGAGTCCGGCTTGGAGGCCACCGGCAGGCCGCGAGCCTCGGCCTCGGCGCGCACCTGCGCCTTGGAGGACGCGTCACCCAGGGGGAGGAGGGCGCGGGCCAGGCCCTCACGGCCGGAGACCGCCAGGACGTAGGACTGGTCCTTGGCGGCGTCGACGGCGCGGCGCAGCGTGAGGCCGTTGGTGTCGCCGGGGCGGCCGGAGGCGGCGCCGCCGCTCAGGCGCGCGTAGTGGCCGGTGGCGACGGCGTCGAATCCCAGTGCCTTGGCGCGCTCCAGGAGGGCGTCGAACTTGACGCGCTCGTTGCAGCGCACGCAGGGGTTGGGGGTGCGGCCGGCGCGGTACTCGTCGAGGAAGTCGGCCACGACGCGCTCCTCGAACTCCTCGGACAGGTCCCACACGTAGAAGGGGATCCCCAGGATCTGGGCGGCCCAGCGGGCGTCGGCGGAGTCCTCGATGGAGCAGCAGCCGCGCGAGCCCGAGCGGGTCTGGGCGCGGTTGCGGGTCAGGGCCATGTGGACGCCCACGACCTCGTGACCGGCGTCGACGGCGCGCGCGGCGGCCACGGCGGAGTCGACTCCGCCGGACAGAGCGGCCAGGACGCGCACGAGGGTCTCCTTCAGGTGAGTGGTTGTCGGTGACGACGGCCGTGGCAGGCTACCGCAGGTCGGCCGCGGCGGGGCAACCGGAAGAACCCAGGGGACGTTGTGGTGACCGGCGTAGGTAGGATCGTGCTGGGGAAGGAGTTGTCACGACTGACGAGCACGCCATTGATGCCCGCAGCTTTACCCAGCCCCTGCGCGATCAGCGCCGATGCTCGGTGTTCTTCATTGTCCGTTGGGGGAGTACAAGCGCGTTCCCAGCGTGGTGGGCGGACACGAGGCGGTAGCGCCCGAGCATGTTCCAGCAGTGCCTGGACAACGACATCATGCCGTTCAACGTGCTCGACTCGACAAAGGGGGTGGTCGTCCATGTCATTGTGTTTATGCCCAGTCATTCACGAAAGGAGCCGTGATGGAGGGCCGATCAACGGGCGGCGAACTCGTGGCCTGCGTGAATGAGGTCCCTGAGCCAGCTGCTCTCCGCGGCCTCCATCGTCTTGACGACCTGTTCGTGCTGATCTGGGTAATGCGGTGGAAGTGCGGATCCTCCAGGGGGCGGTCTCTTCGTTGTTCTCCTGTGCGGGAACGTCAGGATCCCGAGATACGGAGGACAGGATCTACATCACCCCGGTCGTCGGTAACCGAGCGTACCTGTATGGACCTGACTGATTGTCAGGCTGCTGTGACTGCGGGCGCTGCAGCGGAATCCACCGCCACCAGGTGATGCAGCGCCACGCCCACTCCAGGGGGCCGTAGGTGAACCGGGAGAGCCAAAGACGGCAGAGAATCCACTGGGCGGGGAGAACCACGGCGGCGACGATGAGTCCGGGAACCGTATCCTGGGTCGAACGTGAATGGAGCAGCAGCCCTGCCGGCACCATCACGAAGGTGGCGGTGACGTAGCAGGTCAGCGCCATACGGCCCAGGGGCTCGAACACTGTGCTCAGGACCCACCGTACTGGTGTGCGCCACAGCAGTGCCAGGACGCAGACGTACAAGCAGGCCATAAATCCACCGGCAATACCTCCTGGCGTAGAGAACCTGGGGTCACCGATCTGGGTGGCTTGCCAGAGGATCGCGGCCGCGCTGGCGGCTGCGAAGATGAGCGCCGCCGCCCCGATCCGACGGTCAGCGTGCTCGAGCCGTGCCGGAAGGCCGTAGGCCTGGGCCGCCGATCCCAGAAGGAACAGCCCGGGCAGCGATAGTGCCCCTCCTCCTGTGAATGCGTAGGCGCCGATCGTCGCCAGCAGACCGAGTACCAGACGCACGGAGCGCGGGACCTTGAGGATGAATGGCAGGAGGATGGCTCCCGCAACCGCGTAGTCGCGCAGGATCTCGCCGGGATAGAGGATCGAGTGGAGTAGCCCGATCACCAGGAGGGCGGCCAGGCGGCGCAGCAGGATTTTCCAGGCGGGGGCGCCCCGGCGGATCGCGGAATCGATGACGAACCCCATGCTCATTCCGAACATGAAGGAGAAGATCGGTACGAAGCGGGTCGCCACCAGGAAGTTCAGGACGTTCTCCGCCAACGGGATGGCTTGGAAGGGCCGGACCGGGACGTCATACCCCAGGCACATGAGATCGGCGGCGTTGACGAGGAGAATGCCTGCGACGGCGAAGCCGCGCAAGGAGTCGAGGAAATGGAACCGGTTGCTGGTACTCATGGAGCCGACCGTAGAGCCCGACGACGGTCATCGTGACCGGTGGGGGCCAGTTTCCACCCGGGGTTGCAAGGTGTCGGGGCGGTTTCCAACCGGGGGACGCTCAGCCTGCGGGTCACTCGCCCACGCGCACGAGCCCGCTCTCGTAGGCCAGCACAATGAGCTGGGCGCGGTCCCGCAGTTCCAGCTTGTGCAGGATCCGGTTGAGATGAGACTTGATCGTCGACTCGGCCAGGACGAGGTGCTGCGCGATCTCGGCGTTGCTCATCGCGCGTCCCACCAGGGTGACGATCTCCTTCTCCCGATCGGACAGCGCACCGATGGACTCTGTGTGCACGGCGTCAGCTCTGCGCACCGAGAGTCCGCCCGGACCGGTAGGACCAGAGGGCGCAAACCACTGCTTCAGCAGCCGGCGTGTGGTCGATGGTGCCACCACCGAGTCTCCCCTTGCCACGGCGCGGATCCCGGCCAGCAGCTCGGGCGCCGTCGCGTCCTTGAGCAGGAATCCCGAGGCCCCGGCCCGCATCGCTGCCACAAGGTAGTCATCCAGGTCGAAGGTGGTCAGGATGAGTACCTTGAGGTCGGGATGGCCGCCCAGAACCGCATGGGTGGCGGAGATGCCGTCCAAGGCGGGCATCCTGATGTCCATGAGGACGATGTCGGGGTGAGTGGCCTTGACCATGTCCAGGGCGCTGACGCCGTCGGAGGCCTGACCGACCACACACATGTCCTTCTGGGCATCCAGAATCATGCGGAAGCCGGAGCGAACCAGGTCCTGGTCGTCCACCAGCGCGATGCGCAGCGGTCGGGTCATATCAGCTCACCTCCGGGTTGACGGGTGTCGGCTGCGAGGACTTGGTGGGGATGCGGGCGTACACGATGAATCCCCCATCGGGTCCGGGACCCGTCTTCAGGGATCCACCGACCACCGCCAGGCGTTGGTGCAGGTTGGCCAGCCCCTGGCCCCCGCCGGCGGGTGCCGGAGTCGGCTCAGGCGAGAGATGACTGCCGAACGCCGGGGGAGAGGTCCCACTGCCGGCCGTGCCGGGGTGGTCGGCGACGGTCAGTACCACGTCCTTGTCGGGCGCGCTGTCACGGTACTCCAGTCGCACCTCGACCGAGGCTGCCTCAGCGTGCTTGAGCACATTGGTCAAGGACTCCTGAGCCGTCCGGTAGAGAGCGAGCTGCGCTTGCGCGCTGAGAAGGTTGAGGCCATTCGGTTGCATGCCCTCGCTCATGAGCCGATCGTCCACTGACAGGGTGACCGTGAGACCGGTCGTGCGAACGTCGTCAATGAGCCCAGGCAGGTCGGAGATCCGCGGGATCGGACGCAGTGTTTTATCGGTGACCTGGGATGCGGGCCGGGCGTCGTCGGGCTCGGCGGAATCCGCAGCGCCTGGTGGTTCTCCCGGTTGTGGGGGAGAGGCCAGGGTCTGGGTGAGGCTGCGGGTGTCGGCCAGAGCCGAGCGCACCGTCGTCCGGATCTGCCCGAGAGCCTGCGCGGCCTGCTCCAGTCGCTCGTCGGCGGGGACGTCGATGTCATCCGAGCCGGCTGCCAGGTAGTGACCCGCCTCGGCCTGCACGGCGATCAGTGCCAGGGCGTGCCCGACGACGTCGTGAACCTCCCGGGCGATCTCGTTACGCAGCGCGGCGTCGTGCGCCGCCTGGCGGCTGGCCCGCAGCTGGCCGCGCTGCGTCACCAACCTGCCCAGCCCCCAGGTGGCAGCGGCGACGCACAGCTGAGTGACAAAGGCCTGCGCCATGTCCTGAGCCCAGAGGGAGAGCGGGACGACTCCCAACTCATCCCGGTTCCAGTCCCACGCGCCCAGTGCCGCGCCGACGACGACGGCAGCCGCCCAGACAGGCGTGAGCTCGCGCCTGCCCCGCCGGCCGACCGCATAGAAGGACGCAGCGACCGCAAGGTCCGCAGGAAGCGGGGAGTCGACAACGACGAGCTGTAGCGCGCACAGGACAAGGTGGGTGCCGAGCACGGCATCGGGGTGCTTACGGCACCAGTACAGGACGATGAGGGCCAGGGCAGCGCCCGCTGTGATCCCCCAGGAGCTGGTGAGTGCCCAGGTGCTCGCGGTTGAGACGCATGCCAGGGCGCCGACACCAAGGACCTTCGCGCAACAGATCACAATGCGTTTGTTCTGCCCGAGCATGCTTCCCACTATGGCAGAGAGCGTTGGGCGGTTCTGCGCTTCCTCCAGGACGATGACTGCGGCTACCTCCTCGGGCTCGTTAAGGGCCTATTGGAGGCGAGGGGGCTGGATGCATCAAAGAGGGGAGCGGAAGCCCGAACAATCAACCTTCGCAATGCGGCTTGTGCGTCACTTTCCAAGCGCGCCTGGCCCCCTCAAGAGCCGCGGGGAGCGCGGCGAGCAGCCGGTCGACGTCGTCGGGGCCAGTCTCCCGGCCCAGGGAGCAGCGCAACGTGGAGCGGGCCGGCCCCTCCTCGAAGCCCATCGCCAGGAGCACGTGGCTCGGCTGAGCGACCCCGGCATGGCAGGCCGAACCCGCTGACGCGTCGATCCCCGCCAGGTCCAGGGCCATGAGCAGGGCCTCGGCGTCGGCCTCCTCGAACCACAGGTGCGCCGTGGAGGCCACATGGTCGGTGTCCTCCGGCAGCGTGGCGTGAACGCCCGGAAGCGCATTCACCCGTTCAAGAAGCCGGCGGCGCAGCACCGCCAACCGGGCCTCCTGCTCCTCTCTCTCGGCGACCGTCAGCTCCACGGCCAAGGCCAGGGCCCGAGCCGCCACCACGTCCTGCGTACCCGAGCGGACACCCCGCTCCTGACGCCCCCCGCCCGTGGCCGGAGTCAGTGCCAGGTCACGGCGGGCCACGAGCACCCCCACACCCACCGGCGCCCCCAGTTTGTGCCCGCTCAGGCTCATTGCGTCCAGTCCCCAGCCATGGAAGTCCACGGGAACCTTCCCCAGGGCCGCAACGGCATCGGAGTGGACGGGCACGTAACCGGCCTCATCGGGGCGCCCGGCACCGCTGGCCTCGCGCACGCGTGCCACCAGCGCCGCCATGTCCTGAACCACGCCGGTCTCATTGTTCGCCGTCATGACCGAGACCAGGGAAACGTGGGAGCGGCCGGTGTCAGCCGAGGGCGCCATCGCCCGAGCCACCGAGTCGAGCACCACCCGTCCGGTGGCATCGACCTCCAGCAGGCCCAGCTCCGCGCCCAGCTCGGCCATTGCGGTCCGCGCCGAGTCCAGGACCGCCGGGTGCTCGATCGGAGAGACCACCAGCCGCCCACCCGGCACCGCTCGCGCCCGGCCCGAGACCACCAGGGCATCGGCCTCCGTACCTCCGGAGGTGAACATAACCTCGTGCGCGTCCACCCCCAGGGCACCCGCCAGCCGTGCACGCGCCTCCGCCAGCAACGCCCCGGCCCGCCGGCCCGCGGTGTGCTGTGCGCTCGGGTTCGCCCAGCCGCCGAGCCCACCGACCAGGTCCTCAGCGATCTGCTGGGCCACCTCGGGGCGGACCGGGGACGTGGCGGCGTGATCAAGATAGGTGCGCACGCCCCCAGCCTATTCCCCAGCCCGGACGAGCCGGACTTTCCCGCTGACATCGCCCCGGTGCAGGCCCATGCGTCGGGATCAACCAACGGCCCGCACCACCGATGTGGCAGGATCTCGTCTGATACTCAGAATCCAATCACCGGGGGCGTCTCGCTTCGGCCGCCCGTCACCTCACTCCTCGTCCGCGATCACCACTCAGCTCCTGCCCTTCGAACCCCGGAGAAAACGGTATGCGAACCGACAAGGACATCGCCGTCATCGGCTCCAACATGGTCGACCTCATCTCCTACATCCGCCGCATGCCTCGCGAGGGCGAGACCCTGGAGGCCCTCGACTTCCGCATGGACTGCGGCGGCAAGGGCGCCAACCAGGCCATTGCGGCCGCCCGCCTGGGCTCACGGGTCCTCATGCTCACCCGGGTCGGCAACGACGTCTTCGCCGCCAACACGGTGGACAACTTCGCCCGCAATGGCATCGACACCACCCACGTGCTCGCCACGGAGGCCTCCAGCGGTGTCGCCCCGATCTTCGTCGATGAGGCCTCCCGCAACTCGATCCTCATCATCAAGGGCGCCAACGGCCACCTCTCACCGGCCGACGTCCGTGACGCCGAGGAGGACATCGCCGCCTGCCGGCTCATCGTCCTCCAGCTCGAGATTCCCCTGGAGACCGTCTACGAGGCGATCGACCTGGGCCGCAGGCACGGCGTCCCAGTCCTGCTCAACCCTGCTCCCGCCGACCCCGACCTCCAGCTGGAGCGGATCCGCGGCTGCGACTACATCGTCCCCAACGAGACCGAGCTCGCCATGCTCACCGGCATGCCGACCGATACCTCCGACGCCGTCCGCCGGGCCGCCGCCACCCTGCGCGAGACCGGCATTCCCAACGTCATCGTCACCCTCGGGGAGCAGGGCGCCCTGTGGCTCTCCGACGCCGGCGCACGACACCTGCCCGGAGTCCCCGTCGCCGCGCGCGACACCACCGGCGCCGGCGACGCCTTCATCGGCTGCTTCAGCCACCACTTGGTGCAAACCGACGACGTGGAGCGCTCCTTGGAGATGGCGGTGCGCTACTCCGCTGACTCCGTCACCAAGCGAGGCACTCAGGCCTCCTTCGCCACCGCCGCCGCGTTCGAGGCCAACCTCCCGGACTGACTCCGGTACCGGTAGGGCGTCCAGGCGTTACTGCCTGGGCCGACGCCTTTCCCCTCTTTGTATAGGTGTGCCCATGTGCGCGTTGCAGCACGGGATGGGAGAGTGAGGTCATGCGCACCGACCAGCTCGCCCTGTCCCGCTCCGCCACCGACCGCGACGCCGAGCGGCGCAGTGAGCCCGGGCTGCTAGAGCGCCTCGCCGCCGACCCTGAGACCCGCCTGCTGCTGGTCGACGCCCGCGGCCGCGTCGCCCTGACCGGCCCAGCCATCCACCCCGACCTGCCCGACGACGGCCTCACCCCACCCAGCCTTATCGGCAGCCCCGGCGCCACCGCCTGGGAGGGCCCCGGCACCCGCAGCGGCTGGAGGCTGCCGGACCTGCGCGCCGGCTACCTCGGAGCCTCGGCGCCCACCTGCTGCCCGGATCTGACCATCCTCTACATGGGCCGCGAGCTCTCTGACGACGGCGCCCCCACCGGCCCCAGCTGGATCGCCGTCGTCGTACCTCAGGCCCTCGAGGTTCCCGATGCCCCCGAACCGCCCGCCACCGGCTCCGACGCCGAGGGCACCGCCGTCGACCATCCCGACCTGCGCCGCCTGCTGGAACGCTACCCGCTCTCCGCCCTGCGAGCCATGGGCGCCCAGATGACGGCCCGCGACGCCGGCCTGGCCACCACCGCCACCGCCCTGGCCGCCTGGCACGCCCGCTCCGCCTACTGCCCGGCCTGCGGTGGACGTACCGAGGTCACCGAGGCCGGCTGGGCCCGCAGGTGCACCGACTGCGCGACCGTTCACTTCCCGCGCACCGACCCGGCCGTCATCATGACGGTCTTCGACGAGTCCGACCGTCTCCTCCTTGTGCGCGGCTCCACCTGGGCGCCCCGGCGCTACTCGGTGGTGGCCGGCTTCGTCGAGGCCGGCGAGTCCGTCGAGGCCGCCGTGGCCCGCGAGGTGTGGGAGGAGGCCGGGCTGCGCGTGGCCGACGTCGAGTACGTCGCCTCCCAGCCCTGGCCCTTCCCACGCTCCCTCATGCTCGGCTGCCGCGCCCGTCTGGCCCCCGGCGAGGACCAGCCCCGCCCCGACGGCCAGGAGGTCGTCGAGGCACGCCTCGTCTCCCGTGACGAGCTCACCGCCGGCGTCGACGACGGCAGCATCCTCCTTCCCGGCCCCACCTCCATCGCCCGGCTCCTCATCGAGGACTGGTACGGCGGCCCCGTCGTCAGCTGACGGCGGCCGGACAGGGCGACCGACGGCGGCGAATCCGCCTCTCCTCGCCCCGGCCTCGCCGACAACCACGGATTCTTGTCGTCCACCCGTGGCAGGCTGGTCCCGATGAGCCCGACCGCCCCCCGCCCCGCCCCGACCGGCTCGCCGCAGCGCCGGCCCGCCGCCCAGCTGGACGCCGCCCGCCTCCTGGAGGCCCTCGACCCCGACCAGCGCGAGGTCGCCGAGCACCTCGAAGGCCCCCTGTGCGTCCTGGCCGGTGCCGGAACCGGCAAGACCCGGGCCATCACCTACCGCATCGCCCACGGTGTGGTCACCGGCGCCTACCAGGCCACCCAGGTCCTGGCCGTCACCTTCACCGCCCGAGCCGCCGGCGAGATGCGATCGCGCCTGGCCGACCTCGGTGTTCCCGGCGTCCAGGCCCGCACCTTCCACGCTGCCGCCCTGCGCCAGCTTACCTATTTCTGGCCCACCGCCATCGGCGGGCGCCGCCCCGACATCCAGGCCCACAAGGCGCCCCTGGTCGGCGCCGCCGCCCGCCGCCTGGGCCTGCCCACCGACCGGGCCACCGTGCGGGACCTGGCCGCCGAGGTCGAGTGGGCCAAGGTCACCATGACCCTGCCCGAGGACTACGCCCAGGCCGCCATCGCCGCCGGCCGCACCGACGTGGCCGGGCAGGAGGCTGCCACGGTCGCCCAGGTCCTGGCCCTCTACGAGGAGGCCAAGAGCGAGCGCGGCGTCATCGACTTCGAGGACGTGCTCCTGCTGACCATCGGCATCCTCCTGGACCGCGACGACATCGCCTCCCAGGTGCGCGGCCAGTACAAGCACTTCGTCGTCGACGAGTACCAGGACGTCTCCCCGCTCCAGCAGCGCCTGCTGGACCTGTGGCTGGGGCGACGCCGCCAGTTGTGCGTCGTCGGTGACGTCTCCCAGACCATCTACTCCTTCACCGGGGCCACGCCTGCGTTCCTCACCGGTTTCACCACCCGCTACGAGGGCGCGCGCACCGTACGCCTGAGCCGCGACTACCGCTCCACCCCGCAGGTCGTCTCCCTGGCCAACCAGGTCCTCGCGCGCTCGCGGCGCGGGGGAGACGGCCCGCGCCTTCCCGCCGGCGCCGTCGAACTGGTCGCCCAGCGGCCCAGTGGCCCCGCCGTGCGCTTCAAGACCTACGACGACGACCTCGCCGAGGCCGAGGGCGTCGTCGCCCAGGTGCGCCGCCTGCAGGCCGCCGGGGTCCCCCTGAGCGAGATCGCGATCCTGTACCGCACCAACTCCCAGTCCGAGGTCTTCGAGCAGGCCCTGGCCGGTGCCCAGATCGGCTACCTCGTGCGTGGCGGCGAGCGCTTCTTCGAGCGCGAGGAGGTCAAGCGCGCCATGGCCGTCATCCTCGGTGCCGCCCGTACCGAGAAGGCCACTCTGACCGGTGACCTCGGCCTGGACGTGCGCACCGTCCTGTCCCGAGAGGGGTGGAGCGAGGAGCCTCCCGCCCCCCGCGGGGCCGTGCGCGAGCGCTGGGACGCCCTCAACGCGCTCGTGGCACTGGCCGACGAGATGGCTCAGAACCGTGGCGCCGACCTCGATGCCCTCCACACCGAGCTGCGCGAGCGCGCCGACGCCCAGAACGCCCCCACCGTCGAGGGCGTCACCCTCTCCTCCCTGCACGCCGCCAAGGGCCTGGAGTGGGACGCCGTCATCCTCGTGGGCGCCTGCGAGGGCCTGCTGCCGATCTCCCTGGCCGAGGGGCAGGCCGCCATCGAGGAGGAGAGGCGCTTGCTCTACGTCGGTGTCACCCGCGCGCGAGAGCACCTCATCATCTCCTACGCCCGGGCCCGCAACGCCGGTGGCCGAGCCGCCCGCAAGCCCTCCCGCTTCCTGGACGGCCTGTGGCCCACCGCCCATGGCGGCCGAGACGCCTCCCGGCGTCGGAGCCGCCAGAGCGCCAAGGAGCGTTCCCGGCAGTCCGCCGCCGACTTCGAGGCCAGCAACGACCCGCGCACCATCGCCCTGTTCGAGGAGCTGCGGGCCTGGCGCTCACAGGTCGCCAAGGAGCGTTCCAAGCCCGCCTACACGGTCTTCGCCGATGCCACCTTGCGCGACATCGCCGTCGTCAAGCCCACCAGCCTGCCCCAGCTCTCCCTCATCCGGGGTGTGGGCGCCACCAAGCTCCAGGAGTACGGCGGACCGGTCCTCGCCCTCCTGCGGGACTTCGAGGCCGGGAGCTGAGCAGCATGAGCCGACCGGTGGTTGCACCGTTGCGGTTCGGCAACGCTCACAGCTGCGAGCACAGGCACTCGGGGTGGCGCTTCCACGACCGCTGCCGCCCCAGGGGCTCCTGGCCGGTGACCTCCACCGAGTGCGTCGCCCACCAGGCCGCCGAGCGCTCGGCCGGCCCGCTGACGTGGTCGACGTCGCCAGCAGCAACGTCAAGGGGAAGAGCCCGTCGTCCCAGGAGCGTGTCAATGACGGCCCGAGCCGTCAGCGCCGCGGCCTCGTGCAGGACCAGGTGCTCGACGTCGGGCATGGACAGGGTACGCATCTGCGTGGCCAGCGCCGGCCAGCACGGATCGGCGTCCTTCTCCCACAGGTTCAGGCAGGTCGAGCACAGGCCGTCGCCACCCAGCACCGGGCCGATACGCACCCCCGCCTCACCGACGACGACCGGGAGGTGGATGACATCCTCCTGAGCGAGCCTGCGAGCGGTCAGCGGCTCCACCACGTGCGCATCCACCGTCACCATGACATCGGGTCGGGTGCGCAACGGCGCCCGTGTCCTCAGGGCGGGAAAACGCGAGGACAGAAGCGGCTCCAGGCCGCCGTCCCCGGGGGAGCGGGTGGACAGGATCGTGCCCACCCCGGCCTCCGCCAGCCACAGAGCGGCCTCCTGCGCCAGGGCGCTGGTGCCGTGTACGGCCAGGACCGCCTGGGACAGGCCGGCGCTGCGGTCCTTGGCGTCGACACCGAGCCGGTCCCAGTAGACGCCGTCGGCTCCGCCGAGCTCACTTGTCGCCGAGGAGACTAGAGCGCCCTGATGCCCCAGCTCCTCGACGATCTGCCGCGCCCGGGTCACCGGCACCCGACTGCGCCGAGCGGCCCGGTAGACACCGCCGACCTCCAGGTTGCGTCCGAGCTCGTCCAGCAGTCGCTGCTCGGCCAGGCTCAGGTCGCTGACGATGGTGCGCCGGTCGGGACTCGTGCCGATCTGGCTGACCCCCTGCTCTCGCCACAGAATGGCGCACCCGCCTCGAATACGCATCGTTCCTCCTCAAGCCCTCCTGGCCTCCGCGTGGGAGCACCAGCACCCTGATGTCCTGACGGCGTCGTCAGAACCCGAGCCGAGAGTGGCACGAGCAGGTCCGAGACGGCCAGAGGCGACCGCCGGCCTGTGGATAACTCGCCGAGCGTTCAGCCGGCGGAGCAGGTCGTCAAGCCGGAGGTGTTGCCCGAGGCGATCGCCTCAGTGGCGGTGACCGCCTCGTGCAGGGTGCTCACCGCGAAGACCTGCATCCCCTCGGGCTCGTGGCCCCTGACCTCATCGCAGTTACTGGCCGGGGCCAGGAAGAACCGCGAGCCGGAGTTACGGGCCCCCGCCATCTTCTGCTGGATGCCGCCGATCGGGCCGACCTGACCGTCCATGTTGATCGTCCCGGTTCCGGAGATGTCCTTGCCGCCGGTCAGGGAACCGGGGGTGATCTCGTCGACGACCCCGAGGGCGAACATCATCCCGGCGCTGGGTCCGCCGACGTCGGACAGCCCGAAGGAGGCCTCCACCGTGCTGTCCACCGAGATCTTCAGGCTCAGTCCCAGTAGCGACCCGGTCGTTCCCTCCTGCGGGGCGATCGTGGTGAGCGCCGCCGTCGTCTGCTGCTCACTGCGGTTCACGCCGAGTGTCACCCGGGTGCCCTCGGGGATCGTGGTCATCAGCTCACGCAGCTGAGAGAAGGAGGTGATGGTCGTCGCCTCACCGCCTTCGGGCGTGATCGTCTCCAGGACGTCCCCGGCCTGGATCTCGGTCGAGGTCTGCTGCTCGATCACCTCGGTGACAGTCAGGTGCATGGCGCCGGCCATACCGGTCTCGATGAGAGCGGCGATGACGGCGGAGTCCTGCGATGCGGTCATCTGGGCCTTACCGGTCTCCTCGACCTGCTGGGCGCTCTGGTCCTGGGGGCACACCTCGTTGCGGTCCACGATCCGCCTGTCCGATGAGATCCAGGCGGCGATGAGATCGGCAGTGGTCACCGGGTAGCCGGGGCAGCCCGACACCGAGACGGTGGTCATCCGCAGGGCGCCCTCGGTCGGATATGTCTCGGTGCCCGAGACCTTCAGGACGTCCTGATCCGCCGACTTGCCGTTGTCCAGCACGTTCCAGGTAGGGCCGGGTGCCTCGATGACCGCGTTGACCGGCACCAGGAAGACAGCCGCGATGAGGACGACAACCAGGACGAACGTCCCAGCGGCCACGGCTCTCCTCAGCCTGCGCCGACGCCGGTCCTCCTGGGACGAGCCCGTGTCAGACTCGTCCGTCTGCTCGGGCTGGCTGGCCTGACCGGGCGAGTTCTCCTCGATCGCCTGGGGCGACGTGGGGCGGCCGGAGCCGGCTGAGTCCGTCGTGTCGGCGGCGTCGGGCTGGTCTGGTTGCGTCACGCGCTCATCATGCGACATCTTTCTGGGGAAGACAGACAGTTATCGATACGAACTTGGCACGAAGACGACACAATGACGACACGGTGAGGGCCTGAGCCGCATCAAGACGCCGGCGGGCACGCCGTCGGCGAACGGATCATGGCCCCAGCACAGGAATGGGTGGGAGCATAAGGCCGTTAGAGACAGTGTCCAAACGGTCCAGACGTTGCCCTAGGGCCACCCGGCGAGAGGAAACCCCGTGAGCGAGGACGCCTTCGACGAGCTCGAGAAGATGCTCGCATCACTGTTCGGCGAGCAGATGGCCTCCGACGCCGTCAGCGCCCTGCGCTCATCCGGGGTGGATCCCAGCTCCATCGCCCAGATGCCGGGGGTGGGGGACATCTCCCAGCTCAGTCCCGCCCAGCTGCTGGCGATGCGCGCCCAGTTCCAGCAGATGTTCTCCGCCTCCACCTCCGAGCCTGTCAACTGGCAGATGGGCCAGGAGCTGGCCCTTCAGCAGGCACGTGGCGACGGCGATCCCACGGTGACCGCCGCGGTCGCCGACTCCACGCGCCAGGCCCTTCAGGTGGCCGACCTGTGGCTCGATACCGCCACCGAGCTCATGCCCGCCCCCGGGCAGCGGGAGGCCTGGAGCCGCAGCGCTTGGGTCGAGCGCACCCTGCCGGTGTGGAAGGACGTGTGCGCCCCCGTGGCCGAGGCCGTCACCACCGCCCTGGCCCGTACCCTGGAGAAGCAGATCCGCGACATGCCGGCCGAGATGGAGCAGGCCGCCCAGCAGATGGGGGCGCTCGGATCCATCATGCGCACCATGGCCGGCACCGCTTTCGGCCTCCAGATCGGTCAGGCCATCGGCGAGCTCGCCAAGGAGGCCCTGGGCGCCACGGACACGGGCCTTCCTCTGACCCGTGAGCCGGGTACGGCTCTGGTTCCCGCCAACGTGGCCTCCTTCGCCGAGGGGCTGGAGGTCGACGAGGACGAGGCCCGTATGTTCCTGGCGGTGCGTGAGGCCGCCACCGCCCGCCTCTACGCCCACGTGCCCTGGCTGCGCGGACAGGTTCTCCAGGCCGTGGCCGCCTACGCCCGTGAGATCCGCATCGATACCGAGACCCTGGAGTCGGCGGTGGCCCAGGTGGACCCCAACGATCCCGACGCGCTCCGCGAGGCCCTCGAGAGCGGGCTGTTCGCGCCTCAGGAGACCGAGGCCCAGCGGGAGGCCCTGGAGAACCTGGAGACCCTGCTGGCCCTCGTCGAGGGCTGGGTCGAGGTGGTCACGGCACGCGCTGCGGCACCCCACCTGCCCCACATCATGGCGCTGGCCGAGATGATGCGCCGACGCCGGGCCCAGGGCGGGGCCGCCGAGCAGGTCTTCGCCCGCCTCATCGGGCTGACCTTCCGACCCCGCCGGGCCCGTGAGGCCGCCGAGCTGTGGGCCCACCTGGGCTCCCAGGCCGACGACGCCGAGCGCGACGCCTTCTGGAACCACCCCGACGTCATGCCCACGGCCTCCGAGCTCGCCAATCCCAAGGACTTCCTCACCATGCGGCGCATGGCCCAGGACATCGACGCCGAGATCGACGCCGACCTGGCCTCCCTGCTGGATGGCACCCTCGGGTACGCCGAGGGCGCCAAGGAGGCGGACGAGAACAGACCCGAGGGACTCGGGGACCAGATCCCACCGTCCACCCCCGCCTCCGACGGCGACGCTCCGCAGGAGCGCGGTGAGTCAGCCGATCCCGCCGCCTCCGACGGTGACGACGATGACCGCTCCGACGGGTCGGGCTCCAGTGGTCCGGCAGCACCCTGAACCAGGCGGGATCGAGAGGAGACGTCGCTCGCCCGCAGGTGACCGGGCCGCACGAACCTCATAGGAATGTCGCCGCCATCGCCTCGACCAGGCCGGGCACCAGCTGCTCGCCCTGGTAGACGGAGGCGTCGTCGTCGTGGGTGCGGGAGCGCAGCGCGCACCAGGACTCGCCGCTGCGCAGGACCCCCACTACCATGCGGATGTCCTCGCGGTCGGGGCGCTCCTGGAGGAAGGCGAGGCGCTCAGCGGCGTCGGTGATGGTGTCGGCCTCCTCCTGCGCCGCGGGCGGCAGAACCAGCCGCTCGACGCTGATCGCGGCGCCGTGGACGGACTCGGGCCAGGCCAGCTGGGCCAGCAGGTGCTCCAGGTCGGCGGCAGCCGGCAGCCCTTCCTGCTCCACCACCATGAGGAGCTCGGGGTCGGCCTGGGCCTCCTCCACGGTGGCGGCGTCCAGGAGCCCGGCCACGTCCGGGTCGGCCCGGATGGCCGCGGCAGTACGCACCAGTGCGAAGACACGCACCGGCTGGTCCCAGCCGAAGGCGGCCACGTGGGCCTCGGTCTCCGTCACCGCGCGAGCCAGGGCCCGGCTCCGAGAGGACGGGGACTGCTGCGTGCTCGAGGCGGTGACATCGTCATGCTTATCGTCGCTCACCCCGTCATCGTCTCACCGGTGCCGGCGTTGGTTCCAATGACTCCCAATGACATGGCCCCGCACGTGCGGCTTCGGCGTTGCGGCTGCCCGGGATCGGTTTCTCATCCTGGAGAAGGTTGTGGGCGCGTCGGCGGTGTGTGGGACGATGGTCTGAGCGGCCCTTCCGGCCGACGGCGCCGCGCTGGACAGTGTGCGACGCAGCGCCACTACGTACGTCAGACAGGGAGCAGGATCGTGAGCAGCACGCCCGACGACGAGTCCCAGGACTCATCCTCCGAGGATTCCTCGAGCAAGCCGAACGGCTCCTCCCGGAAGAAGAAGCCGGGAGACGGGACCGGGCTGTTCGGCCTGGGACGTACGGGTGCCGGCGGAACCCGTCCGCCCCGCACACCGCGCAGCAGGACATCGCGCCGACGTCCGGGGCCTCTGGTACTGACCATCTCGATCCTCGCCGCGACAGCCGTCATCATCGGCATCATGTCCCAGGTGTGGACCGAGGTCCTCTGGTTCAGCCAGACCGGCTACGCCCGCGTGCTGTGGACCCAGTGGATCGCCCTCGTCGTCCTGTTCCTGCTGGGATTCGCGGTGATGTTCGGGGCCGTCTTCGTCTCGATGACCAGTGCCTACCGGGCTCGGGAGATCGGGGTGCCCGACGACGAGGCCACCCGCAACCTCGAGGCCTACCGCACGGTCATCGAGCCCCTGCGCCGTCGGCTGACCTGGGCGGTGCCCGCCGTCCTGGCCCTGTTCGGCTCGGCCTGGGAGCTCGCCCCCAGCTGGCGCGAGATGCTCCTGGCCCTCAATTCACAGTCCTTCGGCGTCAAGGACCCCCAGTTCGGGATCGACATCTCCTTCTACGTGTTCATCCTGCCCGCGGTGCTGACCCTCGTGTCCTTCCTGTCCGGCGTCGTGCTGTTCTCCGGTGTGGCGTCCGTGGTGGTCCACTACCTCTACGGTGGTATCTCCGTGGTGCGCAAACCCCACTTCACCAAGGCCGCACGCATCCACCTGGCGGTCTTCCTGGCGCTGTACGCCGCCATCAGGGCGGTGGGTTACTGGCTGGGTCGATACAGTGCCCTGTACGCCTCCAACTCCAAGTTCGACGGTGCCAACTACACCGACGTCAACGCGGTCATCCCCGCCAACGCGATCCTCGCCGCGATCGGGCTGGCTGTGGCGATCCTCTTCGTCGCCTCGGTGCGCTCCAGCTCCTGGCGCCTGCCGATCATCGGCGTGGCCGTCATGATCGTCTCCTCGCTGGTGGTGGGAACCGCCTACCCGCTGGTCATCCAGAAGTTCGTCGTCGATCCCAACGCCCAGCGCCAGGAGGCCGAGTACATCCAGCGCAACATCAACGCCACCAAGGCCGCCTACGGCCTGGAGAACGTGGAGACCACCAACTACGACGCCACGACGGAGGCAGCGGCCGGCCAGCTGGAGAAGGACGCGGAGTCCACCGCCTCGATCCGTCTGCTCGACCCGGGCCTGGTCTCACCGACCTTCCAGCAGCTCCAGCAGAACAAGCAGTACTACTCCTTTGCCAACCGCCTCAACGTGGACCGCTACAAGGTGGACTCCAGCAGTCGCGACACCGTCATCGCGGTGCGTGAGCTCAACCTGTCCGGCCTCGGTGAGGGGCAGCGGACCTGGGTCAACGAGCACACCGTCTACACCCACGGCTACGGAGTCGTGAACGCCTACGGCAACACGGTGGCCTCCGGTGGCTACCCCTCCTTCTGGGAGGGCGGCATCCCGTCCAAGGGGGACCTGGGCGAGTACGAGCCCCGGATCTACTTCGGCCAGTCCTCGCCCTCGTACTCCATCGTGGGCGGTAGGGACAACGGCTCGCCGCGCGAGCTGGACTACCCCGACGACGAGTCCAAGACCGGACAGGTCAACACCACCTTCTCCGGCAACGGCGGGCCGAGCGTGTCCAACCCGTTCAACCGGCTGCTCTACGCCGCCAAGTTCCAGGAGCCCAACATCCTCTTCTCCCAGGAGGTACGCGAGGGTTCCCAGATCCTCTACGACCGGGACCCGGCCAAGCGGGTCTCCAAGGTGGCTCCCTGGCTGACCCTGGACAACAGCCCCTACCCGGCCGTCGTCGACCATGACGACAACCCGGCCACACCCAAGCGGGTCATGTGGATCCTCGATGGCTACACCACGACGAACAACTACCCCTACGCCCAGCACGAGTCGTTGGCGAAGACGTCCGCGACCGCTGACGGCCAGGGTGGCCTGCTCGGAGCGCCGGAGGAGTCCAACTACGTGCGCAACTCCGTCAAGGCCGTCGTCGACGCCTATGATGGATCCGTCAAGCTCTACCAGTGGGATGACAAGGACCCGGTCCTCAAGACCTGGGAGAAGGTCTTCCCCGGCTCGGTCACGCCCATGAGCCAGATGAGCGCAGACCTCATCGCGCACATGCGCTACCCCGAGGACCTGTTCAACGTCCAGCGCACCATCATGGCGAACTATCACGTCAACGATGCTGCGGAGTTCTACTCCGGCGGTGACTTCTGGAAGATCCCCGACGACCCGACCACGCCCGGGCAGGATCAGCAGGCCCCCTACTACCTGACCCTCAAGATGCCGGGGCAGGAGCAGGCGAGCTTCTCGTTGTCCAGCGCCTACATCATCGGCGGTAACACCAACCGCAACGTGCTCACCGGTTTCCTCGCCGTGGACTCCGAGACCTCCCCCGGCACCGGGAAGAAGGGCGAGCGCAGCTCGAGCTACGGCAAGCTGAGACTTTTGGAGCTGCCGCGGTCCTCGAACGTCTCCGGGCCCGGGCAGGTGCAGAACATCTTCGACTCCAACCCGGATGCGTCTACCACGCTGAACCTGCTCTCCCAGCAGGGATCGCAGGTCATCAAGGGCAACCTGCTGACGCTGCCGGTGGGAGGCGGCCTGCTCTACGTCCAGCCGGTCTATGTCCAGTCCTCGTCCGGCACGCAGTATCCGCTGCTGCGCAAGGTGCTGGTCTCCTTCGGTGACAAGGTCGGCTTCGCAGACACTCTCTCCGGGGCGCTCGACCAGGTCTTTGGGGGCAACTCCGGGGCGACGACGGGGGAGCAGGCCGTCAACGGCGATGCCGGCGCGGCCAATGACACCAACGAGTCCACTGACGGTAAGGATCCGACCGCAGGTGGGGGAGCGGGGGCCTCGCCGGCACCGAGCGCCGAGCCCTCGGCCTCTGCGAGCACGCCGACGTCCCCGTCCGCGGACCCGTCCGCCGCTGGAGGCTCGGACCCGAGGGCGGAGCTCAACCAGGCCCTCTCGGACGCCCAGACCGCAATGACCGACTCGGACACGGCCAGAAGCAAGGGTGACTGGGCGGCCTACGGTGATGCGCAGAAGCGTCTCAACGACGCCGTCAACCGAGCCATCGCCGCACAGCAGAAGATGGGCTGAGTGCGCTCGATCGGCAGCGCGAGGGCGTGCCCTGCGACCCGCCTCACCGGGCGGTGAGCAAGGGCACGCCCTCGCTATTTGCCTCGAGGGCGGGGTGGCTCCTATGGTTGGTCCCACCGACGCGGGGTGGAGCAGTTCGGTAGCTCGCCGGGCTCATAACCCGGAGGTCGCAGGTTCGAATCCTGTCCCCGCTACCACTCCAGAGGAGCCCAGTCCTTCCCAGGACCGGGCTCCTCTGCTCTGTCTGTGCGGAGGATTGTCGGTTGGGGTTGTGGGTTGTCTGCGCGCTCGGCGGATCTGTGCGAAACTCAAGTATGGCGAAGAAGCACCCCACCATGGACCGTTCCCTGTACGAGGCCGAGCTGCTGAGGCTGCAGGCGGAGCTGGTCGAGATGCAGGAGTGGGTCAGGGCCACTGGAGCCCGCGTCGTCGTCATCTTCGAGGGGCGTGACGCGGCCGGCAAGGGTGGGGCGATCAAACGAATCACCGAGTACCTCAACCCGCGTGTCGCGCGCGTGATCGCGCTCCCGGTCCCCACTGAGCGCGAGCGCACCCAGTGGTACTTCCAGCGCTACATCGCGCACCTGCCCGCCGCCGGCGAGATCTGCCTGTTCGACCGCTCCTGGTACAACCGCGGCGGCGTCGAGCACGTCATGGGCTACTGCACCCCCGAGGAGCACCGGCGCTTCCTCCAGCAGTGCCCGGTCTTCGAGAGGATGCTCGTCGACGACGGCATCCTGCTGCGCAAGTACTGGTTCTCCGTGCCCCAGAAGGAGCAGTACAAGCGCTTCAAATCGAGGATGACCGACCCCATGCGCCGATGGAAGCTCTCGCCCACGGACCTGGAGGCTCTGCCCCGCTGGGAGGACTACTCGCGCGCCAAGGACGAGATGTTCGTCCACACCGACATCGACTCAGCGCGCTGGCACGTCGTGGAGTCGGCGGACAAACGCAAGGCGCGCATCAACATGATCCACCACCTGCTGGAGTCCATTCCCTACGAGCATGTGGAGCGCCCCGAGATGACCTTCCCGAAGAAGTCCTCGTTGCCGTCGTCGGGCTACCGCCGCACTGATCGAACCCTCCAGCACGAGGTGCCCGACTACGCGGCCACGCTCAGCGAGGCCGAGGCGCCCGAGTCCTACGTGGACCTCGAGGACCAGGGGATCGGCTAGGGTCGCGGCCTCAGGCGCTCCAGCTCGTGGAAGACCTGGCCGACCGGCTCGCGGATGATGAGGTCGGCACGGGAGTCGTAGGGTGTGGAGGTCGCGTTCATGAGGACCAGGCGCTCGCCGGTGTAGTAGTCGATGAGGCCTGCCGCCGGATGAACGACCAGGCTCGTGCCGGCCACGATCAGCAGGTCCGCCTCCGTGATCGCCCGGACAGCGCCCTCGATGACGTCGCTGTCCAGCATCTCCCCGTAGAACACGATATCCGGTCGCAGCACCGAGGCGCAGGTGGGGCAGTGGGGGACGGATCCGGAGCGGGCGTCGTCGACGTCGTTGAGGGTGAAGTGCTCACCGCAGCCGGTGCAGGTCAGACGTGACCAGTTGCCGTGCAGCTCGAGGACCCGCTTGGAACCGGCCCGTTGGTGAAGCCCGTCGATGTTCTGCGTGACCACGGCCGACAGCTTCCCGGCCTGCTCCAGGCTGGCCACGAACCTGTGGGCGGCGTTAGGGGCCACACCCTCGCGGGCGTTCTCCTGGGCGAACCACTCCCAGTAGGCCTGCGGGTGCACGGTGAAGAAGTCGATGGAGAGGACCTGCTCCAGGGGGATCTCCCGGTTCTGGTGGTAAAAGCCCTTGGCGCCGCGGAAGTCCGGGATCCCCGACTCTGTTGAGACCCCCGCCCCACCGAAGAAGACGATGTGCTCGGACTCCGCGATCCACTGAGCGAGCAGGCTCCGCTGGCTGTCCTGTTGGTCCATGCACTCCAGCCTAACGCCGGGCGTTGATTCGGCATGGGCAGAGACGGGTCCCGTCACGGTGCCAGACGAGGTACAGACTCAGGACGCAGGTGAGAGTCGACAGCGTCCCGGTGACGTAGCGTTCGAAGTCGCTGGCTGTGATGAAGAGGTTGAACGCCGAGGCGATGAACAGCCACAGGGTCGAGGCGTACACGATGCCACGTGCGGTGCGCTCCCGTAGAGGGCGACGCAGCAGACCGCCGTACCTGAGGTAGGCCAGGGCGCAACCGGACCAGGCCAGGAAGAAGGCCAGATTGAGCGGCCTGAGCATGACAGGGGAGACGGGGTAGACCCCGCCCAGGACGAACCGCCCCAGAGGAAGCCCCAGGGCCAGCAACAGCTGCAGCACGCCGTTGGCGAGGAAGGAAGCGGCGCACACAGCCGCGATCACGGGTGACCTCATGAGAGCGACTGTACTGGTCCGCCTTCCGACGACGTGAGGGGCTGGTGCAGCAGGTAACTGGCGTTGGGTCGTGCGCCAGAGCCCGGCATCTTGACCTGGTCTCGTAGCGAATGGTGTGGGGATTCGAGCGACGGTGAACGCCCGATTCCCCGGACTCCCGGGATGTTGATCTCAGTGCTCTCGTAGGACGCTGAGCAGAACGGCAAAGGCCCAGATCAACGGCGGAACTGTTTGGTTGGACCGTTGTCCGCCAGATCTGGGCTCCTTGCGCGCTCGTCGAGAAGACGAGACTCAGATACCGAAGCCGACCCGGCGGGGCTCGGCCTCCCCGAGCTCGACGTAGGCCAGTGAGCCGGCCGGGACGAAGACCTTGCGGCCCTTGTCGTCGGTGAGGGTGACGGCCTTGGTCTCGGCGTCGGCCACGGCGGCCAGCACCTTCTCCTGAGAGTCGGAGGTCTCCAGCGAGAGCTCGCGGCTAGCGTGCTTGATTCCGATCGTGACCTGCATGGGACTCCTTTGCATCGTCTGTGTGCCGTATTGAGCGGCGTACCGCCCATCGGGGGAGAGGGGCGTGAACCTGACCTGATCCTAGATGTGCCCGGGGCGCGCTCGACGTCCGAGCGCCCCGGAAACCGCGCCGTTTCGCCTCACGCGGACAGGTGAGCCGTCGGCTTCCTGGGTGTTGAGGAACGGCCCTCGGTGACGATCCTTTAACGGTGCGCGTTCATGTCGGCGGCCCGTGATGAGATGGTCCCATGTCCCAGGACCCTGTTCGTCTCCTCCCGCCCGCAGAGGTGCCGGAGCTCCCCGTTGCCGACGCCGATGGGCGCCGGGTCCTGGATCGTGTGGCTGAAGGGGACAACGTCGTTGTCCTGGGGGCGCCTGGGACCGGCAAGACCTCGCTCGCCCTGAGGCTGCTGGCCGAGACGGTCGCGGGTGGCCGGGACGCTCTTCTGCTCGCACCCACCCGCGCGCGTGCGGACTGGCTGCGTGGGCGAGCCGCCCTCCTGCTGCGAGAGGGATATGGCGACGGCGTCGTGCGAGTGCGTACCCCCGCCGCTCTCGCCCTGACGATCCTGACCACCTCGCTGACCAAGAGGCCTGCCCCGTTACCGGCCCCGGTTCTCCTGGCCGGTGCGGAGGAGGACTCGGTCCTGGCCTCCATGATCAGTGTCATCAGCTGGCCCGGGCTCCCCGCTGAGACGACCGGTTCGAGGGCCTTCCGCTCCGAGCTTCGCAATCTTCTGGCGCGCGCCGGAGAGCTCGGCATCACTGCTGACGAGCTGGCTGATCTGGGGCGCCGGCTCAACGTCCCCATCTGGGGACCCGCTGCCGAGCTCCTGCGCACCTGGGACGCGCAGGGCAGGCCCAGCGCCGACCGCAGGGCCCAGATCCGCAAGATGGACACCGCCCGCCTCCAGGACCGAGCCGTGGAAGCCCTGCGATCCTGGGACTCCGACGCCGTCACGGCCCCTCCGCCCGTCCCGGACCTCGTTATCGTCGACGACTACCAGGACTGCACGGCCGCCACCGCCCGGCTCCTGACGGCCCTGGCCACCCCGGACCCTGATGGGCACCGGGCACAGATCGCGGTGCTGGGAGACCCGGACGTCGCTGTCGAGACCTTTCGTGGTGGCACACCCAGCCTGCTCGTGGCCGCCGAGGATCACTCGGGACTGGGGGCGAGCCGCCTGCAGCTGACCACCTGCTACCGGGGTAACCCGGAAACCGCGTCGGTGGTCGCCGACCAGAGCACCCGGGTCCCGGTGACGGGCACGGCCTCTCACCGGCAGACGGCACTGGCTCCCCCTCGATCGTCGTCACGCCTCTCGGAGGAACCTGAGAGGGAAGGGACGACACCGGTCGGCGTCGAGGCGATCCTGGCCTCCTCCGTCTGGCAGGAACGTGCCCACGTCGCCCGGGCCCTCAGACTCGAGCACGTCCACCGCGGCACTGCCTGGTCGCAGATGGCCGTCATCGTCCGCAGCTCCGCCGACGCCGAGTCACTGGCCAGGGACCTGCGCAGACGGGGTGTGCCCCTGGCCTCCCGCACGCCCGCGGTACTCCTGCGCGCGGAGCCCGCGTCGGCGGCGCTCCTGGACATTGTGCGCGCCGCCGTCTCCAACCAGCTGGGGGGCGGCGGCGAGCTGCCGCAGCGGGAGGCCTCCATCAACCTGCTCACCAGCCCCCTGGTGGGGCTGACCACCATGGATCTGCGCCGACTGCGCCGCAGGCTGCGCCAGGACATGGACACCGCGGGCGAGGGCGACGGTCGAGCTGAGTCCGCTGAATCCTCCGTGTCGTCTGAGTCAGCCGGGTCCGCCACGGCCACCGAGGCCGCCACGAGGCCCGGTGCTCGGACCGGAGCCGATACCGTACTCCTGTCCCTGGTGGCCGACGCCGGTCAGGCCGCTGCCTTTGCCCGGTCCCTGGATGGGGAGTCCCTCGGCGTCCAGGCGAGCCAGCTCCTCACCGCCGCCCGGATCATCGAGGCCCTGCGCACCCGCCTGCACGGCACACCCGACGACGCACCTCGTGATGTCGAGGCCCTCCTATGGGCCGCCTGGGCCGCATCCGGCAGGGCTGAGACCTGGCGGTCCGTTGCCCTGCGATCCTCCAACAGCTCAGTACGCTCGTTGCTGTCCGAGGCCGCCGAGCACGACCTCGACGTCGTCACCACGCTGTTCAAGCGTGCGGAGGTCTGGGCCGAGCGCCACCCCGGCCAGGACGCGTCCAGCTTCCTGGCCGAGCTCGACGCCGAGGTCCTGCCCTCGGACTCCGTCGCTCCCCAGGGACGGCGCCCGGAGGGTGTCGCCGTCATGACCCCGGCGCGCTGCGCGGGCCAGGAGTGGGAGCTCGTCGTGGTGACCGGGCTGGAGCGGGACCGCTGGCCGGACCTGCGCCTGCGGGACTCCCTGACTCGCACCGGCCTCCTCGTTGACGCGGTCACCGACCGTCTGCCGGCAGGAGCTAACGGCCCGGAAGCCGCGAGCGAGGGCAGTGGAGCCATCGCAGCTGCCCGTGCCCAGGTACGCGCCGACGAGCGCCGCATGCTCATCATGGCCCTCTCCCGCGCCACCCGCCGTCTTCTGCTGACAGCCACCGCCGATGCCGAGCACGCCCCGTCGCCCTTTCTGACAGAGATCGCCCAGGCCATTGGGATCCACCTGACCGACTCCGACGGTGCTCCGATCCTCGCCCCCGACACCGGAGACCTCACCCTGCGTGGCCTGGTCGGGGAGCTGCGCCACGCGGCCGTTGCCGGAAACCTGGAGACGGCCACCCCCACAGAACGCCAGCGTGGCCGAGCCGCCGTCGAGCTGCTGGCGGATCTCGCCCGCCAGGATGTTCCCGGCGCCGACCCGGCCGCCTGGATCGGCGCGACTGGTCCTACCTCCACCACCCCCCTCGTTGCCAAGGGGGAGAGAATTCGGGTGAGCCCCTCCGACGTCGAGGGCTTGGCCACCTGCCCGCTTAAGTGGTTCCTGAACCGCAACGGCGGCTCGGCCCCTGCCAGCGACGCCCAGGCCCTGGGCAGCCTCATCCACGAGATCGCTGAGCGGGCGGAGAGTGAGCACCTGCGCGGTGCCGCCCTACGGGCGGCCTTCGAGGAGCGCCTGGGTGACCTCGGCTACCCCGACACCTGGCTGGGGGGCTTGGCCGCCGAGCGCGCTCGCGCCATGATCGAGCGCCTTGACGCCTACCTGACCGAGTGCGATGCCCTGGGGGTCCGCGCTGATGTCGAGCATCCCGTTCGCGCCGACGTCGACATCCCTCTTCAGGTCCTCAGCCCGGAGGTCCGAGGCCGGGTCGGCGTCCGGATGTCGGTGGGCGGCCTCGATGCCGTCCCCGTCAGGATATCCGGGCGTATTGACCGGCTCGAGCACCTGGGTGACCACGCGGGACAGGACTTGGACGACCCTGCCGCACCCGCTGGGAACAGCAGTGCGCGCGTCATCGACCTCAAGACCGGGCAACGTGTCCCCAAGGACGTCCAGCGCCACCCCCAGCTGGCCACCTACCGGCTCGCCCTGGCCTCGCAGGGCCGCGACGTTACTGGCGGAGCCCTCGTGCTGCTCGGCAAGGAGCCTTCCAAACGATCCGGTGACGGCTACGTCCTGGTCCCACCGGGTGCCGCACTCGACCCCAGCCCCGCATCCCAGGAGCCTGCGGACCGGCCCGGAGACGAGCCCAACGACGGAGACCCGGACGCCTCGGCTGAAGTCCGTGAGAAGTACTGGGCCGAGGACCTCCTGGCCGGTGCGGCAGTGTCCGGCCTGGGTCCCCTGCTTGAGGCCCGCACCGGGGAGCACTGTCGCACCTGCATGGTCAAGGACTCCTGCCCCGTCCAGATCGAGGGAAGGAGAGTCGTCTCATGACCCCCGCTGTCTCCCGTGAAATCACCCCGCAGGCGCTTGCGGCCTCGCTCGGGATCCACACTCCCACCGAGGAGCAGGCGCGCGTCATCGCCCACCGGCTGAGCCCGCTCCTGGTCGTCGCCGGTGCCGGCTCGGGCAAGACCGCCACCATGGCGCAACGGGTCGTCTACCTGGTCGCCACCGGGCAGGTCCGTCCCGACCAGGTCCTTGGACTGACCTTCACCCGCAAGGCCACTGCCGAGCTCGACCAGCGCGTCGCCTCCCGCCTGACCGGCCTCGGTGCCGCCGGCATGCTCCCGGCCACCGCACCCGACGGTGCCGAGACCGGTGGCGACACTGCCGACGCCACCGACGTCGGCGAGCCGATGATCGCCACCTACAACTCCTTCGCAGGCTCACTGGTGCGCGACCACGGCCTGCGCATCGGCGTCGACCCCGACTCGACCCTCATCACCCAGGCCCGATCCTGGCAGATCGTCACCTCCCTGCTCGAGGCGCGCACGCTTCCGCTACCGAGTGAGAGCCTCATCCACAACGCGAGTGCCGCCCTGGTCCTGAGCGACGCCCTAAGCCAGAATCTGCTGAGCCTCGATGAGGCCGCCTCGGACCTGGCCGACCTGACCGAGCAGTTCACCGCCCTGGCCGCCATCAAGGGCTGCAAGACCCTGGTCGGCAAGGCACCCGCGGTCATGAGCGAGTGGGAGGCACTGCTCGACGTCGTCGCCGAGCTGCAGGGCTACAAGCGCCGCCACGGCCTGCTCGACTTCGGCGACCAGATCACCCTGGCCTGCGCCATTGCCGAGTCCGTTCCTGAAGCGGCCGCCCAGGTGCGTTCCCAGTACCCCGCGGTCCTGCTCGACGAGTTCCAGGACACCTCGGTGGCCCAGGTTCGGCTCCTGTCCGCCCTCTTCGCCGACTCCGGGGTGACCGCCGTCGGCGACCCCCACCAGGCCATCTACGGGTGGCGCGGGGCGAGTGCCGGGGCCCTGGACACCTTCCACCAGCGCTTCAACCCCACCGGTACCACTCGGCTCGCTTCCGGCACGCCGCCGGCCGACGCCACCCCCGTCCTGGATCTGTCAACCTCCTGGCGCAACGACTCCACCATCCTCGAGGTGGCCAACACCGTCTCCGAGCCACTGCGCTCCGGCGCCGTCCAGGATGGTGACCCCATGGGGGAGCACATCGCCGTCGCCCCTCTGCGAGCACGCTCCGTCTCCTTCGGCCTGGAGCCCGGGGCGGTCCACGGAGCCTTCCTCCAGGACCCGGTCGAGGAGGCCCGTACTGTGGCCGCGTTCCTCGCCGAGCGCTGGTCGCCCGGCGCCGAGATGGCCGTCCTGTGCCGGACCCGGACGCAGATGGAGCCCATCGCAGCTGAGCTGGAGGCGGCGGGCCTGCCCTACACGATCGTCGGTCTGGGCGGGATGCTCTACGTGCCCGAGGTCGCCGACGTCCGTGCCCTGCTGACCGCCGCCTCCGACCCCGAGCGTGGAGACCGGGTGGTCAGGCTCCTGACCGGCTTCGGCATCGGTGCCGGCGACCTGCGCGCCCTGGCGACGCTGGCCCGCGAGGTCATCAACCCCACCCCGGAGCCGAGCCGGAACGGCGCCGAGGGCCGAGCCTCCCAGGACGAGGCCGACTCTCCGCTGCTCAGTGAGGCCCTGGACACCTTGCTGCGATGGGACGAGGAGGGCGTGGACCAGCCAGTGCCCGACGTCGTTCACGACCTGACCGCGGCGGGGCGGGCCGTCGCCCTGCGCACCGCCCGAGCGATCAGATGCGTCCGGGAGGCCATCGCCCTGCCCCTGCCCGACCTCGTCACCCTTGCCGAGCAGGTCCTCGACCTCGACATCGAGATCGCCGCACGCGTCGGTGACCCGATGGGGCACCGGGCCCTCGACTCCTTCCAGGAGACGGCCCTCACCTTCGCAGCCGACACCGACGCGGCCACGCTCACCGGGTTCCTGGAGTGGCTCGACGCCGCTGAGGAGCACGAGGACGCCATGACCGCCCCCGAGGTGGACCCCTCGCCCGGAGCAGTCCAGCTCCTCACCGTCCACGCCGCCAAGGGCCTGGAGTGGGACGTCGTTGCCGTACCCGGCATGGATGAGCAGGTCTTCCCCTCCTACACCAGCAGCGTCAAGGAGGACCTGCGCGTGGTGGAGACCGGCTGGATGGGCAGCACCTCGACCTTCCCCTTCCCGCTACGGGCCGACGCCGACGACCTTCCCCCCTTCACCGTCGGAGACCTCGACCCGGCCGTCACAGACAAGCCCCTTCTGACCGAGACGATGAACGCCTACAAGGAGGCCCTGGGCCGTCAGAGCCTGCGCGAGGAGCGCCGCCTGGCATACGTGGCCTTCACTCGGGCCCGCCACGAGCTCCTCCTGACCGGTTCCCACCTGTCCAAGACCGCATCCAAGCCCCGTCGGCCCTCACGCTTCCTCACCGAGCTCCGACGGCGCGACCTGCTCGCCACTTACGGTGACGGCTGGGTCGACTTCGATGACTCCCGCCCCAACCCGCTGACAGCCCTCACCCAGGTGGGCACCTGGCCGCTCGACGCCGATGAGCCGGAGGCACCGGGCACCGGGACCCCAGGCACCAGGAGAGCGCACGGCGACGCGGAGACGCTCACGGACCGGGCCGGCGGCCTGCGTAGGGCCCGGTGGGCGGCTGCCGCTCAGGTCGCGGCCGCCATGAGCGATACAAGACCCACTGAACCGGCTTCTGCAGAGCCGTCTGCCCCCGACCAGGTCGCGCAGACGAGCGATGAGACTCTGCAGCGCTGGCAGCTCGAGGCGGGACTCCTCCTGGCCGAGCGCGCCAGAGCCACAACGGCCACCCCTACTGTCCGCCTGCCCGAGCACCTGGCCGCCACCCGCCTGGACGACCTGCGTGCTGACCGGCAGCGATTCGCCCTCGACCTGCGCCGGCCTCTCCCGCCCGAGCCACGCGCCGCGGGCCGGCTCGGAACCGTCTTCCACGACGCCGTCGCCCAGCGCCTGAGCGCCAGAGGCACCCTGTTCGGCCTGGCGGAGGCGGGCGTCCCGGACAACCTCGACCCCCAGGACCGGGCTCGTGTCGAGCACTGGCTGGACACCGCCGAGAACCTGCCGCTCCTGGACGACTACGTCCTGGCCGAGACCGAGACCGACCGGGAGATCACCGTCGGCGCCACCACCCTGCGCTGCCGCATGGACGCTGTCTTCCGTCGCGTGGACAGGGCCGGCTGGCTCATCGTCGACTGGAAGACCGGGCGCCGCCAGGTCCCCGTGGACCAGCTCAGTGTCTACGTTCACGCCTGGGCGGCCTCCCAGGGCGTCCCCGTCGGCTCGGTGCGCGCTGTCTACGTGTACGTCGACTATCCCGGAGGTCGCGTCGACGAGCTCACCGATGCGGACTTGCTCAGTCTCGACCAGATCGAGTCAGCCCTGACAGTGGGGTAGTCGTGGGGTAGCAGTGGCAGCGGGCTAGGAGTCGTCCTCGTCGTCGACGCGCACCATTGCCACCGGGTTGGTGACGGCGTCGGGCTCCGCGGGCTCACGCTCCCCTGGCACCGGCGCCAGCCGGGGCGTGGCCGGCTCCACCAGCGGCGCGTCACCCACCTGGGCGGCCAGATCCTCCAGCATCGCCACCGCGTCATTGATGACCGGCTTGTCCCCGGTCCTGACCCCGTGCAGCAGCCAGCGCGCCAGGCTCAGCTCACTGACCAGCTCGGCGCGCTCACGCAGGTGGCGGTCAACACCCTCGGAGCGGGCGATGTCGTAGGCGTCCTCGATGGAGTCCAGGCAGTCCACCGGCGCCGAGGAGTACACCCAGGCCAGGTCCTCAGCCGGGTCACCCACATGCGCCTGCGACCATCCGCGCACGGCCACCACCGTGCCCCCGGCCACCAGCACGTTCTCCTCGGCGAGATCGCCGTGGACCACTGTGGGGCGGAAACGCCACAGCGCCGTGTCCTCCAGAGCCTGCTCCCAGCGTCCCAGCAGGGGCGGCGGGGTCTTGCCGGTCGCAGCGGCGTCGTCCAGCAGGCTCAGCCAGCGCCGGCGTACCTCCTCGGCGTCATAGACCGGCATTCCCGCCTCGGAGATCACCGTCATCGCCAGCTCGTGGATCTCACCGAGGGCCTTGCCCAACCCCGCCGACATCCCCGGGCCCGGACGGAGCGCCTCCACCGGGATCGGCTTGCCCTCCACGTGCGATCGGACCTGGACGTGGGCGCCCTGCTGGCGCAGGGACCCGGCGACGCGAGGCACGTCGAAGGAGAGCCGTCCGTCGTCGACGACCCGGCCGATGCGGCGCAGTACCTCGGCCTCCGCCTCCAGGGATGCGCCGACGGCGTCGGTGCGCGCCTCGTGGACCTCCCAGTGCCGACCCTGGGTGTCGATCACCCCGGTGATGTGCCGCTCCGGCGTCTCGGACTGCGGCAGCGCCAGCCGAGCCGGGTTGAGGCCGGCCACCGTGACCGTCGCCATCGCGGCCAGGGCCAGCGCGGAGTGGTGAGGACGAGGAGCCGCAGCGGGCTCGGACTGCGGAGCCGACTGGCTCTGCCGCGGTGGCCCGGCTGATGCGCCGGGCAGCGGTGCGACGACGACAGGAGCACGGTACTCGTCGTCATGACCTCCGGAGTGCTCAGTCCGGTGCCCGCTGCGCTCGTCGCGACTACCGGCAGCCGGAGCCGCAGCATGCTCGACGTCGGAGGCCGCCTCGTCGGTGAGGCTGCCGACACCGCCGTCGACGTCGGTGGTGCCGGGGGCGTCCGGGGACTGCGGAGGCTGTGACATGGTCCAACCGTAGGCGACAGGTCCTATATCTCGCAGGACAGCCGCGCCCGTCCGCTGGCGGCAAACGTCGAGAACCATGGGACCCCGCCCGACGAATCTGCAAGGCTCTCCGAGTTATCCACAGCCCTCGTTGAGATAGTGGCCATTTCGTGACCAGGTGGCCTAGAGTTTATGGGTGACATCGGTCACCGACCGGCCGGTGCTCTGGGGTCCAACGCTGAACCCCCGCTGGTCGATCCTCAATCATCCTCCCCTTCCCATCCACAACACACGCTGAGAGGCATCATGGATGCTGCCGATCTTCTCCTGACGGAGGTCCGTGAGCTGGTCCGCGCTCGCGGAATCGACCCGCTCAAGGACACCTCAGACCTCGAGCGGCTTGTCGCCGAGGCCGAGGACGACTATCTGCGCCGCTCCGACGCCGGACTCGTCCCGCCGCTCATCGACCCCGATGGCTCTCGCTCACACGTGCTGGACTCCATGGCGGGCCTGGGACCGCTCCAGAGCTATCTCGACGACGAGTCCATCGAGGAGATCTGGGTCAACGCCCCCGGCCGTGTCTTCATCGCCCGCTCCGGGCGCCCCGAGCTGACCACCACGATCCTGGAGAGCGAGGACCTCACGGTCCTGGTCGAGCGGATGCTGAGGGCCTCCGGGCGCCGTCTGGACCTGTCCAGCCCCTTCGTCGACGCCCAGCTGGCCGGGGGACAGCGCCTTCACGTCGTCATTCCGCCCATCACCTCTCAGCACTGGGCGGTCAACATCCGCAAGCACACCTCCCGGGCCTCACGCACCAGCGACCTCGTGCGCATGGGCTCACTGACCAGTCAGGTGGCCGCCTTCCTCGACGCCTCCGTGCAGTCCGGACTCAACATCCTTGTGTCCGGGGCCACCCAGGCCGGGAAGACCACGATGGTCCGGGCGCTGGCCGGAGCCATCCCGGGCGGGCAGCGGGTCATCTCCTGCGAGGAGGTCTTCGAGCTGGCCCTGCGAAACCGGGACTGCGTGGCCATGCAGACCCGCCCGCCCAACCTCGAGGGCGTCGGTGAGATCAGCCTGCGTCGCCTGGTCAAGGAGGCCCTGCGCATGCGCCCCGATCGCCTCCTCATCGGAGAGGTGCGCGAGGCCGAGGCCCTCGATCTGCTGATCGCCATGAACTCCGGCCTGCCATCCATGTGCACATTGCATGCCAACTCCGCGCGAGAGGCGGTTATCAAGATCTGCACTCTACCACTGCTGGCGGGGGAGAACGTCTCCAGCGACTTCGTGGTCCCCACTGTCGCCAGTGCTATCGACCTGGTCGTTCACCTCGACCTGGACCGCAGCGGGCGCCGCACCGTCAGGGAGGTCGCGGCTCTGTCCGGCCGGGTCGAGAACGGGGTCATCGAGCTCTCCGACGTCTTCCACCGTGACCCCACCGGCAACCTCGTGCGGGGCACGGGTGTCCCTGGAGCCGCCGAGCGCTTCAGCCGCGCCGGGCACGATCTCGCCGCCCTGTTGAGTGCTCGCCCCGCCACCGGTCAGGAGGTCTACTGATGGGCGCAATCGCCGGTCTCCTCGCAGGTGTGGGGATGCTACTCATCTGGATGGCCTGCACCTCAGACCCGCCTCAGTGGCGCTCGCGGCGCTCTCGGCTCCTCGCCGACATCCTGGTTCAGGCCGGGGCCGGGCGTACCAGCCCCACGATGTTCGTCCTGGGATCGATCGGACTGGGCCTGCTCATCGGCCTGGTCTTCCTGGGGATGTCCCGGGCCTGGCCGGTGGCGGTCTCCTTCACCGCCATCTTCACCGCGATCCCCTTCCTCGTCATCTCCTCGCGGGCTCGCAACCGTCGCACCCGTCTGCGCGAGGTGTGGCCGGAGGCCGTCGACACCCTCGTCTCTGGGGTGCGGGCCGGTATGAGCCTGCCGGAGGCTCTGACCAACCTCGGTGAGCGCGGCCCGGAGGTCGTCCGCCCCCAGTTCCGGGCCTTTGCCAGCGACTACGCCGCCACCGCCCGCTTCGACAGCTCTCTGGACCGGCTCAAGGCCCGCTTCGCCGACCCTGTCGCCGACCGGATCGTTGAGGCCCTGCGCCTGGCCCATGAGGTCGGTGGCACTGATCTGGGGACGCTGCTGCGTTCCTTGTCGCAGATGCTGCGCGAGGACATGCGCACCCGTGGAGAGCTTGAGGCCCGCCAGTCCTGGACGGTCAACGGCGCCAAGGTCGCGGTCGCCGCCCCGTGGCTCGTCCTGGCGCTGCTGTCCACCCGAACCCAGGCCGCGGCCGCCTACGCCACCACGGCCGGCGCCGTCGTGCTTCTCATCGGCGCCGTCGTCTCGGTCGCCGCCTACCGGCTCATGCTGCGCCTGGGGCGGCTGCCAGAGGAGGAGAGGACACTGCGATGACCACGATGAACGCGGCGCTTACCGGAGGGGGCGCGGGGCTGGTCGGGGCTGTCGGGATCCTGATCATCATCACGGCCCTCCGCCGACGCCGTCCCACCCTCATGGCCAGGCTCGAACCCTACGTCCACCGGCAGCCCACCACATCGGGACTGCTGACCGCTCCAGCGGGGCTGGCCTCCGACGGACGAACCGTCGTCGGTCTGCTCATGGCCTCCACAGCCGGCACCCTCAACCTCGGACGGCTGCTCGACTCCCTGGGGTCGTCGGCCGACTCGGTGCGTCGGAGGCTGACGCGCTCCGGCTCGCCTCTCAGTCTCGACCAGTTCCGCCTTCAGCAGGTCCTGTGGTCGACGACGGCGCTCCTCCTGGTCCTGGCGGCTGGCGGGCTTGCGGCCCTGGTCAGGTCCGTCAACGTGCCCGTGCTCATCGTTCTTTCCCTCATGGCCACCGTGTCCGGGGCGGCCGCTCGTGACTGGTGGCTCAGCCGGGCTGTGGCGAAACGACTCTCACGGATCGAGACCCAGCTGCCCGACGTGGTCGAGCTCCTCGCTCTGGCCGTCGGAGCCGGTCAAGGGCCGGTGGCCGCCATCGAACGCGTCGTCGCACTCGGACGAGGCGACCTCATCGACGAGCTGGGTACCACGCTGACTGATATCCGATCCGGCACGGTCCTGTCCACCGCGCTGGACCGCATGGAGAGGCGAGTCGGCTCCGTTCACGTCACTCGTCTGTGCGAGGCGATCGTCGTGGCCCTTGAGCGAGGCACACCGCTGGCTGAGGTCCTGCGCTCCCAGGCCACCGACGTGCGCGAGGCGGCTCGTCAGGACCTCATGGAGGAGGGCGGCCGACGCGAGATCGCCCAGATGGTCCCCGTGGTCTTCCTCGTCCTGCCCATCACCGTCGTCTTCGCCCTCTTCCCAGGGCTGTTCGTCCTCAGGCTGGGGGTGTGAGCGTATCCGTCGTCCCCGAATCTCAGGGTCCCCCCGTCCATTGTCCTGTCGATCAGATTCCCACCTTCCTGCAAGGAGCAGTCATGAAGCGCACACTCCGTCTCCAGTCCCGCCCGTCTCGTTCCGGTTCCAGGTCATGGTGGTCCGCCTGCCTGTCCCGGATCGATCTGCGCGACGAGCGCGGTGACGTCCCCGGCTGGGTGCTGGTCACCCTCATGACCGCCGGTCTCGTCGTGGCCCTGTGGACGGTTGCCGGCAGCACGCTGACCGAGGTCTTCCTCAACGCCATCGCGAAGGTGACGAGTGCGATCTGAACGGGCTCCTTATCGTGGTTCGGCACCGCCTCCGGGCCGCGACGTCCCCCGGCACCGGTGGTGCCGAGTGAGCGCCTGCAACGAGTCTGGTTCCGCCGTCGTCGACTTCGTCATGGTCGGCGCGCTCGTCATCGTCGTGTTCGTGGCGCTGCTCCAGGTCGCCCTGGGGGTCTACGCTCGCAACGTCCTCACCGACGCCGCCGGCGACGGCGCCCGCCGGGCCGCACTGGTCGGAGGTACCGAGGCCGAGGCGCGCCGGCGGGTGCAGACCCTGTCCGACGCCGCACTGCGTCGCGGCTACGTGGACACCGTGACCGTGTCACGGGTCCCCTCCGGAGACCTGACAATCGTTGAGGTGACGGTGAAAGCACCCTTTCCGGTCCTGGGACTCCTCGGGCCCGGAGGGACGCTGACGGTGACGGGGCGCGCGGTCGACGAGTCCTCCTTCATTCGAGACGAGTGAGTGCGGGTGATGTCCATGCTCTTCCCAAGGATCCTCAGACACCGTGTTGCTCCACGGTTCTCACCGGTGAGCCGGGTCCCCGCGATCCGCCAAGGGGAATGCCGGGCAGGTCGAGGGCTCCGAGGCGCTCTTAAGGGTGCCGGTCGGGGCACCTGGGGAGTCCTGTACCGGGAGGAAGGCAACGCCATCGTCGAGTTCATCGGGTGGAGCGCTGTTCTCGTGGTACCCGTCCTCTACCTCGTGGTCACCCTCGCCCAGATCCAGGCCACCACCTTCGCCGTCGCCTCGGCTGCCGACGCGGCCAGCCGGGTGCTGGAGGTCGACGACTCGCCAGCCGCCATGGACAAGGCTCAGGTGGCGATGGGTCTGTCCTTGTCGGATCAGGGGGTCGACGCCGACCCGGCCGGGTCCTTGTCGGTCGTCTGTGCCCACGGCTGCGCCAGGGGGCGGGCTGCGATCGTCAAGGTCGCGGTCGGTGTGGACCTCCCGGGCTTCGCCTCTCTGGGGATCGGTCGCGACGTTGTCGTCGTGGACACCGAGCGCGCCATCACCCTGCCGGGCGAGGAGGAGCCGTGAGCAGGAGACTGGGCCCAAGGATTACTCGGCGGCGGGTTCGCACACTGGTGCATCGGCTGCGCCGGGAGGAGGACGGCCAGACGCTTCTGCTGGGTGTCGGGCTCGTCTGTGTCGTCCTCGCGCTGCTGTTCGTCGCGGCCTCGGCCACGGCCATCTACCTCGATCTCAAGACCCTCACGTCGCTGGCGGACTCGGCAGCGGCGGCGGGGGCGGACGGTGTGGACGGGAGCCCGTACTACGGGGGCAACGGGACCGATGCTGCGCCGGGTGCCCTCACTGATGCCGCGGTCAGTGAGAGCGCGGCCGCGGACGTGTCGGCCCAACCGGCCGCTGCGAGACTGGAGGGAGTCACCATCGTCAGCGCTCGGGCCGCGGACGCTCAGACCGCCGTGGTGACGCTGCAGGCCCGCTCCCGTCCGCCTTTCCTGCCCTGGGGGATCATCCCGGCTGAGGGCTTCACCATCACTGCCACCGGATCGGCCCGGATGACGACGACGCAGTGAGCCTTCAGGACTCACTGCGTCGGAACTGGTGGATGGTTGGTTGTCGGCGGGAGGGGCCGGCGGAGCGGATACTGTCAGGCCTGCTCGACGAAGCTCGTCGAGATGGCGGGGGAGGGGCGTCGGTGCCAGTGCATCCGGGCCCGTAGCTCCTCCTTCTGCCTACGTGAGAGCTGGGCGATGTAGGCCCGCTTCACCGTGAACAGGATATTGATGCCCACCAGCAGGTAGAAGGCGTTGGCGATGACGCTGGGCCAGGCCCCGGAGCTCGCGCAGTTGATGGTCAGGAGCACGGAGCCGGTGATGTTGAGGGCCTGGTACTTGAGTGAATCGCCTGCGATCGTGCCCTTGGAGACCAGGAAGTAGGCCACGAGGAGCTCAGCGGCGCCGATCCAGCCGCCGAGGGAGATGAGGGAGGAGAGCACGTCGTTCACGGGGATGATTCTTGGATGCGCCTCGATGAAGGTCAATCGCATCTCTCTGCATGAGGGATGTAGTTTTACTTCATGCATGTACTGCCTCAGAGACTCTCGGTTCTATTGGCCGTCCACCGGGCCGGGGGAGTCGTCGCAGCGGCGGATCTCCTTCACATCACGCCGTCTGCCGTGTCCCAGCAGATTCGCCTCCTGGAGCGCGAGTGCGGTGCGCGGGTCCTGGATCGCACACCGACCGGAGCCGTGCTCACCGCGGCCGGGAAGATCCTGGCCGACGCGGCCGAGCGTATTGAGGACGAGCTGACCACCGTGCGCCGCGAGCTGGCGGACCTGGACGACTCCATCCCCTCCGGCGTGGTGCGTGTGGGGAGCTTCGCCTCCGCCGTCCGTGCGCTCCTGCTGCCCCTGCTGTCCTCACTGGCGACCACCAGCCCGGAGCTGGAGGTCATCGTCGAGGAGGCCGAGGAGCGCAGCGCCCTGTCCCGGCTGCGCCGCGGTGAGCTCGACCTGGTCCTCATTGAGCGGGACGAGCACACGCTACCGGCCGCTCCCCGGGGCATGGCCGACATCCCGCTGCTGGACGAGTCCTGGCTCGTCGTCGTACCCGCCGAGCAGGCGACCCCCTCCACCCTGGCGGACCTGGTGCGGGCCACCTGGATCGACCTGGCCCCGGGGACCGCGGGTGCCTTCGCCCTGGACCGTCTGGAGCGCCAGCTCGGGACACCGCTGACGATGCGGCACGTCGCCTACGACTACGACGTCGTCCTGGCCATGGTCAGTCAAGGCCTGGGGTGCGCGCTCCTGCCCGAGCTGGCCGTCTACTCCGGCCTCGTCCCCGACGAACTCAGCGTGGTGCGCCTGCCCGGACTGGGCGTGCGCCAGCTGGTGGTGCGCCACCGCTCGACCCGCACCGAACCGAGCCCTGCGACGCGTGCGGTGCTCGATACGCTGCTCACTCAGGCCCAGGCGCTTGAGCTGGGGTGAGGCCCCGCGGCCGGCGGACCGGGACCAACAGGACCGACGGGCCTGATCCGTCCCGACGGCGCCCCCGGCGGATTCTGCCGTAGACTCCCCTTCGTGGCCATTGACTTCTCCGCCGAGATCGAACGACTCCGACACATCTACGCATCCATCGCCGCGGTGACCGACCCCGAGGCCCTGCGCGCCCGCATCGCCGAGCTCTCCGAGCAGGCCTCCGCCCCCGACCTGTGGGACGACCCGGACTCCGCCCAGGTGGTCACCTCCGCGCTGTCCCACGCCCAGGCCGACCTCAAGCGGGTCGAGAGCCTGGGAGAGCGAATCGAGGACCTCGAGGCCATGGTCGAGCTCGCCGGGGAGGAGGAGGGCGACGACGCCGCCGAGATCCTCGCCGAGGCCGAGTCGGATCTGACCGCCATCAGCAAGGACCTCTCCGACCTGGAGATCCGCACGCTGCTGAGCGGCGAGTACGACCCCCGCGACGCCGTTGTCACCATCCGCTCGGGTGCTGGTGGCGTCGACGCCGCCGACTTCGCCGAGATGCTCCTGCGCATGTACACCCGTTGGGCCGAACGGCACGAGTATCCCGTCAAGGTCCTCAACACCTCGTACGCCGAGGAGGCGGGCCTGAAGTCGGTCACCTTCGAGGTCCATGCCCCCTACGCCTACGGGACCCTGAGTGTCGAGGGCGGGACGCACCGTCTGGTGCGTATAAGCCCCTTCGACAACCAGGGCCGCCGCCAGACCTCCTTCGCCGCCGTCGAAGTCATTCCGCTCATCGAGTCCACCGACCACATCGACATCCCTGAGACCGACATCCGCATCGACGTCTTCCGCTCCTCAGGACCCGGCGGTCAGAGCGTCAACACCACGGACTCCGCCGTGCGCATCACCCATCTGCCCACGGGACTGGTGGTCTCCATGCAGGACGAGAAGTCCCAGATCCAGAACCGCGCCGCCGCCATGCGTGTCCTCCAGTCGCGACTGCTCCTGCTCAAGCAGCAGGAGGAGGACGCCAAGAAGAAGGAGCTCGCCGGGGACGTCAAGGCCTCCTGGGGGGACCAGATGCGCTCCTACGTCCTCAACCCCTACCAGATGGTCAAGGACCTGCGGACCAGCTTCGAGGTCGGCAATCCTGACTCGGTGTTCGACGGCGATATCGACGGCTTCATTGACGCCGGCATCCGCTGGCGCAAGCAGCAGGAGACCGCCGAGGACTGATCGGCTCACTTCCTCTGGAAGTGTCACTGACGTCAGGGATCCCCCGGAGGGGTCCCTGATTTCTTTTCTGCACGCCCCTGGTTCTTCTGGCTTGAGATTGAGGGGGCACAATAGTCGGCGTACCGTGAATTATATGAGTACACCACATGGAAAACCTCAGTCAGAGGAAATGTTATCAACGCACTCGTCTCTCGAAGCCTCGGGTCTCAGCAGATGCCGGTCGGATCGAGAGAATCAACTGAATTTAGGCGGGAGGGCTCTACGGATCGTCATCGCAGTTGCGATGATGTTCGCCTGCGCATTCACGCCACCTTTGTTGAAGCAGGTTCCTGTCATCCAGTCCTTTGCTCTCGCACATGAGAATCCCGATGATCTCTTGGAGTCCTTCGCGGTGGGGTCGTGTGTGTTGCTGATCTACGGGGCGGCGGCAGTGCTCGCTCTGATCCTGTGCTATGTCCTGTGTCGCACGCTTGACCGAGGTCGGCATGTCAATATGGGGCTGCGCATTGACAGACGCGCGCTGCTCTGGCTGGCGGGGATGATTCTGGCTGCGCTCGTCGTGGACCTTGTGGTGGCCAGCATGGTTCATGTGCTCGGGCTTGCTGGTGGAGACCAGCCGGTACCCCAGGGCCCACCGTGGCTCGTGATCGTCGAGTCCTTCTCCGTAGCCTTCCTTCTTCAAGGAATTCCTGAGGAGATAATTTGGAGAGGGTGGCTCTTCCCCTCACTGGGTGAGACGCGTTTTGCGGCAGCTTCCAGCGTCCTCGGGTTCACCGTTCTTCATCTCCTATCCCAAGTAGGTCAGCAGAATCTCATCGAGCACATCACATACCTCGTTTTGCCGTGTGGTTTTGCGGTGACCGCGTTGATTGTTCGGCTGGTATCGGGGTCGACCTGGGCGGCGATCGGAGTGCACGGAGGATTTCATATGGTGAACTACTTCGTGTCCAGTTCCATGCATCTCCCCGGTGACTCGGTGACCTGGGTGCTTCAAGGACTTCTCTTGGCCGTCGTCGGCCTTCTTATTCTCGTGTTCCACCGCCGTCATCGGCGGTTGGCGGCGTTGGCAGGCCGGCCATGTTGACCCCCTCCATCTCCAGGAGACGTTCCTTCCGGTCGACCCCGCCCGCGTAGCCGCGCAGACTGCCGTTGGTCGCGACCACGCGGTGGCACGGCACGATGAGAGTGATCGGGTTGTGCCCGACCGCGCCACCCACGGCCTGGGCGGACATCTGCTCTCGGCCGGTACGCCGGGCCACCTCGGCAGCGATCTGGGCGTAGGTGCTGGTGGTACCGAAGGGGATGGAGAGCATGATGGAGGTGACCATCTCCCTGAAGTCGGAGCCCTCGACCCTGATCGGCGGGGTGAAGCCGGGGTCCGCACCCTCGAAGTAGGTGTCGAGCCACTGGGTCGTCCGCAGGAAGACGGGCAGATACGGCTTGAGCACCGCGTCGCCGTCGATCGTCGAGCGGTCATACTTCTGCCCGTCGAACCACAGACCCGTGAGATACTCACCGTCGCTGGCCATGGTCATGGCGCCCAGGGGCGATTCGTAGTGACTGAGGTAGTGCATCGCTTCCTTCTTCTCGTTCCGCTTCTTGCTTCTGGTGGTGCGCTCGGGCGCTGACTCTGCTCCCACCCGGTTCCACAGGCACATGACGGCGTAGGCCCGCCACGGTCGCCAACGTTCGACCAAAGTGAGGATCTTCCTCGGGCTCCGGGTTCCCAGAGCCTTCCTGACCTCCAGGTCGGTGGCGAGGAACGCGTCGGGCCAGCCCAGACAGCGCATGGCGATGTAGCCGGCGGTCCACGCCCCAATACCTGGGACCTCCGTGAACCCAACGGCTGCGGCTTCAGGATCGGGACAGCAGACGGCGTCGATGATGCCGGAGCTCATCAGTTCGGCCAGGCCGTGAATCGCCCGCGCCCGAGCAGCGATGATGCCGAGCGGCCCCAGGTGCTGCTCGATCGCCCCGTCGAGACCGAGGACCTCCTGGGCGGTGGGGGAGGTCATGGTCAGTCCGTTGATTCCGGTGTCCACCGGCGAGCCGAGGGCCTGGACGAATCGACCGGCCAGTGTCCTGGCCGCCTGGACCGTGACCTGCTGCCCCAGCACCGCCAGGACGGCGGTCTCGAAGGCGTCGAAGCAGCCCGGCACGCGGATGCCCGGAATGAACGGCCCGAGTGCGGACTCGTCCAGCGATGCGAGCGTCCGAGCCACCGTGTCGGGCTCGCAGTGGAGGTCGAACAGATTCTTGACCCCATCCAGCACCACCGGTAGTACGGGGAGCAGGGAAGCGGAGACGGTCACCGCCAGCCGGTTGTGCCCGGCGTCGTTGCTCACGACCACCCAGCCGGTGAGATCACGTCCCGAGAAGTGCAGACGAACCGTCCTGGCGTAACGATCGTCCTCGACCTTCTCGACGCCGGGAATCGCCCTATGCGCCAGGAACTCCAGCATGAGGTCCCAACGGTACGGGGGCCGGTACCCCAGCCTGAGCTGGACGGCGTCACCCTCGGTCCTGCTGAACCGTGCCTGGCTGCGCAGAGCGGTGGGCGTCAGCCGGTACCGGTGTCGGAACACCTCGTTGAAGCGGCGCAGGCTGCCAAAGCCCGCGGCATGGGCCACGTCCGTCACCGTCAGGCCCGTGTCGGTCAGGAGGCTCTTGGCCAGCAGGAGCCGGCAGGTCTGGCGGTACTCGACGGGGCGCACGTGGTAGGCGTGCTCGAAGACGCGGCGCAGATGGCGGTCGGAACAGGCCAGGTGACGAGCGATATCCGTGATGCTTCCCTGGGCACCGCAGTTCCTCTCGATGTACCGTGCCGCGGCGCGAGCCAGCGATGCCGAGGGGTCCACGGATGCGCACCCGGGCGCCAGCTCGGGCCGGCACAGCAGGCATGGCCGGAAACCGGCCTGTTCGGCCTCGGCCGCCGTAGTGTAGAAGGAGCAGTTGGCCGCGAGCGGCTTGCGCGCCCGGCACACTGGACGGCAGTAGACGCCGGTCGTGACGACCCCGACGAAGAACCGGCCGTCGAAGCGGGCATCCCTGGCCAGCAGGGCCTCATACAGCGAGTCGTTGTCCAGATCCGGCATGGTCCTCCTCCGAAACGCTCCAAGCATGGCATCGCTGTGTCGAGGAATCCGGCCGTTTTCGGACATCGATATCCCGTCCTGGACGTTTCTGTGCCATGGAATCGCGTGCACCGTCTCACCTCCGCCGTCGTCGCCATTACTCCGGGGCTCCCTTAGGCTTGGCCACGGTGCGCACGGACGGTCCGATCGATCGCCGTCGTCGCGCAGAACCTCCGCTCACACCCTGACGAAAGGCGCAGACGAGCAGTGGCTGAGTACATCTACCAGATGATCAAGGCGCGCAAGGCCCACGGTGACAAGGTCATCCTCGACGACGTCACCATGGCCTTCCTCCCCGGAGCCAAGATCGGCATGGTCGGCCCCAACGGCGCCGGCAAGTCCTCCATCCTCAAGATCATGGCCGGCATCGACCAGCCCTCCAACGGCGAGGCCCGCCTGACCCCCGGCTACAGCGTCGGCATCCTCCTGCAGGAGCCCCCGCTCAACGAGGACAAGACGGTGCTCGGCAACGTCGAGGAGGGCGTTGCCGAGATCAAGTCCAAGCTGGACCGCTACAACGAGATCAGCGCCGCCATGGCGGACCCGGACGCCGACTTCGATGCCCTCATGGCGGAGATGGGCACCCTTCAGGACGCCCTGGACGCCGCTAACGCCTGGGACCTCGACTCCCAGCTGGAGCAGGCTATGGACGCCTTGCGCTGCCCCCCGCCGGACGCCGAGGTCAAGAACCTCTCCGGCGGTGAGCGCCGCCGAGTGGCCCTGTGCAAGCTGCTCCTCGAGGCCCCGGACCTCCTCCTCCTGGACGAGCCCACCAACCATCTCGACGCCGAGTCCGTCCTGTGGCTCGAGCAGCACCTGGCCAGCTACCAGGGCGCCGTCATCGCCGTCACTCACGACCGCTACTTCCTCGACCACGTCGCCCAGTGGATCGCCGAGGTCGACCGCGGCCACCTCTACCCCTACGAGGGCAACTACTCCACCTACCTGGAGACCAAGGAGAAGCGCCTCGAGGTCCAGGGCAAGAAGGACGCCAAGCTCGCCAAGCGTCTCAAGGAGGAGCTCGAGTGGGTGCGCTCCTCCGCCAAGGGGCGCCAGGCCAAGTCCAAGGCACGTCTGGCCCGCTACGAGGAGATGGCCGCCGAGGCCGAGCGCACCCGCAAGCTCGACTTCGAGGAGATCCAGATCCCGCCGGGTCCCCGCCTGGGCAACCAGGTCCTGGAGGCCACCAACCTCAACAAGGGCTTCGACGGGCGCACTCTCATCGACGGGCTCTCCTTCACCCTGCCGCGCAACGGCATCGTCGGGGTCGTCGGCCCCAACGGCGTCGGAAAGTCCACCCTGTTCAAGACCATCGTCGGGCTGGAACCGCTCGACGGCGGAGACCTCAAGATCGGCCAGACCGTCAAGCTCTCCTACGTCGACCAGTCCCGAGCCGGCATCGACCCCAAGAAGACCCTCTGGGAGGTCGTCTCCGACGGGCTGGACTACATCCAGGTCGGCAATGTGGAGATGCCGTCGCGTGCCTACGTCGCCTCCTTCGGTTTCAAGGGGGCCGACCAGCAGAAACCGGCCGGCGTGCTCTCCGGCGGTGAGCGCAACCGCCTCAACCTGGCGCTGACCCTCAAGCAGGGCGGCAACCTCATCCTCCTGGACGAGCCCACCAACGACCTCGACGTCGAGACCCTGGGGTCCCTGGAGAACGCCCTGCTGGAGTTCCCCGGCTGCGCCGTGGTCATCACCCACGACCGCTGGTTCCTCGACCGCGTGGCCACCCACATCCTCGCCTGGGAGGGAACCGACGAGGACCCGGCCAGCTGGTACTGGTTCGAGGGGAACTTCGCCTCCTACGAGGAGAACAAGGTCGAGCGCCTCGGACCCGAGGCGGCCCGGCCTCACCGGGTCACCTACCGGAAGCTGACCCGAGAATGAGCCCTGAGTGATCGAGCTCCGGCTCGATCCGCCATCTCAGACAGAGACGCCATTCCCTCAGCCGACCGGCTGAGGGAATGGCGTCTCTGTTACGGACAATGAGAGCGCTGCGTCATGGTGCTGAAAACCGTCATCGCTAGAGACTCTGGGGCCTGCACCAAGAGTGGTGGTGCCGGCGTTGGCGCGACTGGATGGAGAAAACTAACTGACAGTAGTGGTTGGGGTAGATTTTCGTCAAGGGGGATCGACCGCTCTGGTGAGTTTCGCAAGGTGGATTCTATGGTCATTTTCAGGTGGTGACCTCGTGCGGTCGGGGTGCCGCCTCGAGTACTCCGCCACTTTGAAAGGATAATCATCATGGGTGCGACAATGGCTCGCCGTATCGCAAGTGCCGGCTCACTTCTCTTGCTTACCGCCGGCGCTCTCCTGATTCCGACCTCGGCAGCAAGTGCCGCTGAGAGGGACGGCGTCTGTGACGAGGGGGAGGTCTGCTTCTACTACAACAGCAACGGGGAAGGGTCGGTTTCCGACTTCAGTAGTTCCGTCCCAAACTATGGGGGAAGTCAGCCCAACTGCTATGAGTTCAAGGGGGACGGAAATGGTCGAGGTGAGTGTGTGAAGAACAATGTGGCCTCGGTCTGGAATCGGACGGGCCAGTCGGTGACTATTTACTACAACTCCAACTACTCGGGGCCTAGTCAAACGATTCCTGATGGTGAGCCGGTGAACCTCCGTCCTGACCTCAAGAATGAGAATGCGTCGCATAAGATCGACAACTTTAAGTTGTGCGTGAATGGGAACTGCCCCTTGTAGCCTGGGCTGAGCTGATGGGGTGTCGTAAACAGCAGTGCCAGTCGACTTCAACAGATGTCGACTGGCACTGCTCTCATGATAAACGTTCCCGATTGCGTCTCACGTGCCTTGTCCGGCAAGATTGACCGTGCTTAGAGTGCCTGTTGGGAGGCGTTGCGATGAGTAGGAAGACACCGGACCTCATTCCTGAAGGCGGCGTCATAGGGAGGCTCCCGTTCGAGGGGTGGTGGCTGAACGAGCTCAGTCCCACGCGCCGCGTCCCCAGCCACGGGACCGACCTGTTTGGCACCACGTACGCGCTCGACTTCCTCGCCGTCGACGATGACGGTCGCACGGCCCCAGCGCGCAGCTTGCGCACGGTCTTTGCCACCGAACCGCCAGAGCTCTTCTACGCCTTCGGGCGCCCCCTGTACTCGCCCGTCGCAGGAACCGTGGTGTCTGTTCACGACGGCGAACCCGACCACGAGGCGCGCCGCTCGATCCTGATGCTCATCCCGTACGGGCTGAGCCAGCCCCGGCGGATTCGGCGGGGACTGACCGCGGTCCTTGGGAATCACGTCATCATCCAGGTTGCAGAAAGCCCTTATTACGTTGGACTCGTGCACCTTCAGCGAGGCTCTGTTCAGGTGTCGCCTGGTGAGCGGGTGTGCGCCGGCGATCAGATCGGCAGATGCGGCAACTCCGGGAACTCCACGCAGCCCCATCTCCACATTCAGGCGATGGACAGCCCTGATCCCTATGCCGCGAAGGGTGTGCCGCTCCGTTTCGACGAGTTCCGGCAACGCGGTCCAGAACAAGGTGCCCCGTGGTCGCTGTGCGAGCAGGCCTGCCCCGAGCAGGGCTCAGTCATCGCTCGGCTTTGATACGACCCCTGAAACTCAGATCTGGCGTGGTGCGCTGGTTATGATCGGGGACATACTTCTACGGCGAGGACTGTGTTTTCCTGTAAACCTCTGAAGCCTGGTCGCAGTCGTTTGTAGGAGAAGAACGTCTGGATGGAAAATGCGGTTCCCAACCCGTGCCATCCCAGTGTCCGCGCAGCGGACATGAACGCTGCGGCAACGTTGGGGATCGAGCAGAAATCCCGAGATTCCGGGGCTATCGTCCAACCGTATCGACTGTGGAGTCAGCTGTGTCCGCTGCGTGGGCATCAAGTCGCTGATGCGACGCGGGAGAACGACAAAGGCATCATTTTGGGTCGTTCGATGAGAGGAATTTTGCAACCAAGGCATGAACTTCTGATTTTCCGGCCCAGTAGGCGTGCCTGGCATCTGGAACCATAAACACTTCTGCATTTGGAATCCTATTTCCAAGAATTGCTGCGTTGCCGGGGTCGGAGATGGGGTCATTCGAGCCGTGGAGGATCAAGGTGGGGGCCGTAATGTTTTCTGGGGCTGGCCCGTCAGGGCGGTCCGAGGCCTTGCTGTGGATACTCATTGCTTCTGGTGAATGAGGCTCAGGGAGGACGCTGGCGGCTTGTTGAGGATGTGCTGCGATCCAATCATCCGGATAGAAGAGTGAAGCTAGTGCGCTTGGGTCGCCGGATGCTAGGGCCGCCGCTCCAGTGGTAGGGCGAGGTAGTCCAGTTCCATCACCAGCGCTGGTGCCCCCAATGGTGAGTGTAATAATGCGGTCTGCATGCTCCGCTCCGAGCCACTGAGCAATTCTTCCTCCCATTGAGTGTCCGTAAACGTGCGCCCTATCGATACCCGCGTGATCGAGGATGGTTACTACATCCTTTGCGAAATCTCTCGTCGACCATTCTGAGTTCAGCGGCGCCGTGTTCTGACCGGTGCCTCTGTGGTCAAGGAGCACGATGGTTCGATTGGTGAATTCGTTGAGAACGGAGTCCCATCCGTGGTGGTCGAGTCCCCTTCCTTGGATAAGCACTAATGGAGCTTTGGGTGATGATGTGTTTCTTATGGAGTACCAAAGGCTGCCGCCGTTTGACAGTGTCACAGAAGTCATGATTTGATCATATCATGAAAACTTAAAAGCTGTTCGCTGGGGTGGCGGGGATGATGAGATTGCGCTCACGAGTGGGAGATTGTTTTTGCTGACAGTGGCTCTTGTATGCGGTTCCGCTTGCATTCTTGTCTCGAATCGCCCCCTGAGTCTCACGTCCTCTCTCTGTCATTTTGACGCCTAGACTAACCCTATTCTCTTCTCTTGAGAAAGAATCTGAATAAATGCGTTTATGTCAGCCAGGCTGTGAGGCCGTGGACGATGGCCGCGATCGATGGGCCGATGATCATGGCCACCTCTCTGCGTCGGACGCCGATGCCGGCGTCGACGACCTGGACCACCATCGCAGCCATGAGGACCAGCTTCACGGTACTGATGTCTGAAGCAGCGATAAAAGGTACGACTGCCGTCACCGCGCCGAGGGGAACTGCTCGAGCCGCATACATCTGAGCGAAGAACCTCTCGCCAGCACTGACCTCTTGCGACTTACTCATGATCTGAGGTCGGAAGACAGCCAGCAGTGATGACACCGTACTAATTGTTGCGGCGATAGCGTTGAGAACCTGAAGTACGGCAATCGACACCGGAACCACCAGAGAGGAGAGTAAGGATGCAGAAGGCCTCAGCCGGGGATCGCGCTGCCGTCGTCGCCCTCGCCCATACGGATCCGCCAACGGCCTGAGCCGGCGTCGACCCCTGAGTCCGTGGGCATGCGCACCATGCCTTCCTGGGCGATGGTCGACACGAGCCCGCCGGATGAGTCGAAGACCTGGGCTCGCGCCATCCCGCGGCCACCCCGCGAGGAAGGGGAGTCCTGCACATAGAGCAGCCAGTCACCTATGTCCACGTTCCGGTGGAACCACTGGGCGTGGTCGAGGGTCGCCAGGCTCATGCCCTCGCTGCGCCAGGACAGCCCCTGGCTGCGCAGCACCGGCTCCAGCATCACCTGATCGCACACGTAGGCCAACAGCGCCCGATGCACGGTCTGGGAGGTCTGCTCCGGGATACGGCTGCGCGAGCGCATCCACAGGTGCTGGACGTCGCTGCGTTCCTTGGAGGGGCGCAGATAGAGGTTGCCCTCCACGTGCCTGAGATCGAAGGCCGCTGTACGACCCAGAAAACGCGCCACCGGATGGTCGATGGTGCGGAAGATCTCCAGGGCGCTCGTCAGGTCCTCGGGACGCGGGACCGAGGGCGCTGCGACGTGAAGGTCGGCACCCTCCTGCTCCTCCTGGAAGGAGGTGAGCATCGTGAGGATCGGCGTCCCCTCCTGGGAGGCGGCGGTGCGTCTCTGGGAGAAGGATCGGCCGTCGTGCAACCGCTCGACGGCGAAGCTGATCGGCTTGTCCGGCTGACCGCCCCGCATGAAGAAGGCATGGACCGAGTGCGGCAGACGCTCCCCGTCGCCGTCATCCTCGACCGTGGCAGCGGCGGCCAGCATCCCCTGGGCCACCACCTGGCCGCCATAGACCCGACCCGAGAGCTGCGGCAGGGATCCGCCGGTGAAGAGATCCTCCCCGTCTCCCGCCGCCAGGCCGAGGACCCGGGTCACTGAGCCGAGGGGCTCCTCCGTGGCGGCGGGGACGGGATAGGGGGTGGTCACAGACCGAGCTCCTCCAGGATCGGCAGCTGGGCGCGCACCTCGGAGCGGGCGTCCTCGGCGGTGGCGGAGGCGACGGCGATCCTGGCCAGCTCCCGGCACTCGTCGAGAGTGACGGACTTCAGCACGGCGTCGACATCGGGCAGCGCGCGCGCCGTCATCGACAACGAGGCGACCCCCAGACCCACCAGCACGGCGGCCAGTGCCGGGTCCGCGGCGGCCTCACCGCACACGCCCACCGGGCGTCCCTTGGGGGAGGCACCCTCGCACGCCGTACCGATCAGGCGCAGCACGGCCGGCTGCCAGGCCGTGGAAAGGTCCGCCAGCGAGGACAGCAGGCGGTCGGCCGCCATGACGTACTGGGTGAGGTCGTTGGTGCCCACGGAGGCGAAGTCCGCGTGCTCGAAGAGCTTGTCCGCCATGAGCGCGGCGGAGGGCACCTCGATCATCATGCCGGCCGTCTTCAGGCCGTAGGAGCGGGCCCTCTCGGTGAAGGCCCTGGCCTCGTCCGCTGTGGAGATCATCGGGGCCATGACCCAGACCTTGGCCTCTGTGGCGGCCTCGGCCTTGGCCAGTGCCTCGAGCTGGTGCTCCAGAACCTCGGGGTCGCGGCGCGTGGTGCGGTAGGCGCGTACGCCGAGTGCCGGGTTGGCCTCGGTGGCGTCGGTCAGGAACGGCAGGGGCTTGTCGGCTCCGGCGTCGAGTGTGCGCACCACGACCTTCTTGCCAGGGAAGGCCTCCAGGACCCCCTGGTAGGCCTCGACCTGGGCTTCTACCGTCGGCTCCTCGGGCTGGTCGAGGAAGCAGAACTCGGTGCGGAACAGGCCGATACCCATCGCCCCGGCCTCCGCGGCGCTACGGGCTCCGGCCGCGTCACCGACATTGGCCAGCAGCTGGACCTCGTGGCCGTCCTTGGTGGCTCCGTCGCCGTTGAAGACGCGCACGCGCGAGGCGATCTCGCGGGCCCGGCGCAGTGCGTCCTCGGACGGATTGATGGTGATTGTTCCCTTGGTCCCGTCCACCAGGACGATGTCACCCTCGCCCAGTGCATCGGTGACCTCCTCGCCGGTGCCGACGATCGCCGGCATGCCCAGGGCTCGCGCCAGGATGGCGGTGTGGGAGGTGGGCCCGCCCTCGGAGGTGATGAAGGCGATGACCTTCTCGGGATCCAGCAGCGCGGTGTCGGCCGGGGCAAGGTCGGTGGCCACGAGCACGAAGGGCTCGGGCAGGCGGGGGATGCCCGGCATGGGGGACTCGGTGAGGACCGCGACGATCCGGTCACGCACGTCCTGCACGTCACGGGTGCGCTCAGCCATGTATCCGCCCAGGGACTCCAGCATCGCTGCCAGCGTCCCCGCCGACTCCCAGACGGCTCGCTCGGGCACCAGGTGCTTCTCGCGTACCATGGCCTGCGCCGTCGAGGTCAGAGTGGGGTCGGCCGCCATCTGCGCGGTGGTCTCAAGAAGGGTGCGAGCCTCGGCCTTGGCCTCAGCGGCGGACAGCTCCAGGCCCTTCTTGACCTGCTGAGCCGCCAGAGCGATGCGCTCGCACTCCTTCTCGATGTCGCGGCTGGGCTCGAGGGTGGCGATCTCGGGCTCAGGAATAGGGGGCGCCATCCTAGCGACGGGGCCGGCCACAAGGCCAGGGCTCACACCGATGCCGGACAGGGTTGTGGAAGTGGTGTCGGACGCTGTCATGTGGTGCTCCTCATCGGAGACGAAAGGGGATCATCGCTCATTGTGCCCCGACTACGGCCTGAATGAGACGTTTCCGCCAGGGGAATAAAGTTTCCTCCAGTGCCGGTTCCAAGGCATCTATCGCGTTTCCATAAGGTTACGCGAGGGAGCATCGCTACGGGAGGGGACGTCTGCCGGTGGAGCCGTTCTTCGTGCGGCAAAACCGTCTCATCCCCACCGCCACCGCTTCGTCGTCTCGGTTCCGCGCCCTCGCCGCGAGTGGCGCGGAGGTGGGATAAAGTGATCGTGACCACGAAGAGCTTCAGCCGCCCGGCCGACCGCATGACAGACGGGAACTGCGTGAGGACGGGAACCGAGAAGGAGTAGCCATGAGCACTGCATCTGACATCGTCGCCGGTCTTGGCGGCCAGGAGAACATCACCGACCTCGAGCCGTGCATCACGCGTCTGCGCGTGGAGGTCGCGGACCAGGCGAAGGTTGACGAGGAGGCGCTGCGGGCGGCCGGTGCTTTCGGCGTGGTGCGCTCGGGTCGCGTCGTCCAGGTCGTCGTCGGTCCGACGGCGGATACCCTCGCCTCAGAGATCGCGTCCCTCTGACTGGGAGCCGCCCGTCGATGTCTTCTGGGTCGCCCGGTTCCGACATCCGCATGTCGGAACCGGGCGACCCACCATTGCCCAACGGCGTCGGGGCGGGGCCCGGGCAGCCGTCTCACCAGTCGTCCAATCGACTGTGCGGTCCTGGACACACGGGGCCGCCGCTCAGCATCCGCGGCGGCGAGATCCCGGGGCGCGATGGTGAAACTGTTGCAGCAAAACGTCAGCTGACACGGTGCGGCAGGGTGCACAACTGTGAGCAGCTAGGGCACACTTGGACACTGCTAGTCCTCCTAGCGCCTGCGTCCCGTTCCAACCCACCGGTTCCAACCCATCGGTTCCCTCAGGGTTGACGGCGGAGCGCACAACATGCTCCACGGCACCCACCGCACATCTGCTCACGCAAGGCTGACCCACGCACATGAACGAGTTCAACGACGACCAGCGACCTGCTTCTGAGAGCCTCAAGCACCTTGCTGAGGCGCATGGTGTCTCCACCGAGTACTGGGACTACCATGGCAACCTCGCCTCGCCCTCACGTGCCACCCTCAAGGCCGTGCTCACCGCGCTCGGCGTGAGCGCCCGCACCGATGAGGAGATCGAGCGCTCCCTGCGGGATGTCGAGGACGCTCCGTGGCGGCAGACGCTCGCCCCCACCGTTGTCACGCGCGGTGGCGTGGAGTCCACTGTGCCCGTCTACGTTCCCGACGGCGCCAGGGTGCGGGTGCGCGTCGAGCTCGAGGGCGGTGAGGTCCGTGAGCTGACGCAGACCGAGGACTGGACTGTTCCCCGAGAGGTCGACGGGATCAGGCGCGGCCGAGCCTCCTTCATCCTGGGGGCCGACTTGCCGCTGGGCTGGCACCGACTCATCGCCGAGGTCAGTCCTGGCTCCGACTCCACCGACCAGGAGGCGCTCCAGGGCGCGCACGCCGCTCCGCCGGCCAACGGCGAGGCCGAGACGGTGACAGTGACCTCCGCTCTGGCCGTCACCCCCAACCATCTCGATCTGCCCACGTCCCTGGGGGAGCGCGGCTGGGGCGTCATGACCCAGCTGTACTCGATCCGCTCACGAGGCTCCTGGGGGACCGGCGACACCGACGACCTCACCGAACTCGCCTCCTTCCTGGGAGACCAGGGCGCAGACTTCCTGCTCATCAATCCGCTGCACGCCGCTGAGCCCGTGGCGCCGATGACTCCCTCGCCCTACCTGCCGGTGACGCGTCGCTTCGTCAACCCTCTCTACATCCGGCCTGAGAACATCCCCGAGGTGGCCCGACTGTCCGGCCCCAAGCGCTCGCTGGTGCAGTGGGCCTTCGAGGAGGTCAAGGACAGCGACCTGAGCACCGAGCCGATCGACCGTGACGTTGTGTGGAAGGCCAAGCGCGAGGCCCTCGAGGTCATCTTCGCCGCCGGCCGCTCCTACTCCCGTCAGCGCGACTTCGAACGGTTCCGCGCTGAGCAGGGCGAGGGGCTGGAGCGTTTCGCTTTGTGGAGCGCCTTGGTGGAGAAGCACGGCCCCCTGGAGACGTGGCCGGCTACCCTGCGCGAGGCGGACTCGGCCTATGTGGCCAATGAGGCGCACCAGCTGGCCGAGCGCATCGACTTCTTCGCCTGGCTGCAGTGGATCGTCGACGAGCAGCTGGCCCGCGCCCAGGCCGAGGCTTTGGCCTCGGGAATGGCCCTGGGCATCATGGACGATCTCGCCGTGGGCGTGCACTCGCAGGGCGCGGACGTGTGGTCCAACCCGGAGGCCTTCGCCTCCGGGGTCACGGTGGGCGCACCGCCGGACATGTACAACCAGCAGGGTCAGAACTGGTCCCAGCCGCCGTGGAACCCCGAGTACCTGGCACGCAGCGCCTACGCCCCTCTGCGTGACATGGTGAGGACGGTGCTGCGTCACGCCGGCGCTCTGCGCGTGGACCACGTCATCGGCCTGTTCCGACTGTGGTGGATCCCCGAGGGCATGGGCGCCGACCACGGCGCCTATGTGCGCTACGACCACGAGGCCATGCTCGGCGTCGTCCTTCTGGAGGCCTACCGGGCCGGCGCCGTCGTCATCGGCGAGGATCTGGGAACCGTGGAGCCCTGGGCCCGCGACTACCTGGCCAGTCGGGGTGTGCTGGGGACCAGTGTGCTGTGGTTCGAGAAGCAGCACGACGGCTGGCCCCTCCAGCCCCAGGACTACCGCCACCTGGCCCTGTCCACGGTCAACACCCACGACCTCCCCCCGACCGCCGGTTACCTCGCCGACGAGCACGTCGAGCTGCGCGAACGTCTCGGCCTGCTCACTGAACCCGTTGAGCAGGTGCGTACCGAGGCCCGTATCGAGCGTGACCGCATGACCGCCCGGCTGCGCGAGCACGGTCTGCTGGGGGACGCCCCCACCGAGCGTCAGGTGGTGGAGGCCCTGCACCGCTACGTGGTGCGCACTCCCTCGGTCCTGGTCGGCATCGCGCTGGTCGACGGCGTGGGGGAGCGTCGTGCCCAGAACCAGCCCGGGACTGACCAGGAGTACCCCAACTGGAGGATCCCCCTGGCTGACGGTGCGGGTGAGGTCGTCCTGGTCGACGACCTGCCCGAGAACGCCCGCCTGGGCAGCCTTCTGGAGGTCGTGCGTCAGGAGATGACGTCACAGGACTGAGCCGGTCGATGGCCGGCACCAGATCGATGATGCGTTGTGGTCCCCGCCGTCAGTCAGACGGCGGGGACCACAACGTGTCTGAAGGCGGAGTGGATGCCTTACGCCCAGGTCATAAGCGTGCCGCCGGCTGCAACCCTCTGGCCCGAACGGGGTGGCTTCAGCATGGAGTCATCGCCCTCCAGGGCGATGACGGGGACGATCGGGTTGAGACCCTGGGCCTCGATCTGAGCGGGGGACCAGGTGATGACGGGCTGGCCCGCGTCGACTGTCTGGCCCTCAGCGGCCAGGAGAGTGAAGCCGTTGCCTCCCAGGCTCACGGTGTCCAGGCCCAGGTGGACCAGGAAGCTGCGGCCGTCGTCATGGGTGATGACATAGGCATGGGGGTGGATCTTCGAGACGGTGCCGCTGATCGGTGCCAGGGCGCTGACGTTGTCTCCGGCAGCGCGGTCTGGGATGACTGCCACTCCCGGACCGACGATCCGGCCGGAGAAGACGGGATCGGGAACGTCGTCGAGACCAACGACGACGCCGGTCACCGGGGACTGGACGGTCAGGCTCACCGCAGGTCCTCGATGTCCTCCGCGATCGTGTCGGCGTTGGGGCCGACGACGACCTGCACGATCTCACCGAGTTTGACCACCCCGTGTGCGCCCGCGACCTTGAGAGCGGGCTCGTCCACGAGCGAGCCGTCCTCGAGCTCGCAGCGCAGGCGGGTGATGCAGGGCTCGATCTCGACGATGTTGTCGAATCCTCCGAGGGCGTCGACGATGCTCTGTGCCTGGGACATGGGTTCCTCCTGGGTCTGCCCGGGTATCTGCCGGGCTCGGGTGGGTGGTGCCGGGATGCGTGGTCAGGACATGGGGGGAGACAGGATGTAGGAGAGAGAGGAGGCGCTGTCAGGTGCGGCCTCTTCGCCGGTACCGGACTATTGGTCCATACCAGTAGACCATGGTACAGGTCGTTCCGGGTGTGTCCAGCGCCAATCGGTAACTGTTTCTCAAGGCTGCGGGCGAGCTGGGCGGAAGGCCGGTTTGGGGGCGGCCACCGGGACCCAGAGGGTGTAGCGGTCGGCGCGGAACAGGGTGTGAGAGTAGTCGATGGCGCAGTGCTCGTGGAAGGTGCGTCGAGTGATATCCAGGGTGGGGGCGTTCTCCTGGACGGACAGCAGGGCGGCCTCCTGAGGTGTGGCCGCATGAGCCTCGATCATGTCCTCCCCCCATTGCGGTGTCAGGCCTGCCTGGGTCAGCTCGGCGTAGACCGAGAAGCTCGGGCTGGTGCGCAGCAGGTCGGGAAGGAGTGCAGCGGGGAGCCAGTTCTCCTCGATGGCCATCGGGATCGCGTTGGCGGTCAGCAGGCGACGCAGGTGGTGGACCTCGGCCTCCGTCTCCAGCTCGAGCGCCTCCGCGACGGTCTCGTCAGCAGGAATGGTCTCGGCCTGCAGCATGACGACGCCGGGCTCCATCCCTCGACGTTGCATCTCCTGGGTGAAGGAGGTCAGTCGAACCTGGAGGTCGAGCTTCGGAGGTGACACGAATGTCCCTCTGCCCTGATGGCGTTCCAGGACCCCGTCGACGACGAGGGTGTCGATGGCCTGCCGCACGGTCATGCGGGAGACCTCGAACTGCTCGCACAGCTCGCGCTCGGAGGGGACCGGAGAGCCACTGGCGAGCCCGTTTCTGACGAGTTCGAGCAGGTGATTGCGCACGATGACGTACTTCGCCGGTCTCTTGCCTGGATTCTTGGGCATAGGGCTTCCCCTGGTTGACAATGGGTGGAGGCGGCCGGAGAAACGACCCGGTCGCGACCATTGTTTCCGCTCCGTCGCGTCGACGCATTACATTATGACCGAAGAGCGCACCGAGTGCTTGACATTGAAGGGTCTATCGGTTTTTCTGGTTGTACTGGTCCAGACGTGTTCGGCGTCGATCCGCCTAGACCGCCGCCGTCACAGTGACGAGCTCTGACGCAGCAGTGCTGCTGCTTGATCCTGAACTGGAGAACATCATGTCAGACAAGAAGAAGACGGGTGGTGCCTTCGCCCTTGCTCAGCGGCTAGGACGATCCCTGATGCTGCCCATCGCCACACTACCTGCGGCGGGGCTGCTGGTGCGCTTGGGGCAGGCGGACATGCTGGGGGCCGAGGGGCTCGCCAGGAACCTGTCATGGATGCAGCCCGTCGCAGATATCTTCGCTGCGGCCGGCGGGGCGGTCTTCGACAACCTGCCCCTCATTTTCGCCGTCGGCGTCGCCGTGGGCTTCGCCAAGAAGGCCGACGGCTCCACCGGGGTGGCAGCCCTCTTCGGCTACCTCATCTTTCGTGCGGTCACCTGGATCATGTCTCCCATCGTCATGGGCAAGCCCGAGCCCCTGAACCAGGAGACCCTCGACTGCCTACACGGTTTCGATCCGGCCAAGGGAGAGATCACCCAGGTCGGTCCTTGGAACCAGGGCGTCACGATCTGCGACATCCCCACCCAGACGCCCATCAACTACGGGGTCCTGGGCGGCATCGTCATCGGCGTCGTTGCCGCCCTGCTCTGGCAGCGCTACTACCGCATCAAGCTGCCCGACTGGTTGGCCTTCTTCGGGGGACGCCGCTTCGTCCCGATCATCACTTCCGGTGCGGCACTCGTCATCGCTCTGGTCATGTCGGCTCTCTACCCGGCCTTCAACTGGCTCATCAACGAGCAGCTCGGTGGCTGGCTCATGGATGCCGGAAACTCCAAAGGCTTCGCCGGCGCCCTGGCGGTCTTCGTCTTCGGCACCGTCAACCGGCTGCTCATTCCCTTCGGCCTGCACCACCTGCTCAACTCCGTGCCCTGGTTCCAGCTCGGATCCTGTCAGACGGCGTCGGGGGGTACCGCCCACGGCGACATCACCTGCTTCTTCCAGGGCGTGGACGGCTCGAACTCGTGGACCGGAAGCTTCATGACCGGCTTCTTCCCGATCATGATGTTCGCCCTGCCCGCCGCCGCACTGGCCATCTGGCGCACGGCCAAGCCTGCCAAGCGCAAGGCGACCGGCGCCCTCATGATCTCAGTGGCACTGACCGCCTTCATCACCGGCATCACCGAGCCCCTCGAGTACGCCTTCGCCTACGTGGCCTTCCCGATCTACGCCATCCACGCGGTGCTGACCGGATCCTCCCTGGCGATCGCCAACCTTCTGGGTATCAAGGACGGCTTCGCCTTCTCCGCCGGAGGGATCGACTACCTGCTCAACTTCGGCAAGTCCTCCGAGCTCTCCGGAGGGGTGCTCCAGGGCCCGGTGATGATCGTCATCATGGGGCTGTTCTACGCCGTCATCTACTACTTCCTCTTCCGGTTCCTCATCATCAGGTTCAACTTCAAGACCCCGGGCCGCGAGGACGACGACGCCGACTCCTTTGCGGCAGCACAAGCCGCTGCCGCCAAGTCCACGGGTAAGAAGTCCGAGGAGTCGCATCAGAGCTGACCGGTTCAGCGATCAGTAGACGGCCGGCCGGGGCCAGGCACTTCATGTGCCTGGCCCCGGCCGGCTCGTTCCCTCCGTCCTGCCTTGTGCGGTGGCCCGATGCGGCTACTGGTTGTCCGCACTCTCAGCGGCTTGGGCCCTGGCCACCCGCAGGGTGTCGTCCAGGTTCTCTCGCACAATCCGTCGCAGCGCGGCCGGCGCCTGGGCATGGGACTCCAACCACTCCTTCAGGGCGGTGGCCGGGTCCGAGCCGTCCAGTCCCACCGTGGAGCAGGACCACAGCCCCGTCAGCAGGTTCTCCGCCATGTGGAAGGTGCGCGAGGACCACACGGAGTCAATGGCCTCCACGTACGAGCTCACGAAGGGCACCAGCAGCTCCGGCCGGCGCTCGACGCTGGTCAGACCGCGCAGCACGCGAACCTGGGTCTCATTGGGCATGGAGGCGTCGTCGATGAGCGCTCGCCATGTGGCCGCCTTCGCCTCGGGCGTCGGAACGGCGGCACGGGCCTCGGCGGCTCGCTCACGGCCCGTGGTCGTGCGGTCCTGAGCCTCCTCGGCGCGAATCTGCTCCTCACCGTAGCGATCAGCTGCCACCAGAGCGGTCAGCAGGTCCCAACGCAGGTCCTGATCGACGTCGAGGCCGTCTAGCACCGCGGAGCCCTCAAGGAGACCGGTGACGACGTCGAGCTGCTCACCGGTGACGGCGTGAGCAGCCAGTGCCCGCACCAGCTGAAGCTGCTTGTCGCTACCGGCCTGAGCCGCCCGAACCAGTGTCAGCAGCTGGTCGGCCGTTTCCTGAGCAAGATCGTGACGAACAGCCGGGGGCAGGAAGCCGGACAGGCACGTGGCGACACGCCCCAGGAGCCCCTGGATGACCGAGGAGTGCTCCTCCACGCCCAGCGCTGGCAGCGCCGCCTTGAGGAAGCGGGAGGCGGCGAGTTCGCCGTCGCGCGTCATGTCCCAGGCCGATGCCAGGACGATCGAGCGTGGCAGGGACTCGGTGAAGGCGTCGATGTGGGCGAGCCCCTGAGCGAGAGAGTCCTCGTCGAGACGGATCTTGGCGTAGGTGAGGTCGTCGTCGTTGAGGACCAGGACATCGGCCCGCTTCGTGCCGACCAGCTCAGGGACAGGTGTCAGCTCACCGTCGACATCGAGCTCGATGCGGTCGGTGCGCTCCAGGCGAGTATCGGTGCCCTGACCGGTCAGGCTGTAGCAGCCGATCGCCACCCGGTGCGGGCGCAGGGAGGCCGGTGAGTCGGCCGGGATCTCCTGGCGGACGGCTGCCTGGGTGATGACGCCGTCGGCGTCGGTGGCGACCTGCATGCGCAGGGTCGTCACCCCCGCCTCCTGAAGCCACAGCCGGGTCCAGGTGCTCAGATCTCGGCCGGAGACCGTCTCCAGCTCTCTGAGCAGGTCGGCCAGCTCGGCATTGGCATAGGCGTGTGCTGCCAGATAGCGCTGGATACCGGCGAAAAAGTTGTCCCTGCCCACATAGCCCACGAGCGCGGCCAGGACGGAGGCTCCCTTGGCGTAGGTGATGCCGTCGAAGTTCACCTCGACGTCATGGAGGTCGTTGATCTCCGCGGCCACGGGGTGGGTGGAGCTGAGCTGGTCCTGGTTGTAGGCCCATCCCTTCTCCAGGGTCTGGAAGGTGGTCCATGCCTGGCTCCACCGGGTGATCTCGGCAGTGGCCAGGGTGGAGGCGAACTCGGCGAAGGATTCGTTGAGCCACAGGTCATTCCACCAGGTCATGGTCACCATGTCGCCGAACCACATGTGGGCCAGCTCGTGCAGGATGGTCACGGCCCGTCGCTCGACGCGAGCCTCAACGGGGCGGGACCGGAAGATGTAGTCGTCGCGGTGGGTGACGCAGCCGGCGTTCTCCATCGCCCCGGCGTTGAACTCGGGAACGAAGATCTGGTCGTACTTGGTGAAGGCGTAGTGGGTTGCGAACAGGTTCTCGTAGTAGGCGAAGCCACGCTTGGTCAGGTCCAGGATCTCCGCGGAGTCCATGTGCTCGGCCAGGCTCTTGCGGCAGTAGACGCCTAGAGGCACGGTGCGCCCGTCGCCGGCGACGTACTCATCGGTGACGCCGACGTAGGGGCCGGCGACGATGGCCGTGACGTAGGAGCTCATCGGCTCAGTGGGTGCGAAGGCGAAGGTATGGGCATCTCCTGAGCCGTCCGACGCCTTCGCCGGAGTCGGCTCGGGGGTGGGGGAGTTGGACAGCACTGTCCAGTTCACCGGGGTGGTGACGGTGAAGGTGAAGGAGGCCTTGAGGTCGGGCTGCTCGAAGACGGCGAAGACGCGCCGGGAGTCGGGTACCTCGAACTGGCTGTAGAGGTAGGTCTCGCCGTCGGCCGGGTCGGTGAAGCGGTGCAGTCCCTCCCCGGTGTGCATGTAGGCGCAGTCGGCGACGACGACCAGCTCGTTGTCGGCGGCCAGCTCCGTCAGAGTGATGCGGGAGTCCGCATAGATCTCAGCGGGGTCGAGAGCGCGCCCGTTGAGGGAGATGGAGTGGACGACGGGGGCGATCAGGTCGATGAAGGTGGAGGAGCCCGGCGTGGACGTGAACCGTACGGTCGTTGATGATCCGAAGACCGTCTCCCCGCGTGTGAGATCGAGGGTGACGTCGTAAGTCTGGGTGTGCACCGTCGCGCTGCGATCGGCGGCCTCGAGACGAGTCAGGTTCTGACCGGGCATAAGAGGAACTCCTGTATGAGAGGGAAACGTGGCTCATGGGGCGCCGGGCGATTGTCTCATCTTCCTGTCTCAGGTGGCGCGCGCCCGGGGCGCACGACAACGTCGCCGGGGAGACGACACATGAACGTGTCGTCTCCCCGGCGACAGAGGCAGTTCTCCTGATGCCAGGAATCTCAGGAGACTGGCCGCAGATCGGCTCAGGCCTTGTTGCGGCGACGCAGGAGCAGAGCCGCCCCTCCACCGACCACGAGAAGCGCGGCGATCCCGCCGAAGATCATGCCGTTGGCACCGGTGTGAGCCAGGGACCGGTCGGAGCCGCCGGTCTTAGTCTCACCAGCGCGCTGCTCGGCCGCGGCCTTGTTGTCCTTGCCACCGGCCTGGTTGTTACCGCCGTTGTCGCGGTCGCCGTTGGCCTGCTGCTCGGCCGCGGCCTTGTTGTCCTTGCCACCGGCCTGGTTGTTACCGCCGTTGTCGCGGTCGCCGTTGGCCTGCTGCTCGGCCGCGGCCTTGTTGTCCTTGCCACCGGCCTGGTTGTTACCGCCGTTGTCGCGGTCGCCGTTGGCCTGCTGCTCGGCCGCGGCCTTGTTGTCCTTGCCACCGGCCTGGTTGTTACCGCCGTTGTCGCGGTCGCCGTTGGCCTGCTGCTCGGCCGCGGCCTTGTTGTCCTTGCCACCGGCCTGGTTGTTACCGCCGCCGTTGGCCTGGGTCTCCCCGCCACCGTTGTTGCGCTCGGTGTTCTCGGAGGAGTCACCGTTGGCCTTGTTGCCGCCGCCGTTGGCCTGGGTCTCCCCACCGCCGTTGTTCTCGGTGGCCCCGCCCTCGGTCGTGGCGCGCTCGGAGGCCTCCACGGTGAAGGTGTGGTTGGAAACCGTGGTCACGGTCTGGCTGGTGGCCGTCTCGCTGTGGTGGGAGCCGGTGAGAACCAGCAGGTACTCCCCGTTGGCCGCGTCGGTGGGCGCGGGCAGGTTGCCCTGGAGGTTGCCGTTGGCGTCGACCGTCAGTTCCCCGAGGGTGTAGTAGATGCTGGAGTCGTTCTTGTTCTTGATGAGAACGGTGACTTTCTCGCTGGCGTAGAAGCCCTGAGCGTTGAAGGTGAAGGTCTGACCCTGACCCTCCGTGCGGGCGGAGACCTCGTAGGAGCCGCTGATGCGCGTGTCGTCGAAGTAGATCTGAGTCTGCTGCTGAGTCGTCACCTGGGTCATCTCGGTCTTGCCGCCGTAAGTCATGCATCCGGCGCCGATGGTCCAGCCGTCGGTGGCGGTGGAGGTGGAGGTGCCGATGGACTTGATGAGCGTTGCCAGGTCGAGGTCGGCGGACCAGCTGCCGTCCGAGGCGGCCTCGGTCTTGACGACGTCGGAGGCGGTGCCGTCCGGGGAGTACAGCGCAATGCCGACGGCGGCCTGCTGCCCCGTGCACCCGGTTCCGGAGACCGTGAAGGACGTGTTCGTGCTGGCGGAGACGAAGGTCTTCTCCTGAGTGATCTTGAAGCTGCTGCCAGAGGTGGTCTCGCTGGAGCCGCTCGGGGTGGTCTTGGGGGAGCTGCTAGGGCTCGGGGTGCTCGGGCTGCTGGAGCTGCTCGGGCTGTTCCGGTTGGAGTCGTTGGCGAGGGCCGGGGAAGCGATGAGCGAGGCTCCGGTCATTGCAGCTACTGCGCTCGCTGCTGCCAGGGGACGTCCAAGACGCATGTGTCCTCCTAGGTCTACGGGAAACGTTGGTTGCCGGCGATCCGATTCTTCACCGACTCGTTATCTACCGTAACGAGGAATGGAGCCAAGGCGTAGGTATACGATGTGAGACCGAACACTTCCGTGGGTGTCCTCGCTCACGTGACAAAGACGGCGATTGGCGGAGAAGCCCCGAAAACGCTGAGATGTTGCGGAACTCTCGTCGTCTCTGCGACGAGGACCTCAGGAATCTGCCGGGTGGCAGGTCTTGGGAGTATAGCCATACTTCGCCAGCAGATCGCGAGTCTCCTGGTTGGATGAGACGATGATGGAATCGTCACGAGGCCCCGTCGGAAGGTCGATGAGTGTGGCGGAATCGGTCTTTTTGGCCTTCGTCGCGCTGCGTCCCAGCGAGGCCAGGTCTCCGAGCCCGGTTCCAGAGTCCAGGGTGATGTTGCCGGCCACGGTGTGCGCCAGCTGGTGAAGTGAGAGAGGATTGCTGGCCTTCTGGCCGACGGCCGACAGGACCGCTCGCATCACCGTGGCAGTGGACTCGCTGCGACGTTGGGCACCGTCGGCCTCGTTCATGGCCACCCAGGCACCGTCACGCAGGATCTCCGGGTGCCGGGATCGGACGAGGGCCAGAGCATCGACTCCCGTGAGCCTGTGGTGGCCGGCGGAGGTGAGGTTCAGGCCGGTATAGGCGTCTCGAACGGGCTCGGGGACATCCACCTTGATACCGCCCAGGGAGTCGATGATGTCGGCGAACTGCGCCATGTCGATGGTCAGCAGGTGGGTGGTGGGGATTCCTAGGCCGGTGCACAAGGCATTGACTGTGTTCTGCGGTCCGGGAACGTAGGTGGTGGCCAGACGGTCCAGCTCCATGCCCTTGCTGTTGATGGTGAGGTCTCGGGGCAGGTTGATGACCGTGAGTCCCGCCTCCGAGGGGCGCACCAGGGCGATGACGTCGGCGCGTGATCCCTCTACCTCCTGGGTGGTTCCGTAGCGGTTCTGGTCTCCCGGCACGGTGGCGCGTGAGTCGGTTCCCAGGATCAGCCAGGTCTCGCCCGCGGCCGACGATGACGTGGAGGGCATGGCGATGTCGACGTGTGCGGGGCGGTGAGCCAGGACGGCCACGTCCGCCCCCACGGCGAGGGCGACCGTCACCGCCGTGACGCCCAGGGCGACGGTGATTCTTCGACGCATCGACCAGTGCCTCGGGCCTCGACGGCGCTGCCGGGAGGCGTTATCTGTGGCATCTCCGGTGCTCTCGGGCGTGATGGGGACGTCTGCTCTGTGCTCGTCGCGGGAGGTGTAGTCCATGGTCGTGGTGTCATCCCCGGGGTGTCGTGGTGTCAGGCGTGGTCGTCTGTGCGCCGCGTGGTTCCCACGGATGGCACACAAGTCCGCCGGGGAGACAGCGCGTTGCGGCGTTGTCTCCCCGGCGGGAAGTGTTCCCAGTCATGCTGGGAGGGCGCTGTCAGGCCTTGCGGCGACGGCTGTCAGACCTTGCGGCGACGCAGGAACAGGGCGCCTCCGCCGATGGCCACGAGGGCCGCGGCGATGCCGCCGAAGAGCAGGCCGTTGGAACCGGTCTGGGCCAGCGGCTTGTTGGAGGAGTTGGACGCGGCCTGGGTGGCGCCGGTGCTGGCAGGAACGTTCACGCTGTTGCTGTTGTTAGCGGGAGCCGCCGGGGCGGTGGTGGCTCCGCCGTCGTCACCGCCAATGCCATTGCCGGTGTCGTCAGCGAGCCTGAAGACGCCGCCCTCGACGACGATGACGCCGTGGCCCGTGCCGCCCTCGCCATAGCGGTTGCCCTCGAGGTTCAGTACGTACTGGCCGTCGGGCACGCCGGCGGGAGTGGGCAGCGAGCCCTGCAGCGCGCCGTTGGCGTCAGCGGTCAGCTTGCCGACGGGGTAGCTGGCGGAGGGGTCGTCCTTGCCGACGAGGGTGACGGTGACCTCCTCGTTGGGGGAGAAGCCGGTGCCCTTGATCTCGAGGGTCTGGGCGCCGTTCTCATCGGTAACGACCCGGTAGGTGCCCTCTACATCGGTGTTGTCGAAGGCGATGACCTCCTGGGCCTGCTGGTCCTGCTGCTCACCGTAGACGAGGCAGGCTGCGCCGATGGACCAGCCGTCGGCCGAGCCGTCGGTCTTGGCCTCGACACCGGTCGACTGGACCAGCTCGGGAATGTTCAGGGTGGTGGACCAGCTGCCATCCTCACCGGGGGTGGTCTTCACGATGGAGGACATGGTGCCGTCGGGAGCGAAGAGGGCGACGCCAACAGCCGCGTCCGTGCCGGTGCAACCGGTTCCGGCCACCGAGAAGGCGGTGTCCGAGGGGTTGACGATGTTGTGCTGGTCGTCGGCGAACTTGATGGCGCCGTCGGCCAGGGCCGGGGAGGCGGCAAGGGAGGCGCCGATGGCGGCTGCCATCACGCTCGCGGCGGCCAGGGGGCGTCCAAGACGCATGAGTACTCCTAGGTTAATGGGAATAGGTGGCAACCGGTGAGCCGGGGTGTCACCGCGTTGTTACCTACCCTAGCGTTCAATGGGGGAAGGGGCCAACGTTTTCCGTGAATGAGGTGTCTGCCTCAGTATTAACCGATCGTTATTCCTCTCGGCAGAGTGCGCGAAGGTGCTCGTTCTGCCTACCAGATCGAGACCCGTTTGCCGGGCTCCAGCCACAGGGCGTCGTCGGGACCGACCCCGAACGCCTCGTAGAAGGCGTCGACGTTGCGCACGATTCCGTTGCACCGGAACTCGGCCGGTGAGTGCGGGTCCACGGTCAGGAGCAGCTCGGCGTAGTCCGGGCGGTTCTTGGAGCGCCAGATCCGCGCCCAGGAGTAGAAGAAGCGCTGCAGGCCGGTGAGGCCGTCGATCACCGGTGCCTCCTCCACCGATTCGATGCCGGCGTCGGCCAGGGCCAGGGCGTAGGCCTTGAGCGCGATGCCCAGGCCGCCCAGGTCGCCGATGTTCTCCCCGATGGTCAGCGCGCCGTTGACGTGTGGGATATCCGCCTCCGCCGTGCCCGCGGTCTCGTGCTTGGTGATGACGGCCTCGGGCGTGTAGGCATCATACTGGCTGATGAGTGCGCGTGTGCGCTCGGTAAAGGCCTCACGGTCCTCCCGGGTCCACCAGTCGCTGACCTTCCCGGTGCCGTCGAAGGTGGAGCCCTGGTCGTCGAAGCCGTGACCGATCTCGTGGCCGATGACGGCGCCGATACCCGCGTAGTTCACGGCGTCGTCGGCCTGCGGGTCGAAGAAGGGCGGCTGGAGAATCGCAGCGGGAAAGACGATCTCGTTCATCGTGGGGTTGTAGTAGGCGTTGACCGTCTGCGGCGTCATGTGCCACTCGTCGCGGTCCACCGGCTTGGTCAGCTTGCGCAGGGAATAGGCCATGTCCGCCCGCTCCACGCTGTGCACCGAGGTCAGTACGTCTCCGGGCACGACCTCGACGGCGGAGTAGTCGCGCCAGCGCACCGGGTAGCCGATCTTGGGAGTGAACAGGGCCAGCTTCTCCAGGGCGCGCTCGCGCGTGGCCGGGCTCATCCACTCCAGCGAGGAGATGGACTGCCGGTAGGCCTCGATGAGCCGGCCGACCAGGGCCTCCATCGCCGACTTGTGCGACGGCGGGAAGTGCCGCGCCACGTAGAGCTCGCCCAGGGCCTCTCCCAGGCAGGACTCCACCAGGCCGACGCCGCGCTTCCAGCGGGCCCGAAGCTCGTCGGTCCCCTGCAGCGTGCGGCCGTAGAAGTCGAAGTTCTCCTCCACGAAGGCGCGTGAGAGCAGAGTCGCCCGTCCGTGAACGACGTGCCAGGCGACCCAGGCCCTGAGGTCCTCCAGATCGGTGCCCTGCCAGATGCCGGCGGCGTGGGGCAGGTAGTCCGGCTGGGTGACGATGGCCTCGTCAAGGAATGTGGTCCGCTCGATCCCTGCGGCCTGGGCCGCAGCGAGAATCCCCTCGCGCCACTCCTGCCAGGGCAGGTCCGGCGCCGAGTCAACGATCGCCTGCCAGGACATCGGGTTGTTCATCTTCTCCACGTCACGGCAGGTGACACGGTCCCAGTGGCCCTTGGCCAGGTCGGTCTCCACGGCCATGACGCGCTCAGCGAGCCTCTCACCGGAGGCGGCGAAGGACTCCGTCAGGCCCGCCAGCTCAAGCATCCTGGCCACGTGCGCCACGTAGGCCTGGCGCAGCGGGGCCTGGGCCTCCTCACGGTAGTAGGACTCGTCGGGCAGTCCCAGACCCGACTGGCCGATCCAACTCGTGTAGCGCTCCGGATCGTTGATATCGACCTCGACGTCCGCGCCGACAACGCCCATGAACCCGATCGGTGTCATCTCGCCCAGCACCCGGGCCAGCTCCTCCTTGGAGCCCGCGCTCAGTACCGGTGCCAGCTCGCCGGCCAGAGGGGCGGCCCCGAGCTCCTCCAGATGCTCCTCATCCATGAAGGCCGCGTAAAGAGCGCCGATACGGCCCCGGTTCGTGTCCAGGACCTCGGAGGCATCCTCAGACGCCACGGAGGAGAAGACGTCGGCGAGTTCCTCGACGATCTGACGGCAGGCCAACTCAGCCTCATCACGCAGGGCGGTGAAGGCGCCGCTACCGGGGCGGTCCGCCGGGATCTCGGCCGTGGCGAGCCACCCGCCGTTGACGAAGCGGAACAGGTCGTCCTGGGGACGGATGGAGGGATCGCTCGTGGCCGTCTCCAGGACACCGGCGAGAACCGCACCGGCAGAGTCGGCCGCGGCGTCCAGCCGCTCGGAGGACCGTGATGATGAGTCGGAGGAAGGGTCGTCGGGCATCGGTGAGGCGTCAGTCATAACGGACACGCTAACCCGCCCCGGGCCTGCCAGGAGCATTGACGACGCTCATACGGTCCTGGTGCGCACTGCTGTTCGCGTGAGGCACAATCCTGCCTATGCGCATCCATATCGCCTCCGACCATGCCGGCTTCGAGCTCAAGAGCGCTGTGATCGAGCACCTGCGGGAGGAGGGCCACGACGTCATCGACCACGGAGCCCACTCCTACGACCCGGGTGACGACTACCCCGCGTTCTGCCTGGCCTGCGGAGAGGCCGTGGTGGCCGACGCCGGAAGCCTCGGCATCGTGCTCGGGGGAAGCGGTAACGGCGAGCAGATCGCCGCCAACAAGGTCGACGGGGTGCGCGCGGCCCTGGCCTGGTCGATCGAGACCGCCAGACTCGCCCGGCAGCACAACAACGCCAACGTCGTCGCCCTGGGGGGGCGCATGCACGATCTGGGCGGGGGGCTGGCCATTATTGACGCCTTCCTCGCCGAGCCCTTCAGCGGGGACGAGCGCCATGTTCGCCGCATCGCCCAGCTCGCGGATTACGAGATGCGCATCCACGATGGTGTCGCCCCTGCCGGAGGCCCCTCCGGCGCTCCTACCATCACCCCCGCCGGGGCCTGAGCCGGAGCCGCCACATGCCGGAGGGCCACACTATCCACCGGCTCGCCGCCGCCCTCGACGAGCTCTACGGTGGGCAGAAACTGCACACCTCCTCCCCGCAGGGGCGCTTCGCCGATGGCGCCAGCCGCCTGGACGGCCAGGTGCTCCTGGGCAGCCAGGCCCACGGCAAGCATCTCTTCCTGCCGTTCGGAGCGCGTGCCGACGTCCCTGTTGACGACGAGTCCGTTACCTGGCTACGCATCCATCTGGGCCTCTACGGCTCGTGGACCTTCGACGGTGATCGCGAGTTCACAGCGCCCCATGCCATCGGTGCGCCCCGCAGGCGCGTCGGCGAGCGTGGTGAGCACGCCCTCAAGGGCGGGGGAGGATCTGCCCTGGCCGGGCTGGGTGGCGGGGCTGACGACGTCACCGACCGACGGGAAGGGCAGGAAGGGGACTCCTCCAGTCATGACGGTCCGAGTCCTAACGAGTGGGAGCCGCCCAAGCCGCGCGGTGCGGTGCGACTACGCCTCCTTGGCCGGCACGGTGTGGCCGACCTGACGGGGCCGGCCGCCTGCGAGCTGCTGGACGCCGAGGGGGTGGCCGCCGTGCGCCGTCGGCTCGGACCGGACCCGTTGCGCGCCGACGCCGACGCGGAGGTCTTCGTGGCCAAGGCCCGCTCGCGGCGCAAGAGCATCGGGGAGCTGCTCATGGACCAGTCCGTCATCTCCGGGGCTGGCAACATCTACCGGGCCGAGGCCCTCTTCCGGGTGGGAATCTCACCCTTCCGCGCCGGCAACCGCGTCAGCGAGGAGCGGTTGCGGGCCATCTGGGAGGACTTGCGCCCCCTCATGGAGTACGGCGTGGCCACTGGCTTCATCACCACCGTCGACCTCGACGACGTCCCCGACCCCCTGCCGCCGGATGACCCCGAGGCAGGACGGTGGTACGTCTACCACCGCACCGGTCGCCCATGCCTGCGCTGCGGGACCCCGGTGGCCGAGCGGGAGATGGCGGCCCGTCGTCTCTTCTGGTGCCCGACCTGCCAGGCCCGCTGAATCCGGTTGGAGTGCCACTGACGCTGCCCTGACCACGCAGCGGACGTGGCCGGCTCCACCAACGATGCGGTTCGTGGCAACCGCAGGGTCCTGCGGTTCTTGCTCAACCTCGGACGCCGTCGCAGCGTTCATGCCCGCAGTATGGACACCGACCGCCACTAAGGTGGCGGCATGTCGAACACCTCGCCCGCCCTGCGCTCCTCGAGTTGGTCCTCCTCGACTGCTGGCCTGCTGACCCGGGACCACCACCTGACCGTTCCCCTGGACCGCAGCGGGCAGAGGGACGTAGCCCCGGACGGAACGGGCTCCATCACCCTCTACGCCCGAGAGATCTCGGTCGCTGGTGTGGACCCGCTCTCCCGGCCCCCACTCGTCTTCCTCCAAGGGGGACCGGGTTGTGAGGCACCCCGTCCCAGTGCCGACGCGGGCCTGGGCTGGATCGGTGCGGTCCTGGAGCACCACCGGCTCATCCTCCTCGACCAGCGCGGTACCGGAGCCTCCAGTCCGGTGGACCGGCCCGATGCCGCCGGCACCCCCGCGGCCACCGCCCGGCTGCTCACCCATCTGCGCGCCGACGAGATCGTTGAGGACTGCGAGGACCTGCGCCGTGCCCTGAGCCTGGAGCGCTGGAGCCTGCTGGGCCAGTCCTTCGGAGGATTCTGCGTCACCCGCTACCTGTCCGAGCACGCCGAGAACCTGGAGACCGTCTACATCACCGGTGGGCTGCCCGCCATCGGACACAGCATCGACGAGGTCTACGCCCTCAGCTACGAGGCGATGCGGGTCAAGAGCGAGGAGTACTACGCCCGCCATCCCCAGGACCGTGACCGAATGGCTCGCCTGTCCGAGCTGGCCGGCAGGGGCGAGCTGACGACGGCGAGCGGGGACGTTGTCGGCCCCGAGCGTCTGCGCTCACTGGGCGCCATGCTGGGGCGGGCAGGGGGAGCCGATGCGATCCACCATCTTCTGGAGCGCGATCCCGGTTCCTGGGTCTTCCGCCACGACCTGGGACAGTCCCTGACCTTCGGGAGCCGCTTCCCGCTCTACGCCGTCATCCACGAGTCCTGCTGGGCCGACGTCGGGACCACCGACTGGGCCGCCCAGCGTGTGCGTCCCTCGGCCTTCGACGACGACCCCACGCTGCTGACCGGCGAGCACGTGCGCCGCGAGGCCTTCCTGGAGGACGCCGGCCTGCGCCCCTGGCTGGAGGTGGCCGACCTGCTGGCCGCGCACGAGTGGCCGGCGCTCTACGACCCGGCCCACCTGAAGGCCACGACGACCCCCGGAGCGGCCGCCGTCTACGCCCGTGACGTGTTCGTACCGATGACCACCTCGTTGGAGACGGCCGCACTCATCCCCGGCCTGCGCACCTGGATCACCAGCGAGTACGAGCACGACGGCTCACGCGCCTCAGGCGGTAAGGTCTTCAACCGCTTGCGCGACCTGGCCGCCGGAGTTGCCGCGCGCTGACCGGCGGCGGGGTTGGCGGACGATCGACAAACTGATCAGATGTAGATGGTCGGGTCCATCATGAGTTCGGGGTCGGTGCGAGGGTCTCGGGCCCGGCTGGGCACGCCCACCGCGACATGCCCCGTCGGCAGGTTCTTCACCAGGACCGCGTTGGCTCCGACCTTGGCCCCGTCCTCGACGACAACCGGCCCCAGAACCTTGGCGCCGGCGCCGATCTGGACGTCGTTGCCGATCGTCGGATGACGCTTGCCGGGACTCATGGACACCCCGCCCAGGGTTACCCCGTGGAACATGAGGACGTCGTTGCCGACCTCGGCGGTCTCACCGATGACCACCCCTATGCCGTGGTCGATGAAGAATCGCTCACCGATGACGGCGGCCGGGTGGATCTCGATGCCGGTGAGGTTGCGGGCGGCCTGGGACAGGGCCCGCGCGGCGAACCGGTGCCCCTTGTGCCACAGCTTGTGGGCTGCCCGGTGGGCCCACAGCGCGTGGACACCCGGGTAGAGGAGCGCCACCTCCACGTTGGAGCGGGCGGCGGGATCGCGTCTGCGGGCCGTGGCCAGGTCCTCGCGGGCCAGGTCCAGCAGGGACCGGTGGGAGTTGTGCATGGTGTGCTCCTCTGACGGGGTGACGGTGCGGCCCGGATCGGTCTACAGAGCCGTCACCTCACCCGCTGCGCTGGTGACAACACCGACGGCGGCCTTCCTGTTCCCAGGAGTGCCGCCGTCGGAGCCGTCAGTCGAGGTAGTCCTTGTACAGAGGCGTGGTCAGGTAACGCTCTCCGGTGTCCGGCAGGACGGTGACGATGGTCTTGCCCTCGAACTCAGGACGCCTGGCCAGTTCGCTGGCGGCGGCCAGGGCCGCGCCCGAGGAGACGCCCACGAGCAGACCCTCCTCCGCTGCGGCGCGACGCGCGTAGGTGATGGCGGTCTCGGAGTCGATGTGGAGCAGCTCGTCCCAGATACCCTGGTCGAGGATGTCGGGAACAACGTTGGGACCCAGCCCCTGGATCTTGTGCGGAGCTGCTTTGCCCTCGCTCAGCAGCGGGGACTCGGTGGGCTCGACACCGTAGATCTTGACCCCGGGCTTCTCCTGGCGCAGCACCTGGCCCACGCCGGTCAGCGTGCCCCCGGTGCCGATCCCGGCCACGAAGACGTCGATGTCTCCGCCGGTCTGCTCCAGGATCTCCCGGGCCGTGGTCTCGCGGTGGACCTTGGGGTTGGCGGGATTGGAGAACTGGGAGGCCAGGATCGAGTTGGGCGTGGCCGCCTGGATCTCCTCGGCGCGCTTGACCGCGCCGGCCACGCCGCCCTCGGTGGTCAGCACCAGCTCGGCACCGAAGGCGCGCATGATGGCCCGCCGCTCCTTGGACATGGTCTCCGGCATGGTGATGATGACCTTGTAGCCCAGAGCCGCTCCCACCATCGCCAGGCCGACGCCGGTGTTCCCGGAGGTGGCCTCCACGATGGTGCCGCCGGGCTTGAGGGCGCCGGACTCCTCCGCGGCGCGCACGATGGACAAGGCGATGCGGTCCTTGACCGAGGAGGCGGGCTCGAAGGCCTCGACCTTGGCCAGAACGGTGGCGGGGGCGTCGTCGGTCACGCGGTTGATGCGGACCAGGGGCGTGTTGCCGACCAGGGCGGTTGCGTTAGGTGCGTAGGTCATAGTGGTGTCCTTCGGATTCGTGGGTTGGGTGAGCCCTGTGGTTGCCGGACCGATGTCAGCGCGTGACGAGACGACGTCGTGTCCGCGAGAGCTCGTGAGAGCAAAAGGTGTGAGGACGGTCCGCGTCCGTCAAGGGCAGCCATGCGATGCAGGGTGGCTGAAACAGCAGGGGTGACCGCCTGCTCCGGGAGCGCCGGGCATGCGCGCAGCGGTACGCGCACTGATTCGTGGCCAGGCGCCCTACCGACACCGGCAGCAGCGACACAGGGGCGTGACGGACATGGCGCGCATGACGGTTGCAGCCATCATGGGTCCTCCTGTCCTCAGGGCGCTGTCAGCGTGCGCCCGCCCGTGTCCGTTCTGCTCCGGCCGGTGCGCGGAGGCCCGGCCGATGCGGAAACCCTACCCCGTTCTGTGGGGTTTGCACCAAATCCGATGGTGACCGGGCGCGAGGTCCACGGGGCGAGCATCGTCGGGTCAGGCTGACGACGGGCGGACCGGGACTTCGGTGAGGCGGCTTCCGGCTGGTTCGGGAACTGCCTCTCCCTGAGTGAGGGCGGCGAGGAGCCCATGAAGCCGGGTCGGGTCGGATGAGCCCGAGGACAGCATGAGGACCGCATGGGTCGGCCCCCAGATCGTCTCCTCCACCCGGACGGCGCCGCTGCCGGTATCCCCTCGAGAGCGCAGATCGGCCTCGAGCCTGCTGACCTGGGCCACCGGGACGCGCACGTCCCATAGGTGCCGGCGGGTCACCAGGACGCGTGATGCCCGGGCCAGAGCCTGAGCGGTGGCGTCGGAGTAGGCCCGCACCAGGCCTCCCGTTCCCAGGAGCGTCCCGCCGAAGTAGCGGGTGACCACGACAGTCGTGTTGGCCAGACCGGTTCCCCGCAGCACGTCGAGCATGGGCTGGCCCGCCGTGCCGGAGGGCTCGCCGTCGTCGTTGGAGCGCTCGGTGGGGTGGGGGAGGGGCTCCAGCCCCTGGGTAAGGTCGGTGATGGTGAAGGCCGAGCAGTGGTGACGCGCATCGGGGTGGATGGAGCGCACCCGTGCGATGAAGTCGCGGGCCTCCTTCGTGGAGTCGGTGCGGCAGGCGCGCGCCAGGAAATGCGATCTCTTGATCTCCAGGTCGATCTCGGGCTGCTCGCCACAGGTCAGTGTGAGAAGTCCGGGGGATTCCTGCTCGTGAGACGGGTGGTCGGAAGACGTGCGCGGGGCGTGTGAGGCCATAGGGTGATCCTTGCACGGGCCGGTGCGGGATCGATGTCACATGTATTGAGACGGTCATGGACTGGAAGCGGTCACGCCAATGTCGTTATGGTGTCCCTCGGTCCAGTTTCAAGGGGTCATCTGATCCCTGTGGTTTATGAGAGAGGAGCGGGCCCATGGCAGTGCCGAAGCGGAAGATGTCCCGCAGCAACACCCGCAACCGCCGCTCACAGTGGAAGGCCAAGCTCACCGAGCTCAACACCATCCGCGTCCAGGGCCGCGAGATCTCCGTGCCCCGCCGTCTGGCACGGGCCTACAAGGAGGGCCTCATCGAGCAGTGAGGCTGCCGGTGGAGGGTGAGAACCCTTCATCCATGCGGGTGTAGCTCAATGGTAGAGCCTCTGCCTTCCAAGCAGATTGCGCGGGTTCGATTCCCGTCACCCGCTCTGTGAGCCGAAAGGGGCCGCCTCCTCGGCGGCCCCTTTCATCACGTCACGGGCTGTGGCGCAGTTTGGTAGCGCACCTGCTTTGGGAGCAGGGGGCCGCGGGTTCAAATCCCGCCAGCCCGACTTATCGTCCTTGGGCGACGATGTGAAGCAGAACCTCGTCGGCCTCAGAAGAGCGCGGTGCAGCCGTGCTCCGTTCTACGCTGGTTGTGTGCCCTCGTACCGATCTATTCTCACGGTGACCGTTCTCAGACCGGGTCATGTTCCCCAGGACATTGAGTCCGCCGCTCGCAATGCCGTGAGGCGCATGGCCGTTCTGGAGTCGTTCCAGATCGACGTCGTGCGGGGCCGGCCCCGGGTGACGGTCCGTTTCGCGGGCGCCGACGACGCCGAGGCCTGTGAGGTGCATGCAGAAGTCGTCAATGAGGTCGGAAAGGTGGCCCAGGTTGAGCGCGCCTGGCCGGTCCTGGTGCGCGCGGGCCGGAGCGTCCCTCTGGGGCCGAGCGAGTGATGGATCGCAACAGGCCTGACTGCTGGTGACCCTGTGTCCAGACTCATGCACCAGGTATGGGCTCATCATCGATCCCACTGCCCGTTTGCCCTAAGATGGCACGAATTGACGCCACAGACGAGCGTCCACCGAAGGCCTCCGAACGCTTCGGTGTGACTACAGAACTCAGACCTTGGGAGCAACCCCCGTGAAGACAACTGTCGAGAATCTTGACCCCAGCCGCATCAAGCTGACCGTCGAGGTCCCCTATGAGGAGCTCAAGCCCAGCCTCGATGCCGCCTACAAGGAGATCGGCTCCCAGATCCAGGTTCCCGGCTTCCGCCGCGGTCACGTTCCCAACCGGGTCATCGACCAGCGGGTCGGCCGTGGGACCGTCATCCAGGAGGCCGTCAACAACAAGCTCTCCGACTTCTACCGGGACGCCATCACCGAGGCCGAGCGGGTCCCCATGCTCCAGCCCGAGGTCGACGTCGTCGAGCTGCCCAACGCCACCGGCGAGAATGGCGGCCAGCTCTCCTTCACCGCCGAGGTCACTGTCCGCCCCGTCATCGAGCTGCCTGACCTGAGCAAGACCGAGCTGACCGTCGACGCCGTCGAGGTCACCGACGAGGACGTCGACACCGAGCTGGACAACCTGCGCGCTCGCTTCGGCTCCCTGAAGTCCGTGGGTCGCAAGGCCAAGACCGGAGACTTCGTCACCATCGACCTCAAGGCCGTCATCGACGGCGAGGAGGTCGACTCCATCTCCGGCGTCTCCTACGAGATCGGCAAGGGCAACATGCTCAAGGGGCTGGACACCGCCCTGCGCGGCCTCAAGACCGACGAGTCCGCGACCTTCACCACCGAGCTGGCCGGCGGCGAGCACGCCGGCGAGGAGGCGGAGGTCACCGTGACCGCCACCGCCGTCAAGCAGCGTGAGCTGCCCAAGGTCGACGACGAGTTCGCTCAGCTCGCCTCCGAGTTCGACACCGTCGAGGAGCTACGTGAGGACCTCGTCAAGCAGGTCACCGAGCGCAAGACCGGTGAGCAGGCCGTCGCCGCCCGTGACGCCCTGCTCGAGCAGCTGCGCAGTGAGATCTCCTTCGATGTTCCCGAGGCCGTCGTCGAGGCCGAGATCGCCCAACACCTCCAGGCCGAGGGCAAGGAGGGCGACGAGGAGCACTCCAAGGAGATCCGGGACGATATCGTCACCGGCGTGCGTGACCAGATCATCCTCGACGTCCTAGCCGAGGACCTCAAGATCGGCGTGGCTCAGGACGAGCTCCTCGAGTTCCTCTTCCAGACCGCCCAGCAGTACGGCATGGAGCCCGCCCAGTTCCTCCAGGGTGCCCAGCAGGCCGGACAGATCCCCGCCTTCGTCTCCGAGGTCGCCCGCAACAAGTCTCTGGCCACGGCACTGCGGCAGGCCAAGGTCATCGACTCCAAGGGCGAGGCGGTGGACCTGTCGGCCTACATCGGCTCCGATGAGGATGACGCCGCCGCGGCTGCTGAGGCTGCTGCCGTGGCCGCCGCTGAGGCCACCGACGAGGGCGAAGCCGACTCCGCCGAGAGTGACGCCGACGCCGAGTGAGCGTGACCGCGAGCTGACCCAGTCCCGCTCACACGGGAGGGTCGTGTGACGTCGGTGGGGCCCACCTTCTCTTGGAAGGTGGGCCCCACCGACGTCACTGTGTCCAAGGTTCCTATGCACTCATGGCGCGTGCGCCTAAGAGTCAGCTGGCGGTCACCAGCTCCTTGCGCTTGGGGCGGATGACGCCGAAGTTGCGCTCGGGAATCGCCATCTTGAAGTAGTACGCCACTCCGATGGGCACCACGATGAGACTGACGAAGAGGCAGTAGAAGGGCTGGAAGATGAGCCACTTGTTTCCGTGGTCCCAGTGAAGCCACACGATGGCGGCGTAGTAGATGAACAGTGCGAGCAGAAGCGTCCATCCCGGAGAGACAACGGCCATCCACCTGAGGACGAACATACTGATCACCACGATGCCGCTGTACAGCCACAGGAAGGGGTGCTGGAAGACGAATCTGAAGTTGACGATGAAGAGCCTGAAGGAACCGCCGCTCCACGCGATCCGTTGGCGCCACCAGGAGTACAGGGTGTCGGGGGCATTGGTGTTGACGTGGGCGAGAATGTGGACGGCCTTGTATCCCAGGGCGTCCCCAATGATGCCGGACTCGATGTCATTGCCCTGGAAGAACAGTGAGTGACGGGCCATGATCTGGCGCATGACGTCAGTCTTGCCGATATGAAGGGCACCGCTGAGCAGCCAGGGCATGATTCTGCGGGCACGCATCGAGACGACGTACTCGTGGCGCTGCATCTGGACGATGAAGGGCCCCTTCTTCTGGGGCACGATGGTCACTGAGGCGAAGTCGGCCTTGTTGGCCACCAGCGCGCCGATGATCTGAGTCAGTGGCTCCTGGGCCGTGGTGTCGGCGTCGAGGCAGACGATGTGGGAGTTGAGCGGGGCGGCCAGCAGCGCGTCGCGCACGACGGTGTCCCGAGTGATGCCCGAGGTGCTCCGTTTGCGTCCCACCTTGCGCGGAACGTACTCGCTGCGGAAGATCCTGAATCCGTAGCGAATGGCGATGTCCTCGAGGTCGCGATAGAACTCCTCAGACTCGCCAGAGGTCGTGCACAGAACCACTCGGTCGCCGTAGGGACGCAGGTAGTCCGCGTTCTGGAGATACTTGACATTGCCGTAGATCGGCACGAGGACGCTGAAGTCCTCCGAGATGATGCTCGAGTCCAGTTCCACCGCCTTGTACCACTTCGAGGTGATGCCGGCCCAGATGTCGATCCCGATCCAGAACAGGATTCCCACCAGAAGGGTAATGACGATCATGCGGTGGTCCTCTCTGGTGCATGGAGTTGTGTGGGCGTGCTGAACACTGGTAACCCCTTACTGGGTAGTGGTGTGGCAGGCGGAAGATGGTCGGGGAGGGGTTGTTGAAAGATGAAAGAGTGTGGTAAGGTAGCCGCGGCAAGAAATGAGGCTTGAGGTCGAAAGAGACAAGCAGGCGCTCTTGGGGCGGTTAAAATCGATGGTGCCACGCCCACTCCGCCTATGCCATGCAGTGGGGAGCGAGTCGTGCCAAGATCTCGGGCGCCCACAACCCAATCTATGGATGGTTTAGTTTTCCTACAAGGGTGGGTGAGATGGCTTACCAAGCCTGCACTTCGTCAGATTTGCGTGAGACGCGACACGGCGCGTGATCCTCGGGGTCGGTTGTGCTGAGGCGATGGCGTGGCGCGTCGCGCTGAGGCCGTGGAGTTTGCGGAAGTCACAGGATTCAGGGGTGGGGGCGCAGAGCACACGGAACGCTCTGCGCCCCCACCCCTGGCGCTGTTACTCCTCGCCCGCCGCGGGCGGGCTCGTCAATGGATTGCGGTGCCCTACTTTGCCGCCGTTGTCGTGGCTTTGTCGACGTCGACCATGACCAGCTGCATGCGGCACGGTGTCACGGCCGTCAGGGCGTGACGGTCGTTGGGGGCCAGATAAATGACGTCCCCGGCGCCCATCCGCTCAGTGCGCTCGCCGATGGAGAAGTCCATCTCGCCCTCCAGGAGCGTGACGATCACGGCGCGAGGAGAGGCGTGCTCGGTGAGGACTTGACCGGCGTCGAAGGCGAAGATGACGGTGCGCAGGATGTCGTTGTTGACCACGACTCGTGAGGTGGTGGCCTCCTCGGAGATCGGGAGGGCGTCGTTGAGGCCGAGCCGAAACAGGGACTCGGTGGACGCGGTGCTGGACGAGGTGGACATGTGTGCTCCTTCGGTGTTGGTGAATGAGTATTGGTAGTAAGAGTTGTAGAGGGTGCTGACGCTATGAGGGTTGAGACCTCCATGCCATGAGGCGACGGCGCAGCGGCCGCAGGACGCACAGCTCGAGCAGCAGTGTCAGCGCCGCCATGATGACGGACAGGGCGAAGACGTCGGCCGTCTCCAGATTGGTGCGGGCCTGCTGGACCTCTGCGCCGAGTCCTGTCGGGGTGCTCAGAAGCTCTGCCATGACCGTGACCCTCACGGACTGCCCGACGGCGACCGTCAGGGCAGACAGTACCGGTGGCGCGACCGCGGGCAGGACGATCCGACGGATTGTCCACGGGCGGGACTTGGAGAAGACCGTCGCCATCTCCAACAGATCGCCGTCGACATTGAGGACCGCGTCGCGCATGGAGGCCACGAGCAGCGGGAGCGTGACCAGGGTGACCACGAGGATGACGACCCCGGCTGTCGGTCCCAGCCAGATCATCCCGACGACGACGAGCACGATCGGCGGTACCGCCATGAGGACCTGCACCCAGGAGTCCAGCAGCTCGCGCAGCCAGGTCCAGGTACCCAGCGCCCAGCCCGTCGGGACGCCGATGAGGCAGGACAGCCCCAGGCCGATGACGGCTCTGGAGAGGGTGAGCCACAGTGTCCAGCCCAGGTCGCCGTCGTCGATCAGCCCCAGGAAGGCGTGCCAGGTTGTCTCCGGGCCGGGAAGCGCGTACTCGGGCTGGTTCAGAGCCGCCCAGTACCAGATGAGGACCGCCAGACCGATACCGGCCCACCACAGGAGGCGGGCGCGCCAGCGTGTGAGGGAGGACGGCCGTTTCAGGGTCACCTGGGGTCTTTCAGGTAGAAGTCGTCGGCCGGCATCTTGCCGCCGACGATGTCCGGGTTGATGGTGGACAGGCGAGTGTAGAAGTCGACGAGCTGGTCCTTGGCCTGGGCCGCGGGGACCAGGTTCAGCTGGAGGCGGGGGATCACCTCCGTGACAATCGGCGCGGGAACCTCGGTCTTCCGGGAGATGGCGTTGACGGTCTCCTCCGACGCCGTGTTGGTGGTCTCTATACAGGCCTCCACCTCGTTCAGCACCGCTCCGACTGCCTGAGGGTTGGAGTCGGTGATCTCCTGAGGCATGACCAGCCCAGCCATGGGGAACCTGGCCTCCCCGCCGGTCACCTCGGCCCATACCTGTTGAAGGTCGACCGTCCGCTCCAGGGACTTGCCCTGCTGCTTGGCCTTGGTCAGGCTGACGCTTGCGGGGTGCTCCGGCAGGACGGCGAACTCGGCATTGCCCGCCAGAAGGTTGGACAGTGCCTCCTGGCCGTCGGAGTAGCTCTGGATCGTCAGGTCCTTGCTCGTGTCCCAGCCCTTCTGGCCGAGCAGGTAGCGGAAGACGAGGTCGGGCATGTTGTTCGGCATGGGGACGGCGACCGTCTTGCCACGCATGGCCTCGAGGCCCTGTGTTGATGAGCCCTCGGGGCCGACGACGTAGAGCATGCCCCACACCTGCATCGCCACCAGGCGCAACGGGACACCCTTGTTGAACAGGTTCGCCGCCGCATATGAGGGGGTGGCGGCCAGGTCGGTCTGCTTCTGCATGAGCAGTGTCTTCATGGCATCAACGCTGGACCAGTTCTCCACCGCGGCCTTGCCGATCGTCGGGGGCAGCTTGGCCTGCTGACCGAACAGCGTCATCGGCGCCATGTAGGCCAGGGTCGTGGGGACGTGGACGCGCAGGGTGTCGATATGCCCGCCCGTTCCGCTGGAGGATGCCCTGCCTGAGCGTGACGAGCAGGCTGACAGGATCGTCGGGCCCAGGAGGCCGAGGCCTGCCAGAGGCATGAGGGTGCGGCGCCTGATCGGCGCTGCCGGAGTGCGTGAGGTGCCTGCAGGCGAGTACGTGTGGTTGCCCATCGTGCTGCTCATGGTCCTTCTTCTTGGAGTGTGCGGGGAGTGGTGGTGGGGGGTGGGTGTGTGAGAGGAGCGGAGACGGGGCGGCCGTCAGCGGCACGGCTTCTAGGTGGAGAGCCTCCAGGTGCCCGGCGGGCCGTCGAGGTGGAGATGGAGGTGCGAGACCTCCTCGGCCTCATCCGGGTCGTGCGTGACCCAGACGGTGATGACGTCCTGGTCGGCGAGCAGGTCGATGAGGTCGGCTCGCAGCGCAGTGGCCAGCGGACGGTCCAGGGCGGAGAAGGGCTCGTCCACCAGGAGCAGGCTCGGGTCGGTCGACAGTGCCCGGGCGATGGCCACCCGCTGACGCATGCCGCCGGAGAGGCGGGCTGGTGGGAGGTGGCCGGCCGAGGCGAGTCCCACCCGCTCCAGCCACTGGAAGGCCGTCAGGTCCGGCGTTGGGCCGCCCACCACCAGGGAGATGTTGCGGTGGGCCGAGTACCAGGGCATGAGCCGCGGCTCCTGAAACACCTGGGACAGGCTCCCTGTGGGCCGCAGGACGGTGCCGGCGTCGGTGTCCGACAGCCCCGAGATCGCCCGTAGCAGTATCGTCTTTCCGGCACCGGAGGCTCCGGTGACCGCGAGGGTCTGCCCGGGGCGGACCGTCACAGACAGGTCCTCCACGAGGGTCAGACCTCGCCGGACCATCGTCACCTGCTCGAGCCTGAGAACACCACGGTCGTCATCGCGATGCGTCGACCGGCCCGTGAGAGGCGACGCGTTTGCCACGGCGTCTGTCATGGATTCGGAGCCTCTCGGTCAGTGATGCCGCCGATGCCCCTGCATGCGGGAGGCTTCTGGGTCCTGGCGGGTGCCGCGCTCCCCAGGGGCGGCGTTGCTCGATGCGGGGGTGGGCTGTGTATTCAAGGGGCTCCCTATCCGTTCCTGCCGTTTCTTCGCTGATGTGAGGTGCCGAGGCGGTGAGCTCAAACCTCTGAAATAGATGACGACACCCTATCGTATTTGTTTGTTGTGACAAAACTGAGTTTTGTGACTCACAGAGGTTTGTATGGGGACGCCGAGGGTCGTGCGCAGGGCGGTGGAGGCTGCGTGCCTCTGAGGTTCCTCCTCCAGTGAGCGCACCTGCGCCGTGGGCGAAAAGGGCGCCATGGCGGGCATAGCGGATGGGGTCGTCACGTTAGCGTTGGCGACACCGACCATGAGAGGACTGACGTGAGCGAGCTCTATACACCCGCTGCGGTCGCCCCGCCCCAGGCAGCCGACGCCAACGGTGCAGGCTTGGGGTTGACCGATTCCATCTACAACCGCCTCCTCAAGGAGCGCATCATCTGGCTCGGCTCCGAGGTGCGTGACGACAACGCCAACGCCATCTGCGCCCAGATGCTGCTGCTGGCCGCCGAGGATCCCGAGCGGGACATCTACCTCTACATCAACAGCCCCGGCGGCTCGGTCACCGCCGGCATGGCCATCTACGACACCATGCAGTACGTCCAGCCCGATGTCGCCACCGTGGCCACGGGTCTGGCCGCCTCCATGGGGCAGCACCTGCTGTCGGCCGGTGCCAAGGGCAAGCGCTACCTCACTCCGCACGCCCGGGTGCTCATGCACCAGCCCTCCGGCGGCGCGGGGGGCTCGGCCACGGACATCCGCATCAACGCCGATCTCATCATCAAGATGAAGCAGGAGCTCGCGGAGATCACGGCGGCCAACACCGGTCACACGGTGGAGGAGATCATCGCCGACTCCGACCGGGACCACTGGTTCTCGGCTCAGGAGGCCCTCGAGTACGGCTTCGTCGACCACATCGTGCGCTCCAGCCGGGAGATCGGCAAGCAGAACGGAGACAACTGACATGTCCTCGACCCGTCCCTACTTCGAGGCCGTCGCCCGCCAGGCCGGCGCCATGCCGCAGGCCCGCTACGTGCTGCCCCAGTTCGAGGAGCGCACCGCCTACGGCTTCAAGCGCCAGGACCCCTACGCCAAGCTCTTCGAGGACCGCATCGTCTTCATGGGGGTCCAGGTCGACGACGCCTCGGCCGACGACATCATGGCCCAGCTTCTGGTCCTGGAGTCCCAGGACCCCGACGGCCTCATCACCATGTACATCAACAGTCCCGGCGGCTCCTTCACGGCGCTGACGGCCATCTACGACACCATGCAGTACATCAAGCCGCAGGTGCAGACCGTCTGCCTGGGGCAGGCCGCCTCCGCCGCCGCCGTCCTGCTGGCCGCTGGAAGCCCGGGCAAGCGCCTTGCCCTGCCCAACGCGCGTGTCCTCATCCACCAGCCCGCCATGGAGGGGATGCAGGGCCAGGCAAGCGACATCGAGATCGTTGCCGACGAGATCGACCGCATGCGCTCCTGGCTCGAGGACACCCTGGCCGCGCACACCGGCCAGGACCGCGAGAAGATCCACACCGATCTTGAACGGGACAAGATCCTCACGGCCGCGGCCGCCAAGGACTACGGGATCGTGGACCAGGTACTCACCTCCCGCAAGACCCCGGCCTCTCCGCACTCCTCCTGAGGCGTGCGTCGCTGCCTACGGCGCTCCCGCCGGCCCCGGTGGGAGCGCCGACCGTGCAGCCGGTGAAAATAAAACGCCCAAACGCTGGCAGCACGGTGCCCAACATGGCATATTGCGGACTGGACACGCCGCCATGTCCTCGGCGTACCTGCCGGCTCAGCCCGTAGGCTGACGCAGGGTCGCCCGGGCGCGGGGACCGATGACGAATCTGGAGGAAACTGTGGCACGTAACGCTGAGAGTGTGGATCTGCTCAAGTGCTCCTTCTGCGGCAAGAGCCAGAAGCAGGTCAAGAAGCTCATCGCCGGGCCCGGTGTCTACATCTGTGACGAGTGCATCGAGCTGTGCAACGAGATCGTTGACGAGGAGCTGGGCGAGTCCGGCGCCGGCGTCCCCCTCGAGCTGCCCAAGCCCCAGGAGATCTTCGACTTCCTCAACCAGTACGTCATCGGTCAGGAGTCCGCCAAGCGGGCCATGAGCGTGGCTGTCTACAACCACTACAAGCGCGTCCAGGTCAAGGAACGCTCCGTGGCCGAGGGCGACGGACTGGAGCTGGGCAAGTCCAACATCCTCCTGTTGGGACCCACCGGAACCGGCAAGACCCATCTGGCCCGCACCCTGGCCCGACTCCTCGATGTCCCCTTCGCCATTGTTGACGCCACCGCCCTGACCGAGGCCGGCTACGTGGGTGAGGACGTGGAGAACATCCTCCTCAAGCTCATCCAGGCCGCCGACGGTGACGTCAAGCGCGCAGAGAAGGGCATCATCTACATCGACGAGATCGACAAGATCGGTCGCAAGGCGGAGAACCCCTCCATCACCCGTGACGTCTCGGGCGAGGGCGTGCAGCAGGCGCTGCTCAAGATCATCGAGGGCACTACGGCCTCCGTCCCCCCGGGCGGTGGGCGCAAGCACCCCCACCAGGAGTTCCTGGAGATCGACACCACCAACATCCTCTTCATCGCCGCCGGTGCCTTCGCCGGTATCGAGGAGATCGTGCGTCAGCGCCAGCGCAAGGAGTCCGGCGCCCAGATGGTGGGCTTCGGGGCCCAGCTGGACGGCAGCACGAGTTCCAAGGACGTCTTCACCTCCCCGGTGCGTCCTGAGGACCTTCACAAGTTCGGCCTCATCCCGGAGTTCATCGGCCGCCTGCCCGTCATCGCCACCGTTCAGGACCTGGGCGTGCGCGAGCTCGTGCGCGTCATGACCGAGCCCAAGAACGCCCTGGTCTCCCAGTACCAGTATCTCTTCAGTCTCGACGGCGTCGAGCTCGAGCTGACCGACGCCGCCATCGAGGCGGTGGCCTCACTCGCTCTGGAGCGCAAGACCGGGGCCCGTGGACTGACCTCCATCGTCGAGGAGGTCCTGGGGCAGTCCATGTTCGAGGTCCCCTCCCTGCCCGAGGTCGGTCGCGTCGTTGTCGACGCCGATGCTGTCAGGGGTACCGGAAAGCCCCGCTACCAGGCGGGTACTGGCACGCTGCGCTCGACGGCCAAGGTGGGGGAGCGGAGCCGGACCGCATGAGCGAGGGGCGTGAGGGCGTCCCTGTGCAGCTGGCCGTCTATCGAGACACCATCGACAACCTCGACGCCGCCCTCGTCCACCTCCTGGCCGAGCGATTTCGCTGTACCCAGCAGGTTGGTCTGCTCAAGGCCAGCCTGGACCTGCCGCCGGCGGACCCCGAGCGCGAACAGCAGCAGGTGGCGCGCCTGCGGACGCTGGCCGAGGAATCCGGCCTCGACCCGGTCTTCGCCGAGAAGTTCTTCGCCTTCATCGTTGCCGAGGTCATCCAGCACCACGAAGAGATCCGTGACGGGCACGAGGCCGAGCGCGCCCGTCACGCGGGGTGATCGGAGCCGGTAAGCGCAGCGCCGGACGTCGAGCGTGCTCACTGCCAGTAGCAGTTTTCCGTCTGGTCCTGGGAGGGGACGCTTGCGACCCGCCGGTGAGCGTCAGCCCTGAGACGGCGTGGTGGTGGCGCTGGGCACGAGCGGCGTACGCGTGTAGAGGGCCTCAATCTCGGCTGCGAAGCGTTTCTCGGCTTCGGCGCGGCGTACCTTGAGCGAGGGCGTGAGCAGGCCGTTGGCCACCGTGAAGTCCGTGGGTAGCACCTCGAAGGTGCGGATCGACTCGGCCCGCGAGACCGCCTCGTTAGTTCGGGCCACCGCCCGTTCCAGGGCTGCGCGCACTCGCGGGTCCTGGGCGGCGTCGACAACCGTCATCTCCTCCAGGCCGTGGGAGGACAGCCACAGCGGCAGCATCTCGGCGTCCAGGGTGACAAGCGCTCCGACGCAGGGGCGGTTCTCACCCACGACGAGTACCTGGCTGACCAGCGGATGACCCCGCAGCCGATCCTCCAGAGGCGCTGGGGCGACGTTCTTGCCGCCGGCGGTCACAATGAGCTCCTTCTTGCGCCCAGTGATGCGCAAGAACCCTTCCGCCCCCTCGAAGGAGCCGATATCGCCGGTGCGCAGCCAGCCCTCGGCGGTGAAGGCCTCGGCCGTCGCCTCGGGGTTGTTGTGGTACCCGGTGAAGGTGCCGATGCCCCGAACCAGGACCTCCCCGTCATCGCCCAGGCTGATCGCGCACCCGGGAATCGGCGTGCCGACGGTCCCGATCCGGGTGGCGCCGGGCAGGTTGACGGAGCACGGCCCCATCGTCTCGGTCAGGCCGTAGCCCTCGAGGACGGTGACCCCGGCGCCGCGGTAGAAGTGACCCAGACGCTCGCCCAGCGGCCCGCCGCCGGAGACCACGTGCGTCACCCGCCCGCCCAGCACGGAGCGCAGGGTGGAGAAGACGAGCCTGTCGAAGGCGGTGCGTTGGGCCCTGAGCCTGCGGGAGGGCCCCTCGGGGGTGTCCAGTGCCCGTGAGTAGGCGATCGCGGTCTTGGCGGCCATGCGGAAGACCTTCTGCCTGGCGCCGGTCGCCTTGGCGTCCGCGGCGTTGTAGATCTTCTCGAAGACGCGTGGTACCGCCAGGACCGCGGTAGGCCGGAAGGAACCCAGATCGTTCACGAGGTTTCGCACGTCGGGCACGTGGCCCAGCACACCCGAGCGCGAGCACACGATCGCGATCTCCACGAACCGGCCCAGCACGTGGGCCAGCGGCAGGAACAGCAGGAAGCGGACCTCCTCCCCGCCCAGGACCTCGGGCACGTGCGGGCAGACGTTGACGCACAGGTGCACCAGGTTGCCGTGGCTGAGCTCGACGCCCTTGGGGCGTCCCGTGGTGCCCGAGGTGTAGACGATCGTGGCCAGGGACTGCGCAGTCAGGGCGGCGGTGCGCCGGTCGAGCTCGCCGGCGTCCACCCCGCGGCCTGCCTCGATGAGTCCCAGGACGTCCTGACGCTCGATGCACAGGACCTGTAGATCCGCCAGCTCGGGCACCGTCGAGGTCAGTGCGCCGACCATCGCGGCCATGGCCTCGTTCTCCACGACGATGAGCCTCACCCCGGCGTCGGAAAGGATCCACTGAGCCTGCTCGGCTGAGGAGGTCTCATAGACGGGGACCACGACCAGTCCTGCCTCCCAGGCGGCGAAGTCCAGCAGCGTCCACTCATACGACGTGTGCGACATGATGCCGATGGTGTCGCCGAGCTCAAGACCCCGGGCCACCAACCCAGCGGCCACCTCGCGCACCTGGGTGCGGAAGGCACTGGCACTCATCTCGCGCCAGCGTCGCCCCAGCGGGGATGTGCGGGCGATGAGCCCGCCATCGGGGCTGCGACGAACGCGTTCTGCCAGCGCCCAGGGGGTCGTCATGCCGTCATGAATCGGTACCAGAAGGTCGGTGGCGTGCTCCCCGGACTGGGTGGGGGAGACGTCGTCGGCCGGTGGGGTGGGAACGTCGGTCATGGTGGCAAGTATGCCCGCCCGGGCACGCTGATGGCGGCTGCTTCCCGCCTACTCCTGCGGGCCCTTGCGTGTGGATGAGTAGATGTCCGCGATGACGTCGGCGTGCGCTTCCATGACCGGGCCGCGCTTGACCTTCAGTGAGGGTGTGAGCAGGCCGTTGGCCTCGGTGAAGTCCGTGGTCAGTACCCTGAAGGTGCGGATCGACTCGGCCCGCGAGACGGCGCGGTTCGTGCGCGCCACGGCCCGGTCTAGGGCGGCGAGGACCTGTGGATGGGTGGAGGCCTCGACGACGTCCATGGCCGCCAGCCCGTGGTTGCGCAGCCACTGGGGGAGCATCTCCTTGTCCAGCGTGATGAGCGCGGCGATGAAGGGCTCCCCGTCCCCGACGACGAGCACCTGGCTGATGAGCGGGTGCCCACGCAGCCGGTCCTCGAGCTGGGTGGGGGCGACGTTCTTGCCGCCGGCGGTGACGATGAGCTCCTTCTTGCGCCCGGTGATGCGCAGGTAGCCGTCTTCGTCGAGAGCGCCGATGTCGCCGGTGCGGAACCATCCGTCGGCCGTGAAGGACTCGGCAGTCGCCTTGGGGTTGTTGTGGTAGGTGGAGAAGACGCCCAGGCCCCGTACCTGGATCTCGTCGTCCTCGCCGATGCGGATCTCATTGCCGCACACGGGTGGGCCGACAGTGCCGATCTTGTTGAGCCAGTCGGTGTTGACACTGACCGGACCGATCGTCTCGGTCAGGCCGTAGCCCTCCAGGATGACCAGTCCCAGTCCGCGGTAGAAGTGCCCCAGGCGCTGACCCAGTGGTCCTCCACCGGAGATGATGAAACGGGCGTTGGGGCCCATGAGGGCCCGGATCTTGCGGAAGACCAGGCGGTCGGCGACCGCGTGGGCCCGGCGTAGCGCGGGGGAGGGCCCGGTGGGGGTGTCCAGGGCGCGGGAGTAGGAGATGGCGACCTTGGCGGCCCAGCGGAACAGTTTGAGCCTGGCGCCGCTGCCGGCCTTGGCGTCCGCGGCGTTGTAGATCTTCTCCAGGACGCGAGGGACGGCCAGGACGTAGGAGGGGGCGAAGGACTGCAAGTCCGGCAGGAGTGTCTTGACATCGGGGGTGTGCCCCAGCACCCCTTCTCCGGCCAGGGACAGCAGTTGGAGGCAGCGCGCGTAGACGTGGGCCAGCGGTAGGAACAGCAGGAGGCGCACATGGGTGCCCCACAGGACGCCGGGCAGGTAGCGCACCCCGTGGTAGGGAATGCCGACGGCGTTGCGGTGGGTGAGCTCCACGCCCTTGGGGCGGCCGGTCGTGCCGGAGGTGTAGATGATGGAGTAGACGTCGTCGACCCTGAGGGCGTTGGAGCGCTGGTCCACCTGCGAGGGGCTGACGCCCGAGCCGGCCTGGACGATCGTCGTGATGGCGTCGGAGTCCAGGGCGAGGACCTCCACCGTGTGCTCGATGCCGGCGACAGCGCCGCGCACGAGCTCGGCCAGGGTGCCGCTCTCGGTGATGACCAGGCACACGTAGGAGTCGGAGACGATCCACTCGACCTGCTCGGCCGAGCTCGTCTCGTAGATGGGGACCGAGATCAGGCCGGCGCGGGCGATGGCCATGTCCAGTAGGAACCAGTCGTAGGAGGTATGCGCCATGATGCCGACGGCGCTGCCCGCTTCCAGCCCCATGCCGATGAGGCCGGCGGCCACATGGGCCACCTCCTCGCCGAAAGTACGGGCCGAGACCTCCTGCCAGTCGCCTGACAGAGGCGACTTGCGGGCCACGAGCGGCTTGTCGCCGCTGCGGGCGATGCGATCGGCCAGCAGCCACGGAACCGACCAATGCGCCTCGGGCTGAAAGGGGATCTCGGTACCGGAGACCCCGCCGGCCATGTGGCCGGGGTATCTCGGGGACCTGGTGCTGTTGCTGTGGGACGAAGGGGCACGAGAGCTCACGTGCTCATTGTGTCAGGCCGGTTGAGAGGCGACGTTTCGCTGAGGCGAGAGAACGAGAGGGCGGCTGTGGAGGTTTTCACAGGCCGCTTGAGGCGGCCCTGCGGAGATCGCAGAGGAGTCACGGGGGAATCGCGCGGACCGGCGTCCGTGCTGGGGCGGGGCTCCTGTCGCAGGGACTGGAGAAAACGAACACGAAACGGTTTGACCGGCCGGTTACTGGTGTGTAACGTGAGTCTCATGCCCAAGTCGACGCGCGTCGACGATGTGGGTCCTTCCGGAACGGAGCCGGTTGGCTCCGAAGCAGTTTCAAGGAGGAAACACGCATGACTCCCCTACCCCGTCGTCAGTTCATCCAGGGCTCGGCCCTGGCGGCGGCGCTGGCCTCGATGGCGGCCTGCTCCACCTCCAGCGGGAATGACGACGGCCCCGTCACCTTTGAAGGCACCGGACCGATCACCTGGGTCCAGGGCAAGGACAACTCGGCCGGCAAGGTCCAGGCCAGGATCGATGAGTGGAACAAGGCCAACCCCGGCGAGGAGGTCAAGCTCATCGAGCTCTCCGCGGAGGCCGACCAGCAGCGCACGGCATTGGTCAATGCCGCCAGGATCAACTCCAACGCCTACGACGTCGTCTCCCTGGACAACGTCTGGGTCTCCGAGTTCGCCGCCAACCGGTGGGTGGTCGAGCTGCCCGAGGACGAGCTCAAGAACGACGACATCCTGGAACCTGTGTGGAAGACGGGCGTCTATAAGGACAAGCTCTTCGCCGTTCCGTTCCACACGGATGCCCCGGTGATGTTCTACCGCAAGGACTTCCTGAAACAGGCCGGCGTCGAGGTTCCGACGACGTGGGACGAGGTCAAGACCGCCATCGACGCGGTGCGGGCACTGCCCGGTCACGAGAGTATCGGCGGCTTCGGAGGGCAGTTCGCCAAGTACGAGGGGCTGACCTGCTGTGCCTCGGAATTCATCCACACCGCCGGCGGCGGCTTCTACGACGACAACAAGGTCATCCTCGACTCCAGCGAGTCGGCCACGGGGCTGGAGTGGCTCATCGACGGCTTCTCCCAGGGCTACATCCCCAAGGAGTCCCTGGAGTGGAAGGAGGAGGACGGTCGTAACGCCTTCGAGAAGGGCGACCTCCTCTTCTACCGCCAGTGGCCCTACCAGTACGCCAACAGCAAGGACGCCCTGGGGACGGAGAAGTTTGACGTCGCCGCCCTGCCGAGCATCGACGGCAAGGCCTTCCTTCCGACCCTGGGCGGGCACAACTGCGCCATCACCAAGGCGTCGAAGAACAAGGCCACCGCTTTGAAGTTCGTCAAGTGGTGGATCAGCGAGGACTCCGAACGCTACCAACTGGAAACTCAGACACTCGCACCGATCCTCGGTTCCCTCTATGAGGATCCCGAGCTCCTCAAGGACTTCCCCTACCTGCCGATCCTCAAGAAGAGCCTTGAGAACGCCAAGAGCCGGCCCCAGGCCGTCTTCTACAGCGACGTCACCGCGAAGATCCAGGACAGCATCTACCCCGCGATCCAGCAGCCGGGAAGCCGGTCCTCTCAGGACGTCATCACCGCCCTGAGCAACGAGCTGAAGAAGCTGGAGGGGTAAGGCCTCCGGCACAACGGCTGCTGCCGTGGGCAGAGCCCTGAGACACACCGGTTATGTCAACAACGACAGTCACAAGGACGGTCAAAGGACACCCATGAGTACAACGACGCACTCCGAACAAGTCGTCAATCACCAGTCCAAGAGCTCCAAGGCACAGACCCGTCTGGCCTGGTTGCTCATCTCACCGACGGTGCTGGTGCTGACCATCGTCATCCTCATCCCCATCGCCCAGTCCCTCTACCAGTCGCTCTACGGGCGGCCCCGGCTGGGGGACGATGGCTTCTTCTCCACCACCGAGCCCTTCGTGGGCCTGAAGAACTACACCGACATCTTCACCAGCGCCGGCGAGCGGTTCTGGGTCGCCTTCTACAACACGACCCTCTTCGGCGTGGTCACCGTGCTCCTGGAGACCGTCCTGGGCGTGGCCATGGCGCTCATCATGCACAAGGCGATGAAGGGGCGTGGCATTGTGCGCGCCTCCATCCTCGTGCCCTGGGCGATCCCCACGGCCGTCTCTGCCATCCTGTGGGGCTGGATCTTCAACCAGAACGGCGTCGCCAACGCCATCCTGGGCCAGCACGTGATGTGGGCCTCGGGGGACCTGAGCGCCAAGACGGCCATCATCATCGCCGACGTGTGGAAGACGGCCCCCTACATCGGGCTGCTCAC